>ERZ772779.820-NODE-820-length-13590-cov-13.290137_pt1 | contig 13590 bp, 8 predicted proteins | sample MGYA00511360_ERZ772779 | MGnify/ENA primary metagenome ERZ772779 (study PRJEB29015, sample SAMEA2738112) | human oral metagenome | biome: human oral; feature: human-associated habitat; material: saliva | place: China | collected 2231 ...
AATTGGCTTTTGGTCTAAATATTAGCAATGTAGGTAGTAAGATCAACTATGGAGGAGATTACTCCTACTTTATCCCGACCAACTTGCGCTTAGGTGCGAGCCTGATGATTCCTGTTAACGAATTCAACCGCGTTTCTTTCAGCGCAGATGTCAACAAACTCCTCGTACCCTCTCTTCCGTTGAAGAATGATGGGGAGACAAATGAAGATTATAACGAACGCGTGCGTCGCGAATATTACGATATGAGCTCCATCAAGGGTATGTTCAAAAGTTTCGGAGATTCTCCAAATGGTTTTAAGGGTGAATTAGAAGAACTACAATGGGGTTTGGGTATGGAATATACTTACAACGATCAATTCTCTTTGCGTGCGGGTTATCACCACGAAAGCGACAGTCAAGGAGGTCGTAAATTTTTCACCCTGGGTGCCGGATTTAGAATGAACGTCCTCTCAATTGATGCAGGATATGTCGTTGCTACCAACGCTACAAATCCTTTAGATCAAACGCTTCGCGTGTCTTTATCATTTGATATGGACGGTATAAAATCTCTTTTTAGTAAGAAATAAATGAAGATCAGGGTAGGTTTTGGTTTTGATGTCCATCGCCTAGTGCAGGGGCGTGACCTTTGGCTTGGCGGTATCAAGATTCCGTATGAGGCAGGTCTGTTAGGTCACAGCGATGCAGATGTTTTGCTCCACGCCATCTGTGATGCTCTCTTGGGAGCTGCTAATATGCGCGATATTGGTTATCATTTCCCCGACACCTCTGCTGATACGCTCGATATGGACTCAAAGGTCATTCTTCGCAAGACCATTGACCTCTTAGCAACAAAGGGTTATCGAGTAGGAAACATCGATGCTACGGTATGTGCCGAGCGTCCAAAGATAAACCCACATATCCCTGCTATGTGCAAATGTCTGTCTGATATCATCGGTTGTGACATCGATGCCGTATCTATCAAGGCTACCACTTCCGAGCGCATGGGCTTCGTTGGTCGTGAAGATGGTATGGCTGCATACGCAGTTTGTATGATTGTGAAGGCATAAGATAATTGAAGCATAGTATTTTAGTATTATCCTCATCATATAGGAAAAGACATAAACACCTAATCATGCTATCATCTCTTATTGATAATAAATACTAAAGGCTGAAATCCTTCATTGGGTTTCAGCCTTTTTTTAAAACCCAAATCAATCAAGATAGAGCTTTTTACTTCTAATTATAACGGCATTTTTTAATTATAACACCCTTTTCTATTATGATGCGGGTGCCCAGCACATATAGTGCGGATGGTAAACACCAATGGGGCGAACACCTCGCACCAGACGAAACGTTAATATGATAGAGGCAATTCATACTTAGATCTAAGAGCATTATATACACAAGTTCGGAATAAGAAAAAGCTTGTAAAGTGTAGAAACAACCATTGACCAAGCGTACTAGGGATACTAACATGTTAAGAGGTTAGTGTGTGACGTGTAAAAACATGAAATAAAAGTTGCTGTCACTCCTGTCACTCCAATAACACTTGCATATGATTACTTGACAAGAGGTTATGAGAACTGTTAAAAGTGACAGCAAACTAAATAAAAAAGAAATTAGGTTATTGAGATAGAGATTCTATATCAATAACCTAATTTCTTTATGCCAAAGTATTCTTAGCTTAGCTCATAGAAGATTCATGTCTGATTCTTATAACAAACGCTCAATCTCCTGCTCAAGATTCTTTATCTGTGATGGGTTCTTCACAATATTGTTACCTCTATCAATGAGGTAGATGATTGGAACCGTCTGTGCAGGAGCTGTATAAGCTTGACTGATACCAGTATCATCATAGACATTAATCCATGGCAGATTAGCCACCTGCTCTTTCCAGAAATGAGCATTATCGTCTAATGAAACCATATAGATTTCGAAGCCACGGTCATGGTACTTATTGTAAAGTTCGCGCAGTTGCATAATGTATTCTGTAGAACCCTTTGCTGCAAAGACATGGAAGTCGAGCAGAACAACCTTACCTTTCAAATCAGTAAGATGGCGTTCTACACCACGGTTGTCACGTAATGGAAGGTCGACAACACCTAATTCCTTAGCTTCTATCTCCACTGGCTTATTCTGTGCCTTCACAATGCGCTCATCCTTCATACCCTTAATCGTGATATTATGGAGATTCTGCGTACGCTCTGAACCTGGATAATAGGTATCCCAACTGGTTGCAACAGCACCGAACACCTTATTGTCAGCTACGTCTCTTGATGGGTCAAATATCAAATGTGCTTGATTACCTATTACAATATACTGGAACAAAGCAAAATAGCTATAGGCACGCATTGGCTCCTTGAAAATATAGTTGCGTGATACATCCTGCTTATAGTCGCTCATCAATACTGTGATAATTGAATCAGCAAGGTCAGGACGTTCTGCAAGAATAGACTGGCAACGTGCTTGTAAGTCAATTTGCTTCAGTGCCAATTCCTTGATTTTCTCATTCTCATAGGAACCCTTCACACTATAATCGGTAGCCATCTGCGGATAAGTAGCCTTCACATCGACTGTCTCTGTAGAATCAATACCAATATTGATAATCTGTCCAGCAATGCGAAGTCGATAGAACTCTGGATTATCCACCTTATCACCTGAGAACGAAAAATCGCCCTTTTCATCGAGTTTAACAGAGTCAACAGTAGAAAATCCATTGAGTCCGTTATGCTCAAAATAGAGCAAAGAATCCTTGGCATTTGCAATAGAACCTGTCACATGGAACTTTTCTCCCGCACAACTTGACAGTACAGCGAATCCAACAATCGCAAAGCCTGCCGCCAAAATGTTTCCGATTTTATGCTTCATTGTTTAATAGATATTACGTTTTTATCTTATCTTCCTTGCAAAGGTAACGTAAAATGATAAAACTGCAAAGCAAATATCGTCAAATATTATCAAATTCACTATACTTAAACAAAACTTCCTCCAGCCACTAAAAAGAGATAACATTGATTACTTATAGCCGTATTTAAAGCCCAAATCTACTCTTTAAAGAAACGCTGAGATATATGTGCATAGAGGGCTTAACAGACTATTATTTCATATCTTTTTGATAAAAATTTATCGATTTCATCGAGATTAATCAAATAAGAGTAACACTTATGAACCAAGTACCTTTATAAATAATTGGATGCAAAAAGGGCTTATATCAAATGATAACATTGATACAAGCCCCTTATATTTTTGTATTCATCTACCCTCTTTCACGATATTATCAACATTTGGTAATTACAATGTAACAGCCTATTTGATGTTATAACATCAGGGTTTCAGAATACTTTTCTAACGTAGCAAGATAATCCATAGCTCCATGTTATAGATACCTTACTCATAGTTTTGTTATCTACTAATTTATTTTACCAGAACCTTCTTACCATTAATAATGTAGATTCCTGGATTTAATTTCCCTTTATCGTTCGCATCTCTCACTTTCATTCCATTGATAGAATAGACAGTACCATCATTTTGATTCGCGGAGTCTATCTTGTCTATAGCAATACCTGTAACAGTGTTATTTGACGTATGACTCGCACCTATAATGTTAACACTACGCAAGTAGTACCCCTGTCCAGTTACCACCAAGCCATTCTGTTTTAACTCTTCGATAACCTTAGGTTCGAGGTCAAGACTATAGGTCTTTTCATCTTTTCCACTATCCAAGTTGATAATACTACCATATTGTGCGCTAAACGAGAACTTAGGTCTTTTTGAATCAGTAGGATTCTTTTTATTCTGGCGTAAGAAAATCTTTCCACCAGGATTAACATCTCTCACCACAAACTCAAGTTTCTGACCTTCTCCTAAATTCGCAAACAACTCTGCAGGGATAATTGTTTCACCCCACTGGATTTCTTTGAAGCCACTCCAAATAGCATCCTTCTTTGATGAATGACAAACAGTGTATAAACGGATGTTCTCACCTTGCAGTACACAGCCTTCACTCTTTAGTAACTTACTAAGTGCTTCTGTCACAACGAAAGTTACCTGTGCGTCATTCTTAGCAAGCTCTGGCTTAAGCGTTGTGATAGCTTTTCCACTTTTATTAAAGATATCAAGACTTGCTTTTTGATTAGGGTCACAGACCTCAAGGTCCATTACCAACTGATCACCAGGCTTTATGTTAGTAAACTTCTCTTTTGCAAGTTCAAGACTTTTCTTCTGATTCTGTCTATATTCTGGTAAGTTTCCAATCCATAGTAGTTCATTTGCTCGTTTATAAACGCGCAACCAGTCAATTTCTGTAACGAACTCCTTAGGGACCTTATTAATATCACCTCCATACTTCGGGTTTAATTCCGGGTAGAGAGTTCCACCAAATCCTTCATATGGATACATACTTGGTAGTATTTCTGTATTAGCCTTCCATGCCTTACCACCTACTTGTCCTGTGATAGCAACGTCCCAAACACGGTCCTCTCCATACTTTGAGAGGTTTTGTGCTAAGAGTGCATTATAACGATATGGATACTTCGAGTTGTTTGATTTATATCGATTATCCTTTGTACGGAAAACGGATCTAACTCTTCCATCTAAGAGGAAAGTTACAGCTAAGTGCATTGGATCACCTGGTTCTGGGTCAATCTGTGCGCCATAAACATGGAAATCTTTTCCTGGGTCGAAGTCAATTTCCCTTACACGATCTCCATAGTCATTATGGTTATAAGTATTATTGGGGTATCCGTTTTTCCAACCGGCATTGTAGTCCATACCATGGGTAGTTTGATGCAGATAAAAGCCTTTCTCTTTCATTGCATCTTTTCGGTCCTCATTAACAAAGAACTCTTGTAAATCTATCTCAAATGTACTTGCTCCATTACAGTGACGGAGCCATAGTGCCATCCAAGTTCCGAACTCATATGGAATCTTAGCCTTCACCTCTATACGTGAGTAAAGAGGGTAGTAAGTTCCATGTTCTAACCCTTTAGCTTTCACCAAGTCTGCTCCGTTAGCATTACGACTGGAGAGTGCACCAGACCACCAACCGTATTTACCAAAGTCATGTTTAGGCTTAAAAGGTGGTTGTACCTTTACGCTGTAATCGGTCCCAGCAGGGTCTTTTTTAGCGTCAGGACGACGTCCTGTTAAAAGAGGTTCACGTGAAGCAGTAATATATGCCACACCATTTTTCACCTTAACCATATCGGCACGATAATACTGAACACCTCCCTGTCCTTCTGTATTACCGTAATCATCAAACTTGTAATTATACTTTGGATCACCATAGACGCCCCATTTAGATTCGTCAATCTTGTTTCCATTAAACTCATCGCCACCATAGTAATTCCAACCAGCCATGGACGGTACGGCGTTCTGTGTTACTTGTGCAGATAGGTTAGAGAAGCCTAAACACAATCCACAAAGTATTAGTCCTGTTTTTTTCATGTTGATTTTGTTTAAAAAGTAGCCTTATGCCACTCATGTTATTTAATTAGATAAAGGTAGCTTGATATTAAACAGGGATACTAAAACATCTTGTAAAGCTATCCTGTTATAATTCTTGAATCTGATCATTAGCTAACCTTCGGCTGCAAAATTACACTATTTACCGCATATTTACATGCTTTTTGGCTCAGGTAGAGTGCAAAATAACTGTAAGGTATTGTAAACGTATTCATTTTTTGTTGAAGAATATGAAATGAACACGTCTATTGTTTATTTATGTTTCGTTTTTATCTCAATGCGTCTCAACGAAATAATCCTTTGAAAAAAAGTTACGTATTAAAGACAAATCTCTAAGTATGCTTCATGAATTGCAAACTTAGAGATTCGGGTTAAAAGTCGTCTATATTCTTAATCTCTATATAATCATGGATTCTACCACGCATCATACCTTTTTCTTGTTGGTCATTTAGCAGGGCAATAAGACTATCCCAAAAGCCCTGCACGTTGACTAAGGTAACCTTCTTATGATGATAACCAATAGAAGCAGAGGCTGCAACGGTGAAAATTTCATCAATTGTTCCGATACCACCTGGTAAAGCATAGAACTCATCAGAGCGTTCCATAATGATTGCCTTGCGATCAGTAAGGTCCTCACAAGGAATCTCTACATCTACATAGTCGCTAACTCTACGTCCTTCCTCTAAGATACGAGGGATAACTCCGATAGTACGTCCACCAGCTTCGTGTACAGCTTTACCAATACACTCCATCAATCCACTGTTGGCTCCACCATAAACGAGCGTATGCCCATTCTCTCCAATCCATCGTCCCAACTCTTCCGCAGCACGGAAGTAGTCGGGAGCAATGTTATTATTTGCAGAACAAAATACTGCTATATTCATTTTATTCTTCTAAAAGTTTTGCAGCCATTTCGCGTCCTAAGCGGTTGCACTCTTCCTTTATCTCAGGTGTGAGCGCCTGCTTCATCTCTACTGGCTCACCCACTTTTTCGAAGTGAAGATGATTCTCATTCCATTCGCCAATGGCAGCAACAGCCTTTGAAGCCCATGAGTAAGAACCAAACCAACCAATAAGATGGTTCTTGATATCGCGATTAGCAACCTCCTGCAAGAGTACATCCATCTCGTGATAGAGTCCTGCATTATAGGTAGGAGCACCAACTATCAAGCCACGGAAGCGGAAGATGTCTTGGAGAATATAGCTGTGGTGTGTCTTAGAAACATTGTATAAACGAATATTCTTCACACCAGCAAGCGATGCAGAACGTGCAATCTGTTCTGCCATACGCTCTGTATTGCCATACATTGTACCATAGCAAATCACCAAACCAGGCTCTGTTTCGTACTTAGACATACGGTCATACAGTCCGATAACCTTGTCAACATACTTATGCCATACGGGTCCGTGAGTAGAGCAGATATAATCAATATGAATACCCGCAAGCTTCTTCAATGCGTTCTGAACGGGTGTTCCGTACTTTCCAACGATGTTAGAATAGTAGCGAACCATCTCTAACCAACACCAATCTGTATCAATCTCTTGATCGATGAGACCGCCATTTAATGCACCAAAACAACCGAATGCATCACCTGTAAAGAGGTGGCTGACCTCACCTTTACAGAGTGTCATCATTGTCTCTGGCCAGTGAACCATTGGAGTCATAAAGAACTGTAAGGTATGATTACCTAAGCTCAACTCCTCACCATTCTTAACCTCTAACGTATTATCCTTGACACCATAGAATCCTGACATCATATCAAAGGTTTTCTTATTACCGATAACTTGAATGTTAGGATAATATTTACGCAGCAAACCTATTGAACCAGAGTGGTCAGGCTCCATGTGGTTGATGACTAAGTAATCAATCTGTCGGTCGCCCAACACCTCACGAAGTCTTTCAATAAACTGTGTAAAGAAGTCTACTTCTACTGTATCAATAAGGCAAACCTTCTCATCATCAATGAGATAAGAATTGTAGGTAACACCATAAGGCAGTGGCCATAATCCTTCAAAAAGGTTCTTATTACGATCGTTAACTCCTACGTAATAAACTTTATTGGCAATTTCTATCATTTTATTTTTGAATTTATGTAGTTTCTTTTGTTAGCTTATTGGGCTTATTAGACCAATTGGGCTTATTAGGCTAATAAGGCTTATTACAAAGCCTCCTCCTTCATCTTCTCACCAAAGTCCTTGCTTACATAGTTGAAGATGTCCTTGCAGCAGTCTGCAGAGAACGCCAAGGCATAGTTGATAAGTTTGTCCCATTGCTCTTCTGTCAGCCCTCTTTCGAGATCAGCACGAGTGATACCATGTTTCAACATACCGAAGATGAAGCCTGCATTAAAGTTGTCACCAGCTCCGATTGTACTGACAACATTCGTGTCGAGAACTGGATAGGACTTCTTCAATTCCTTACCACTGCGCACTTCAACAGGCTGACTTCCCTGTGTATAGATAAACTGCTTGCAATAAAAAGAAATCTCCGCATTATAGACCTTATCAGCATCTTCTTTTTTATAAATCGTTGCGAAGTCCTCCAAACTACCACGTACGATATCCGCATAATCAAGATTTTCTATCAGATTAGGGGTAATCTTAATAACATCATCCTTATGTGCAGGACGGAAGTTAACATCGTAGTAGATGATTGCACCACGTGAACGTGCATAATCAAGTAGTCCTACCACCTGCGGACGAATCACTGGATTCACCGCATAGAAGGAACTAAAAAGCACGATATCATCGGGCTGTATATCAGGGAATGTGAAATCTAATTGAACGTGTGGGTGATCTTTATAGAAGATATACTCAGCGTCATTCTTCTCATTGAGGAAAGCGAGTGATACAGGCGACTTAGAATCAGGGAAGGTTGAAATGTTATCAGCATTCACACCATTGTCCTTCAAGAAGTCGATAATATATTTTCCAACATGGTCATTACCCGCCTCAGAGATAAACGATGTGTAGACTCCGCAGCGTCCTAACGACGTAATGGCGTTAAAGGTAGAACCACCCGGAACTGCCTCAACTGGTTTATTATCCTTAAAGATGATGTCTAAGACGGTTTCACCGATACCTATAACTTTCCGCATTTTATTGTGAATTATGTTGTTTCTCGCTTTAGTTGTGCAAATATACAGAAATTTAGGCGGAACACAAAATGAATCGAGTTCTTTTTTCTTTGTCTATTAAAGTCTATTAGTTTTCATTCTTTTTTCTTAATTTTGCACCCTATGACAAGATATCAGACTGCAGTCTTAGAGAATGGACTGCGCATCATAGCCCTTTCAACAACCTCACCAGTGGTCTATTGTGGGTATCAACTCAACGTCGGGACAGCTAACGAACTACCTGACGAGGAGGGTATTGCTCATTTCTGCGAGCATGTTACCTTCAAAGGTACTACTCGCCGAACAGCAATTGATGTTATTCAATGTCTTGAGAAAGTTGGAGGCGATCTCAATGCTTTCACCACCAAGGCCGATACCGTTTATTATTCAGCTATTCTGAAGGACTATCTTCCCCGAGCGATAGACCTACTGACAGATATTGTTTTTCACAGTATCTATCCACAAAAAGAGATTAACAAAGAGGTAGAAGTTATTTGCGATGAAATCGATTCTTATAACGATAGTCCAGCAGAGTTGATATATGATGAGTTTGAAAATATCATCTTCCGTGGACATCCTTTAGGACATAGTATCCTTGGTACGGCAGAGCGTGTCAGGAAGTTTACTACCGAGGATGCACTTCGTTTCACTCAGAAACACTACCAACCGATGAGTTCGGTGTTTTTTGCCTATGGCGATGTGGATTTTGATAATCTACTTAGCCTTTTAGAGAAGGAAAATCACTCGAAAGTAAGAATAAAGGGTGAAACTGAAAAGCCAATAGAAACGCCGCTTCCTGCATTGAGTGAATATCAACCACAGACAGTTAAGATAGATAAGCATACTCACCAAGCCCACGTGATGATTGGTAATCGTGCCTATAGCATACATGATAAAAGGCGTATGGCACTTTATCTACTTAATAACATCTTAGGTGGACCTGGTATGAGTGCCCGGTTGAATCTTGCACTTCGTGAACGTCGTGGACTCGTTTATACGGTAGAAAGCTCTATGGTGAGCTATTCTTTAACAGGTATTTGGAGCATTTACTTTGGCTGCGACGCAGATGATTTGGACGAATGTATGCGCCTTGTACGTGCAGAACTTGACCATTTCATCGACATTCCATTGACAGATGACGAGTTGTCTATAGCTAAACAGCAGATTAAAGGACAGATAGGCATAGCTTGTGACAACCGAGAGAACCTTGCTTTAGACTTCGGTAAAGGTTTTCTCCACTATGGTTGGAAGAAAGATATATCAGCACTTTATCGCAATATTGACGCTATCACTGCTGAAGAGGTGCAAGCTGTTGCACGCGAACTCTTCCCAGAAGAACGACTTACAAAATTAATTTATATATAAATAGTATAACTTTTCCTCTAACAAAGAATATCTCTGGCACGATTTTCTCTGTGAAAAAAGAAAGGAAATAGACATATAAAAAATAACAAACATAAATAAAAGCAGGATAATGAAAGCAAACATTGAACACACTGACAAAAAGAGAATCGTTATTGTTGGTGGTGGATTAGGAGGTTTGGAATTGGCCTTCAAATTAGTAGACGATGACTATCAAGTAGTATTAATAGATAAGAATAACTATCACCAGTTCCCTCCATTGATTTATCAGGTGGCTTCGGGTGGTCTTGAACCAAGTAGTATCTCTTTTCCTTTCCGTCGACTCTTCCAAGGTAAAAAGGACTTTTTCTTCCGTATGGCAAAGGTAGAGTCGGTGAATACGGATAAAAAGATAATCAAGACGACTGTAGGTGAGATAGATTACGACTATCTTGTAATGGCGTTTGGCGCAAAGACAAACTTCTTTGGTAATAAGGATATCGAAGCAACGACCCTCCCGATGAAATCGGTTAGTGAGGCTATGAAACTTCGTAACACTATTCTCCGTAATCTTGAACTTGCTCTAACAGAAGAAGACCCAGCACGCAAACAAGCTTTAATGAATATTGTCGTTGTTGGTGGTGGTGCTTCAGGTGTAGAGATTGCAGGAGCTGTAGCTGAGATGAAGAAGAACATCATTGCTCGTGATTACCCCGACCTTGACTCTTCTCAGATGCATATCTACCTTGTTAATGCAGGCGATCGCCTTCTTGCTACTATGGACCCTGTATCATCAAAACGGGCAGAACGTGATTTAAAAGAGTTGCATGTTCATATCCGTCAGCCTCAGTTTGCTACTGAATACAAAGATGGTATTCTGAAAACCAGTGCTGGCTTAGAGATTCCTACACAGACCGTTATCTGGGTGAGTGGAATCTGTGCAAACACCGTCGAGGGTTTTCCAGCAGAGAGTATTGGTCATGCTGGTAGGTTCTTAACCGATCGTTTTTGTCGTGTGAAAGGTGTAAAAGATGTCTATGCTATTGGTGATGTGAGTCTTGTCGAGGGTGATGAGGAATATCCACTCGGTCATCCTCAGCTCGCACAAGTAGCTATGCAGCAAGCAAAGACCGTTGCAAAGAACTTTAAGGCAATGTCGAAAGGGAAAGAACTAAAGCCTTTCAAATACAAAAATCTCGGTGTAATGGCAACTATTGGTCGTAACCATGCTGTAGCCGAAATCTCCGGAAAAAAGTTTGGAGGTTTCCCTGCTTGGGCATTGTGGCTCGTTGTTCACCTTCGCTCTATCCTTGGTGTAAAGAATAAGACGTTTATTCTGCTCAACTGGGTATGGAACTATATTAATTATAAGCAAAGCCTCCGTTTGATTTTAAAGGCAAAATAAACATTCAGTTCCCTACTCCTGAGAACTAAATGTATTCCCTTCCCCTATTGATTCGTAGCTATTCGAGCAATAGGGGAAGTTCTTTTCATTAATAAAATAGACTATTATTATATTGTTTATAAGTTATTATTATCACTATTTTTATTAACCCCTCTTCAGATCACCCTCTTTCTTATCCTAATGTACCACTCCTCCTCGATTTCTTGTCGGGAAGATAATCTGAAACTACTTCTTTAAAAGGGAAAAACCAGATTCAAAATGACGATTAGATGATGTTAAAGCACAATAGAAGGGCTCAATAGAAAGAATTGTAAGTATTGAACACAAACATAGCAAAAACTATCAGACGTCTACCCTTTTATCGCCTTCTGACATAGAATCCCTTTTCTTTTTAATGCTTCAAAAACATAAAAAAGACCATGAAAATTCATTACATAATTTCGAATAAAACATCTGAAAACAAAGATAAAAACCCGTGTAAAAAGTAGGTTCGTAACCAACAGGAAATCAATTTGTTATAAAGTAGTAAAATAAAAGGTGCTTAATTGGACTTCAAAAGGGCGTTACTTAGACCTCAAAAGAGTACCTTTTGCAAGTCAATTAGGCGTCTTTTAGAAGCCAAAAGAGTATGTATTGGTTTTGTACTATGCGAAATTAGTTTACAAACACATCTTAATAAGGGAATAAGTTGTTTGTAGAAGACGAATAGACATCGTAGCTATTTCCCCTTTCTACATTTCAGCTTACAATTTATCCGCCTTTGTAAGACCATCTAATTTGGGGAGATTAATACTATACAAGTGTATAAGACTTTATTTTATTTTCAATATATGACCTTAATAGAAGGACTTTAAGAAGACTTAGGAATCACTTACTTATCTCCTAATAAAACATTTTACCCCCAATCGGTCATTAGTAACTTACCCTTCACAGGCAGTGAACGTTACTAATAACCAATTGGGGGTAATACTGAATCAGGGCCTAATTACTTCTTTACCAGTTTCTTTCCTTTATGGATATATATCCCTTTCACAGGATGATCAACCTTAATACCAGACACGGTATAATAATCATCACGTCCGTTATCAATTACATTAGCAATCCCTGCGGTAACAGGAACTAAAGGTAATGACGGCTGCAAAGTTTTGCCTATAGTAGCAGGAAAAGAGAGATAAGCCTCTCCTGCTGGCACAGTATTATTAGATGCCTCTTGAAAAGATTCGCCACGAAGAACATAGTTTCGAACCTCTGATGCACTATTATCCACCTTATTGCCATGCTCTACTACAACCATAGTCCAATACTCCAGAGAAGGAAGGGTAAATGTTACCTTACCATTATTCTGCTTGAAAACAACTTCTTGTGGAGCACCACCAAAACAATCAGGACTTGCTACCCATATACGTGACACAGAAGTAGCATCGTCAAGAACAATCTTCTTATTAAGCAAGACATTAGGCTCTGGCATTATCTCCTTCAAATCACGAACATTAAAGTTATCTTTTGACACATTACTATAATTAAGTAACTGGATAGCTGTCACGTTTCCTTTCTTAGTACTGTAGGTATTCACACTATAAGGCTTTGGTCCAATCGTCTGATCTGCAGCATCTGCGACACTTGGATTAGGATCAGACAAGTCCCATGCAGCCACGTTAACACCATCCATTGTCATGTTAACAGTGGTTTCAGCATTGCCATCTCGCAAGTAGTTTTCGTAGGCAACAAGGAAGTCATAATAGTGAATGATTGACTTTTGTAACTTGTCCGACATTTTTCGAGCATCATCAGGGAAGTACTCTGTAAACAGCATGTGGTCACCACTCAACTCAATACGTGAACCACCGAGTGCGAAGATAGTAGCATTGCCAAACAACGCACTGCTTGTATGGAACTGACCACCATTTCCATTGCGACAGTGTAGATAAGCTGCAAAGACAGTATTAAAAGTATTCTTACCATTATTACGACGGTTGTCCTGTATAATCTTACGGTAGTTCCACAGATAATCGTCGCCACCCCACATCTCATTGTAGCCGAATTCAACGTTCTTTGTACCAACGATTTTGGAACCTCCGAAGGTTGAGACAGCATTCATAACAAGACTCTTATTATGATTGTCAGCCTTCATACGATTGATGAAATTGGCAAAGTAGCCTTCAAAGTCATGTGTATCACGGCGGTCACCATCAGTATACACTTTCTGACCATTTACCTTCTTACTCTTCAAGTTGACGTAATAAGCATCACGCTGGTGACCTAACTGATCGATATGAAAACCATCGA
>ERZ772779.834-NODE-834-length-13453-cov-7.030676_pt1 | contig 13453 bp, 12 predicted proteins | sample MGYA00511360_ERZ772779 | MGnify/ENA primary metagenome ERZ772779 (study PRJEB29015, sample SAMEA2738112) | human oral metagenome | biome: human oral; feature: human-associated habitat; material: saliva | place: China | collected 2231 ...
TTCTGACTGAGTCGATACTGCTCGGCTTCAGGTTCTTCGGTGAATTCGAGGAGATTGCCGGCGATGTCCCTTAGTGCGTCGCGAACTTCAGTGGGTGTTGCGTAGAAAAATTCGCGGCGTAGGTTAACGCGGTTAACGCGCTTGTCTGCGAATCGGTGGTGAAGCTCGGTTTCGACCCTGACGGCATCTTCAGAGAAGAAGAGTGCGTGCACGTCAAAATTGAAAGGTACCGAGGCGTCGCCGAGTTCGCGTATGCGATCCATAGGGTCGAGGCGTCTGGTCATGCCGATCTTGACCATACCGGGGCCAAAAGCACCCAGATTGGAGATCACATACACGTAGCCTGCGCGCATGTTAGCTTCGCGTTTCTCGACATCGTTGATGCCGTGCTCAATTTCGATGATCTGCTGCTTAAGCTTCTGTGCCTCTTCTTCATTCCCTAGCTCCTCGACGGTCTTGAGAACGTTGAGGTAATGCTGTTTTTCCTTCTCAAGTCGCTCACGTTCCGCCTGCAGTTCGCGTTCGGCTTTCGCCTGCTCACGCAGCTCCGCTTTGCGTTCCTTTTCTAGTTCTTTCTCCAGCTGCTTCGCTTTGAGGTGGTTAACTGCCAGCTGTAACTCGCGCGCCCGAAGCTCAACATATGACGGTTGAATCCGCACACCGCTAACAGTACAAAGGCGCTCAACAATATCGGCAGCTTTAAAGATTTTGGCAAGACATGCATCGTAATTGCTCGCTGTCGCTGATTCAATAATGGCATCTACTTGCGAGTTGAAAGCTATAAGTGCGAGTTTTGCTGAGTCCTTGGCCAGCTTGTTCCGGCCGGCTTTCGTAGTGGGAGCCGCGAAGTCATCTAGCGAATCGACCGCACTGTAATTCCGAACAGCCATCTGTATATCTTTACGTAACCCCTGTAGCGTGGTCGCTAGCTCAACAGAATCTTTTGCGGGGTGCTCATAATCAGTGAACCCAGCCTCGTCCAGTTTTAGCTGCACACGCATTGGATGGAGCTTTTCCTGAAGTGCAGCTTGTTCTTCCTTGAGGCGATCGCATTCGCTCTTGATGGCCTGCAATTCCTCGCGTGCAGCACGCTCTGCATTAGCACGCTCTGAATCAGCGAAAACTCGAGCCGCCTCGATTTCCTCGCGGACCTGCCTGAGCATTGCTTGCGCGCTATCGATATCACCGCCTCCGGCTTGGTCATATGCCTGTCGTAACTCGCCATAAGCAATCTGCAGCCCCGCATATTGCTCCTCCATAGTTGAAACGAGCTGTTCGAGTTCAGTAATACGCTTACCATTACCGAAAAGACCCATAATGAGGCTCCCCTGTCTCAGGCCCCTGAGCGCATGTAACGCATAGACGGGACAAAATGTTTACAAAGTTCTAAGCAACCGTGCCGAAAACTTACAGTCTTAACACTACCCAATCCGAGTGCAGACCCAAAATCTCGACCAACTCACCAACCGCCCCATACCGCCCGTGCTCGCTGGCAGGCTGCAAAAGGGGCAATCGCCAAACATGCTGCGAGGCGATCTGCTCGTACTTTGCGGCGCCCACCCTGGCATGATGTATAGCCAAAGAGAATATGGCGAGTTCGCGGGCCAGAAGGCGCAGCGGTACCTTTCCCTCATCCTCCCCCAGTTGAGCCCGGATTCCTTGAGAATCCGGGCTTTTTCGTTGCGTTCACTAGGGTTTCGCAGGGTCGCCGATCCTCTTAATGTGGACAAGAATGGACAGAAATGGACAACTATACCTAAATATTTAGGTACAGGTTAGGTACGCTCCTGTCGTACCTAACACCGCCAGGAGCAGATCATGCCCCCAAATCTTCCCTTCCGTCCGGTATTAGCCAGCGCTCAAACGGCAAGTACTGGGTGAGAATCAGCTACGAGGGCAGACAGGTCTCCGTAGGACTCTTCGACACACTCACTGACGCGAAAGTCGCCCTCACCCTCGCAAAAGCAGACGCAGTTAAAGGCATGTTTATTCCTCCGGCTGAAAAGCGCCGCGCAGCCCGAGAAAAAGCAGCCGCAGAAGCGGCCCGCACACTCACCCTCGGACAATGGGCGCACGAATGGCTCGCCACGTTCGCAGGCTTTGTGGAAATCGGTCAACGATCCAAAGCCACCTACCGTGAGTATGAAAGCGTCCTCGGCCTCTACGTCCTCCCCGCGTGGGCAAAAACCCCGCTCTCACAAATCTCGCCCGCAGATGTGGAAAAGATCCTCGCCTCCATCCTGGCAAGGAAAGGCGCAAAAACCCGCAACAAAGTCCTGCGCACTATCCGCCCCCTCTTCAACGCCGCAGTCGAACAAGGCGCCGGGGGCCTCGATAAGTCCCCTGTGAAATCCAAGCCGCTAAAAGCAGTGGTCGACGAACGTGCCACCGCCAAACCTGAGCAGGTAAGCCCTCGCCGACGCCATGCCCTCGCGTCTCGCCCTAAGCGTCTACCTGGCCGCCTGGTGTGCCCTCAGACAAGGCGAAGCGCTCGGCCTGCAGCGCCGCGACTTCATTGGCCTCGACACTCCCCAGCCTATGCTCCGCGTGGAACGCCAGTGGAATCAGAAAACCAACCCACCCGGCTACACCATCACCAAGGGCAAAGACGCGCGCACCATCTCAATCCCCACTAGCCTCGCCCCACTCATCCTCACCCACCTCGACCAATACACCGGAGAGGACCTTGACGCCCCCGTCTTTGAATCCTCGATCCATCCGGGCCGCCCCACCTCGCAAACAACCCACAACAAAGCCTGGAAAACCGCACGCGAAACAACGGGCCTTACCACGCTCCACTTCCACGACCTCAGACACACTGGCCTCACCCTTTATGCGCAGCAGGGTGCGACCGTGAAGGAAATTATGGAACGCGGCGGCCACAAAGACATCGAAGTCGCCCTCAGATACCAACACGCCGCCTCCGAACGAGCCCGCGCGCTCGCGGACGCGCTACCCGTTGAGGTGTGATAAGTGTCAGATAATTTGTTTGAGCGCCAGAGGAGGTCTACTGTTTACAGAAAGTGTGACAGCGTGAGGAGGATGTCGTGGGCAACGCAATGAAGCGCAGGGTTCAAGTTCGGTTCACCTTCCAAGCGTCGGGACATTTTACCCTGTTCGTACAGTTTCGTTCAGCATTGATTCTCCTTGCGAAGTCCGCTGTTTACCAGGATGCAGGAGTGCTGAAAGTGGAGGCGTATCTCGAAGATGATTGGATGGAAGAGGCTGCGGGCTACCGGCTTGTGAGTGCTTCTGTCGAGATGAATGTCGCTTCCTGGGTGGAAGCTGAGACCCTTGCTCGCAGGCTGCTTGATGATGCTTTCACTCAGGCAGGGGTGCGCCTACTCGAGCAGGAGGAACCAGTGGACGCAGCGGCTAAAGAGGATTTGGTCGAGGCTAACTCCATGTTTGCTAACGCCTGAAATACCTTGTCTTTCGGGGAACAGCTAAAGCGCTTATGGCAAGACCATATACGCGAATGGACTGCGTCAATTTGCGTCTTGCTCTCTACCGTAGCTTTCACTGTCGCTGGTTTTTGGGATGCTTCTTGGAGATGGTACCTGTTCGCGATTGGGGTTCTTCTTGGTCTAATCGCAGTGTGGGTTCAGGTGACTCAAGTTGAGTCCTACAAGGAAATGCGTCACGAGTTGGAGGAGATCAAAAAGCGAGAAGAAGCTAAAAAGCGAGTGCTGACACGAACCTTGAGTGCCCTCGCTTATGAGATAAGCAAACAGCACACCCTATGGGATTCAGACACACGTGTGACAGTTTATGGCTATCACGAAGGCGAAGAGGTTTTTATTCCTCTGGTTCGCCGATCCTACAATCCGGTATATGAACGCCTCGGTCGCCCCAGATACGTCCAGAAACAGGGATACCTCTATGAGGCGTGGCAACTGGGGTTTTACAGTCAAACTTTCCGAAAAGAGCAGGCTCGGCGTGAAATGCTCAAAAATAAAGCTATGACGCGAGAGGAAGTTGAGGCTCTAACCATGTCCCCACGCGAGGTTATTGGTATGCGACTTGATTGTGATGGTAAGAAGCTAGGAGTCCTGCTATTTGAAACAATGAAGCCAGGTATTTTTTCTTCCACACTTAAGGATTCGCTTGAGCAGGCGAGCGAGGTCAGAACGCTGCGTGCGTTAATGTTTGCAGTCGCCGGCACCCCAGATAAGGTCATGGAATAGAAACTTACTCTGCCTCACCTCAATCGCACCACGAGGTGCAACCCTCATTAGCTCCACAAAACACCGTTACACTCGCGTAAACCCCTTAGCCCCCAATTTTCCTTCGGGGGTATAACGACCTTCACCACGCGTGCGTTAACCGGCTCCCCGCTCGTTTTAGATTCGTGATGATATCGACGCGCTCGGCGGGAAGATCGATGACGTTAGCGAGCTGCTCTCTGATGTCGCGCACACACAGCAGCTTCAGGGGCAAGAGATTAGCGCTCACGGGAAGGTCCTCGCGCAGTTGCAGGCAGCTCAGCAGCAGGACCGAGCCGAGCGGATCGCGCTCGACGCGCATGCCCATGATGAGCACGAGCGGATTTGGCAGGAGCTAGATCGGCTGAAGAAAAAGCTCTAGCTGCAGAAAAGTGCCCTCTATCTCCGAGAAATCGGGGGTAGAGGGCGTTTTTTGTGCGCTCAGGAGAAAAAATCGTCTGGGAGGTCTATTCTCGATAAAAATTATGTGATTTCGCCCGCTCAGGAAGCGTGCTGCCGGATCATATAGATTGGCCCCATTAAGGCCCCAAAATCTTGAGAGAGCACGTTTATGCAGGTCAGATGGGGTCTAGGTACGTTTTCCCCCATCCTCCGCAATTGAGCCCGGGTTCCTTGAGAATCCGGGCTTTTTGTTGTTTTCATGGTGGGGATAAAAGACCCCGCCCGCCCGCAGTGTGCGGACGGGCGGAAAATCTATGTCGCCTTGAAAATCAGGCGCGACGCTTGCGAGCAGTCACAGCAGCGCCGCCAGCGGTTGCTACAAGAGCAGCCGCAGCCAAAATTCCTGATTCGAAACCGGTCTTTGCCAGTGCAGGCTTCTTAGGCGACTGAGTCGTCGGCTGGTCAGGAGCAGGCGTGGTGGGAGCCGTTGTCGAAGGGCTCGGGGCAACGGTCGTGGGCGTTGCAGGCTGAGTCGGTGCCGGAGGCTGAGATGTGGAGGGCGCGGGAGTCGGTGTTGCTGCAATCTGGCGGATCACGATGTCAGTATCGCGACCAACTGCGCGTGCGTCAGCCGGATTGTTCGGATCCACGGTCTGCGCGGCCTCGTTGAAGCCGAAGACCGACTGGCCAGGAACGATTTCGTAGCCGCCGGGAAGCTGGGGGAGAGCGGTTGACGCTGCGCGAGAAGGATCCGTTTGGTCATTGGTATAGACCGTCGAAGCCAAAACTTGACCAGAGGGATCGACCAGACGAATCCGTCCGAGGTGTGAGTACTGAACCTCGCAGACAAAGTGCATGGCAGGATTGTCTGGATCAAAGTTCACGGCAGGCGCGGAGGTCTGCAGCGTGTACGACCCCGGGACGACGGGGCTGGGTGTTGAGGGGAGCGTCGCAGCGCCAGGGGCGGGCTGGTACTCCTGACGAGGCTCAAGAATGGTTTCGTTTTCGTCTGCGATGTAGCAGGTGGCGGGGCCCGCGACCTCGGCGGCCTGCGCCGACTGCTGAGCAAAGACGGGTACTGCTGCGACGAAGAGTAGTGCTGTCGCTGCACAAGTCAGTTTGGTTCGCATTGAAATTCCAACCAGCTTTCTACCTATATGTTCAAACGCGGTGATGGGGATACGCTCATTCGATTCAAGTTTATATCGAGTGGGTGAACTGGCCAAATATGCGGGGTTAGAGGGCAAGAGGAAGCGGAAGGAAGACTATATTCATTACCACGGGTCGCCGCGAAAGCTATGCTCCGTGTAGACTGTTCCCGGATCCTCCGTGTGACGGTATCATCCGAACCTCCCCAGGGCAGGAATGCAGCAAGGATAAGGGTGCGCTGCCGGGTGCGCGGAGGATCTTTGTATATGCTGCTCGATCATGGTCGGCTGCAGGATGCGTTTCTTCGATGTGGTTCAGGCCATAGCTCTTGATTTTGCATCCTGGCGAAGAGCGTGTAGGCTTATACCCAGCCAAACGGCAAGCGCCCGTAGCTCAATGGATAGAGCATCTGATTACGGTTCAGAAGGTTGGGGGTTCGAGTCCCTTCGGGCGCGCAGCGGCCCCCCTCGGTGCGATCCACCGGTGGGGGTTCTGCATTTATAAAAAGCACTCCTGTGGGAGTGCTTTTTTCATGCCCGCCACCCCCCGGTGCGAGGGGGGCGGCGGTGCTATGAGTGGTAGTGCATGACTCCCGCCCGGTGAGTTATCCATGAATGTCGCATGCAATTCCCCCGACACCGTGTCGCACCGCGCAACTGTATCGTTGGAATTGCAACGTTTGTGGACACTGTTGAAAATTCATTCAATCGAATTGCATGTGAAACTGCTCCGAGCGCGCTTGCTGCCTGCGTTCCTCGCCGCGCGCGTGGGTCTGATGGTATGCGCGTGGGCTCTCTAATCCGCGCGTGGGTCCAACACCTCGCATATGGGTCCGCTATTGCGGGCGCAGGCCCCCTGATCCGCGCGTGGGCGGCGCCCTGGCGCATATCTAGGGGTTGGCGTGGCGTGTCGCGAGGTTAACGCGCATTGTCAGCGGTTCGCGTGCGAGCGACACGCCAGGTCAGGCGCCGTTGTGCCCATAACGCAGGCCACCTCGCCCACGACACCCCGTTGTCGGCGTTTGTTATCGAGGTGGTTTGCGATTTGAGCGCTACACCCCTCCGAGGCGTGACCTCACCGCCAGTAAGCGGGGGGAGTTGCGCTACACGGGGACCCGTGCGTGACGTGCTTGCCGATGACTGCGCCATCAAACGGGGGGAATTGCACCATTAGGGGCGCGACACGCCGGCGACACGCCGAGGGGGTGCTTCTAATGCTGCAAAACCCCCACCATTACCCCTGGTGTCATGCTCCCTCACTGGTGCAGGACTGCCCGACGGGCGTCAGTAAACGCTGGTAGGGAGTCACCGGCGGGCCCCTTCTGCACGGGCGCGGGTAGGGCAGGACGCCAATTAACGCCGGTAGGGAGTCGCCGACGGGACCCTGCTGCACGGGCGCGGGTAAGGCGAGGCGCCAGTAAACGCCGGAAGGGCGTCGCCGGCAATGACAAAGGGACGACTAGCGGCCAGCTCCGCAGCAAAGCTTGTTGCCGATGAGGCGAAACACCCGATCAGGAAGATTCAACCCAAACTGATCACGTGCAATCCTCCCTAACAGGTGCAATCCTCCCGATGGGATGGCTCCCATCGGCAGCGCAAGCACGCAAGCACAATGACAGACGACGCAAGCGCACGTCACCGCCAACTTCCATCGGCGGCGCGAGCACGCCACCGACACCTCCCTCGCCGACGCCCGGGACCGAACCCCACCGACGCCCGGGACCGAACCCCGACGCCCGGGACCGAACCCCAACCAACACGCGTTGTCCTATCACCCATGATCTGATGCGTTGGCATCAGGCCGTCACAATCCCAGAGGGTTTCAGGCTGATCAACAAATGACCGCGAGACATGACGTGCTGACTGTGGATGTGGAGGGGACCTACGCTCCTGGCGCGCGGTCCTGGAGGTAGGTGAGCAGCGTGATGGCCCCGGCCTTGGAGAGCGGCTCGTTGCCATTGCCGCACTTGGGTGATTGGATGCACCGGGGGCAGCCGGACTCGCAGTCGCACGAGGAAACAGCTTCAAGGGTTGCGCACACCCACGACCGTGCACTGTGAAAGCCAGCGAGCGCGTGGCCGGCTCCCCCTCGAAAAGCGTCGTGTATGAACACGGTGGGCGCGCCGGTGTCGTCGTGCAGCTCGGTCGAGAGGCCGCCGAGGTCCCATCGATCGCAGGTTGCAATAAGCGGCAGGATACCGATCATCGCGTGTTCTGCCGCGTGCAGGGTCCCGGCCAGGTCAGCCGCCTCGATCCGCATCGCGGTCAACGCTGTGGGCGTGAGCGTGAACCATGTGGACTTGGTGGGCAGCGTGTGGGTGGGCAAGGAAAGCTCGATGTTGCGGATGAACTCCAGCCCCGGCAGGCGTAGCAAGTCGTAGTCGGTCACCCGAGTTGACACGTTTGTCGGCCCATGGTGCCAGGTGACGGTTTCGTCGTGGCTCACGTACGTGTCTTCGACCTGGCACACCTCAACGCTCGTGTGAGTCGCGGATCGGGTCCGTAGGGGAGTGCGTACTTCCTCGACCAGGGCGACGCGCGCATCGTCGGTCCTTGCGGGCGGAATGATGATCGACGAGGCCTGGGTGTCCGTTCGCATCCGGTTCGTCTTTAGGTCCCGTCCCCGGGTGGCCTCCTCGGTCTCGGGCAGGAGTGCGCGTGGCCACCCTTGGGTGCTGGGAGCGGTTGGCGTGGTGATGGAGCTGAAGCTCAGGACGTGAAAGGTGCGTCCCTGGTGAATGTAGATGGCGCCGGGAAAAACGTGAGCATCAGCGGAGGCTTGGTCGATTGTACCGACGACGGTCCCTGTGGCGGCATCGACGATCTGGATGTCGCCGCCGGAGCCGCGCAGGTCCGTGAGATCGGCGGGTCGCTCTGGGCGCGTCGCATCCCAGAAGTATCCGGCGGGCCTGCGCTTGATGTATCCATCGGAGGTAAGACGTTCAACAACTCTTTGGAGTTCCGGCCCAAAGTAGCTGATGTCGGACGGTGTGATCGGTATTTCGGCGGCGGCAGCGGCAACGTGCGGCGCCAAGACCCACGGGTTTGAGGGGTCGATGACGCAGGCTTCGACATCACCGAGGATATGCTCGGGGTGGCGCACCAGGTACGAATCGAGAGGGTTATCCGAAGCGATGAGCACGGATGTTCCCGGTGCGCCCGCGCGCCCGGCGCGCCCGATTTGTTGACGCAGGGATGCGCGCGTGCCCGGCCATCCGACCGTGATTGTCGCGTCCAGACCTGAAACATCCAGGCCCATCTCCAGCGCCGACGTCGTCGCCAGAGCCCGCACCGTGCCCGCGCGCAGCGCCTCCTCCAGTGCACGCCGCTCTTCGGGTAGATAACCGCCTCGATACGCGCCCACACTCCCGGCGAGCGCGGACCCACGAGAGGAGAGGCGGTCGCGTACCTGCGCGGCCACGGCCTCGGCCCCCGCACGCGAGCGTACGAATGCGAGCAGCCGTGCCCCCTCTTCGACGAAGGCTGCTGCCAGCGTAGCGGCTTCGACCCCGGCGCTGCGCCGCACGATCGGGACTTTCAAAGTGGCCGCGCCCGGCGTCGCGTCGATGGCGGCCAGGAAGTCAGAAATGTCGACCTCGGATGCGTCCGCGACGATTCCGCCTTGCCACAGGACCAGTTCGTGCTCGCCTGCAGGCGAACCATCCTCGGTGATGGCCACCACGTCGCGCCCCGTCAGCGCGCGACCTACCTCTGCAGCATCCCGCACAGTTGCGCTCAGCATGACGATACGCGGATCAGCCCCCAGGTGATGGGCAATGCGCACAAGCCGACGCACGACGAGCGCAATGTGGGAGCCGGTCACCCCCCGCCAGTGGTGCGCCTCGTCGATGACGATGAGGTGCAACGACGCCAGGAAACGCGACCACCGCGAGTGCGATGGCAGCATGACATAGTGCAGGAAATCAGGGTTCGACAGGACCAGGTCCGCGCTCGCGCGAGCCCACTCTTTCGCCTCGCGCGGCGTGTCGCCGTCCACCGTCGCCACGTGCACGCGGCGCAACCGTTCATCGACGAGGCCGGGGCACCTTCCCGGATCAGCTGGCACCGGGGCGGCGTTGTCCTGACCGAGCAGAGACATCAGAGAAGCCAACTGGTCAGCGGCGAGGGCTTTCGTCGGCGCCAGGTACAAGGCCGTTGGGCGACGGCGAATCGCAGAAATTCGCGATGAGTCGTCGGCCTCAACGAGATCAGACAGGACAGGAGTCCATGCTGCCAGCGACTTTCCTGAGCCGGTGCCCGTCGCGAGCACGACATTTCGACCCGCACGGAGCGCATCCATCGCGTCGCGCTGGTGGGTCCACGGGCGTGACACCCCGCGCCTCTGCCACGCGGCTACGACTGCGGGCGACACCCAGCGCGGCCAGTCCGCGAGCTGTTGCGCGCGCCCCGGCAGGGTCACATGGCCGAGGAGGCGGTCATCACCCGAACTCAGGCGACCCAACAGGGCAAGAAGGTCAGCCGGAGACGGAGCAGAAAAGTGAACCGAAGGCGCGACCGAACCCCCCGAGGGTGCGTGCCCGGATGAACCAGCTACGGCCTCGTGCGAGGAACACGCCGACGAAGAAGAGCGTTCAGCGCTCATCCGAGTCAGGATCCACCCACCCGAGAGTCTCGGTGGCTGACTCCTTCACGTACTGCATCGCCGCGATACCCGTCGAGATGCCCGAGGCAATCGCATCACGCAGCTGGTCGTTCGACAGGCCCGGCTCCGTGTCAACCACGAAATCCGCGTATACGCCCAACGTCCCATCCGGGGTGGTCGCCGTGTACACCGTCGGGAAATACTTCTCGCGGTTCCAGTTATCGACGGTCGCGAACATCGCGTGCTCCGCACTGGCTGCGGGGATGTCAGGCTCCCACAGTGCCCGAATCGACAGGAAACGCCCCGCGGCATCGAAAGACACAAGGAAAGGCACACGGTCGAAAATTGCTCCGCCTGCGCGGCCTTGCTCAATCACATCCAGGGCGTAGCCCATGTCGCGTACAGCCGCGACAACCCGCTCAAAATCGACTGGGTAAGGGGTCGTGTCATCAGTGGGGACCACAAAAGGACCGTTCATCGCGTAGCCTCCTGGCCGTACTCGTCCCACTCCACGAACCCCGGCAGGGTCGCCTCAAGATCCGCGAAGAAGCCCATAATCATCGCCATGGACGTCTCAAAGAAATGATCGAGCTGTGCCTGCGTGAGCCCAGACAACACAACGATGTTGCACTCTGCGATCAGCCCGTACTGCGCGCCATCCTCAAGCGGAGCCACGTACGCCTTCGGACCGGTGCGCGTCGCGTTACATTGAGCGACCTCGCGCGCCAACTCACCGAACTCCTCCGGCGTGCGGGCAATACCCCGCCACTGTGCGCGCAGCTGCAGGATCTGAGGGTTCGTAGCATTCCAGAAAAACGCGGCGTTCGGCGTCAAGTACGCCAGCTCACCCTCGTTATAGTCGCCAAAATGCACGTCCCGGGACCGCAACAAATCCCGAATACGGTCGGTGCTGACGGGTAAAGAAGTGGCCACTGACAACTCCCGAGTGAAACGTGCAAAATCGGACACCCCCACTCTAACCGAGGCCCCCCTCACGCGCGCGCCCACCTCCTGCCATCGCCGAACACGACGTTGAAACACGTCTCCAAGTCGCTCCCAGCCTCACAAATTCACGAACCCCTAGCCCAACCCACTACAGTGGTACCGGAATAGCCACATCGACAGGAATGGAGGAACACGTGGACGATCCCAATTCCGCTCTGCCCTCCGACCCAACCGTCGACGAGTCCTACACCAAAAGCTCAAAGCCCGTCCGCCCGCGCGCCCGCTCCAGTGAACGCGCAGGAGACACCGACCGAAACCAGCGAGGAGCGGACGCCCCCACCGCTGGCCGTTCCAAGCGGGCACGCACACAGACTGACCCTGAATCCAGTCAAACCGATACGCGCAATGAGCCCAGGCCTCGTCGGTTGAGTTCCGACCCGTGGTACCGGCGCAAGCTCTATCGCCGCCTCGGCAGCGTCATCTCATGCCTTCTCATAGCCGGACTGATCGGACACGTGGCCCTCACGACAACGTATGGCCAAGTGCTCGACACAATCCTCATGGAAGGTACGATGCGCTCGGCCAGCCAATATGAAGCTTTTTCCACGCTGATCACCGGCATCGTATCCGTGCCCGTCCTCGTTGGAGTCGGCATCATCGTTGCGATCGTCGCGGCCGCCAGGCGCCGACCCACGCTCGCGGGGCGAGCCCTCGGCGCGGTCGTCGGCGCGAACATCACGACTCAAATCCTGAAGGACTACATCCTTACCCGCCCCATCTTGGGCGTCACGACCGGCGCCGGAAACTCCCTGCCCTCCGGCCACACGACCGTCGCCGTCACACTGTCACTGGCGCTCATCGTCGTCGCACCCCAGTGGTTCCGCAGCCCCGCCGCCTGGATCGGGTGGGCGTGGACATCCCTCATGGGGGTATCCGTCATGATGGAAGGCTGGCATCGGCCCTCCGATGTCATCACCGCCGCGCTGATTGCTGGCGCCTGGGCCCTCACCCTTTCGCCCATCGAGCGACGTCCACGGCACGGCATCATGGTCCAACGCGCGATGGTGTGGGTGTGCCTGGCGCTCCTCGGTATCGCCGTCCTCGCAACCATCGCCGCCATGTGGGGGTTCAGCATGTCCGCTGCGTCCCCTGGCTCAGGCTACGGATTCGAGCATTTTCTGCTGATCCGCCCCTGGCGCTCGCGCGTCCTCGGTGTTGCCGCCATCGCGTGGGTGAGCGCCATTTGCGGTCTCATTATCCACGAGGTTGACCGCCTCGCAGGCGAATAGTTCCCACCGCTCGACGTTCGCACCTCGTTCGTCTCCGCCGGGGTTATCTGCTCGAGTCCAGCGGACCCTACGATGCCCGGAAAGGCCTCGTGCCTGGGATAATGGGTGAGTCCGTCATCATCTCCCGAAAGAGTAGTTATGCCCAGCTCCGCTCCGTTCGTTGTTTCTTCCAAGCCTGCGCGCGCCGTCCTGGCTCTGCTGCGCATTGCGGTGGGCTTCGTGTTCCTGTGGTCGTTCCTCGATAAGACTTTCGGCTTGCACTATTCGACGGGTCCGGCGCGCGCGTGGATCAACGGGGGGACGCCCGCGCAGAGCTACCTGACGGGTGCCACGACCGGCAAGCCTTTGGCTTCCTTCTTTGAGTCCCTTGCCGTGCCTGCGGTTGACTGGCTGTTCATGCTGGGGCTGCTCGGTATCGGTGTGGCGCTTATTCTTGGGATCGGAACGCGTCTCGCGGCTGTTGTGGGCGTTATCATGCTGGGCTTCATGTACGCCGCTGTCGCGCCGTGGGTGTGGGGTTCCCTCAACCCGGTCGTCAATGAGCATCTGGTTTATGCGCTTGTCCTCATCTTGATTCCTTTGACGAGCGCTGGTGACACTCTTGGTTTGGGCAGGTGGTGGAAGGGTCTGGGGCTTGTGAAGAAGCTTCCGTTCCTCATCTGAATTGTGTCGTTTCGTTGACGAGGCCCCGGGTTTCCGGTCGCGGCCTCCGCGCTTCGTGGTGGCGACAGTGTGGCGTCGGTGGTGTGGTGGCTACGGTCGTTGTGCCGTGGTTTCCCAACAATCTCGCACGTAATTCCCGCGCACATCTTTCAAACATTGAAATCCGGTCGTTGGAATTGCAACGTTTGTGGCGGTTGT
>ERZ772779.836-NODE-836-length-13392-cov-8.378946_pt1 | contig 13392 bp, 14 predicted proteins | sample MGYA00511360_ERZ772779 | MGnify/ENA primary metagenome ERZ772779 (study PRJEB29015, sample SAMEA2738112) | human oral metagenome | biome: human oral; feature: human-associated habitat; material: saliva | place: China | collected 2231 ...
AGGGTATCAAGTCTATCTACTACGTCCGTACCTTTACAGATGATGGTGGAGAAGTTGGCGCCAACCAATGTGAAAGCTGTGTCATCTAATCCGCTATCCTAGATAGCTATCAAAAGTCGGTTCGCCGACTTTTTGTGCGGTATTCTATCAATTTATGGTAGAATAGTAACGATTGAATGAATAGAAAAAGAAAGTGATGCAAATGGAAACATACTACAAAGCCATTAACTGGAATGCAATCGAAGATGTCATCGATAAATCGACCTGGGAAAAACTGACAGAGCAATTCTGGTTGGATACACGTATCCCTTTGTCAAACGACTTGGATGACTGGAGAAAGTTGTCTAATAAAGAAAAAGACCTAGTTGGTAAAGTCTTTGGGGGATTAACCCTTCTAGATACCATGCAATCTGAAACAGGTGTTCAGGCTCTTCGTGCGGATATTCGTACTCCCCATGAAGAAGCTGTCTTTAACAACATCCAATTTATGGAATCAGTCCATGCTAAGTCATACTCTTCTATCTTTTCTACTTTGAATACCAAGTCAGAAATCGAAGAGATTTTCGAATGGACCAACACCAATCCTTTCCTTCAAAAGAAGGCAGAAATCATCAACGAAATCTACCTCAATGGGACCCCTCTTGAAAAGAAAGTTGCCAGCGTCTTCCTTGAAACCTTCCTCTTCTACTCTGGTTTCTTCACACCTCTCTACTATCTTGGAAACAACAAATTGGCCAACGTAGCTGAAATCATCAAGTTGATCATTCGTGATGAATCAGTTCACGGAACCTATATCGGCTACAAGTTCCAACTTGGATTTAACGAATTATCAGAAGAAGAACAAGAAAAACTCAAAGAGTGGATGTATGATCTGCTCTACACTCTCTATGAGAATGAAGAAGGTTACACAGAGAGCCTCTATGATGGTGTGGGCTGGACTGAGGAAGTCAATACCTTCCTTCGATACAACGCCAATAAAGCCCTCATGAACTTGGGACAAGATCCGCTTTTCCCAGACTCAGCAGATGACGTTAACCCAATCGTCATGAACGGAATCTCAACCGGTACCTCTAACCACGACTTCTTCTCTCAAGTCGGAAATGGTTACCTTCTCGGTGAAGTAGAAGCCATGCAGGATGACGATTACAATTACGGACTATAAGAAGAAAAACCTTTCCAGACGGAAAGGTTTTTTTGTAGATATTTTTTGAGAATGATCGCTTAGGACTTGTGATTCCCCTAAAAATCACACCTAGCAAGTAATTCTGATATTCATTATTTTCGAAGCAATGTGAGCATTTCTTCGTTTTTTTCTTGGTAATAATTAAAATATCTATTATCAATCGCAAAACTATCCTGCAAAATATTGCGTAAGGCTTCAATTACTTCATTCATTTTTTTCCGACTTATTAATCGACTATCAATTTCTGACAATCCATGAGCCACCTTATTTCGCTCTCCATTTAAATTCGTAATCACTGATAGTGACTTCAATAAATCTGGAGACGCTTGATAATAGCTTAAGATATTGGTGTAGGACAATAGATTTAAAGTAGACTGATAAGGATAAATAATTTCCTCGACTTCTTTCAAATCTCTCATTTGTTTAAATTCAGAATCTAAATAAAGTAGAAGATTTTGAAAATCTTCGTATTCTTCATTTAATTTCGGCAGGCTCCCTTCAAATTTGATTAAATCAGGGTGCTCCTCCTTGATCTTTTCTTCAAGGATAAATTCAACAAATGATTTGGACTTAATTAAAACATCCGCTACTTGTCCTCTTTCTTTCAGAACTTCAATCATTAAAAAGTAATTGAGAGCCTTCTTTTCAACATCTGAAAGGGGGTAGTGCTGAATTTCTGAAAGTAGACCTTGATTTTTAAAGACTTTTACAAAATCATTTAATAGATTTCGTAAACGAGATAAGTCTTTCTTAGGCAGTAAAGCATGATACTGCTTTTGATTGATAATTTTTTCAGCGGCTTGGTAATCATAAGATGCCAGTAAACTTCGCAAATGACGTTTTAACAAAGAATGACTGAACTTCTCGGCTTCATCCTTGATTGTACGATTTTCGTAATCTTTTTGATTATCCTTATTTTCGTCAAATAACTTTTGTTCGTCTTCACTTGAAAGTGGCACATACTTTCTATTTGCCGATTTATTAGGACTTGCAACCTGTATAGCTTGCGTATTGTAATCGTTAATTCGATTTAAGGCAAATAAAGCCGAAATAATTTGAGGTGTTCCTGAAGATAGATTTAAGATCAATTGATCATCTGTTCCAGAATATTTTTCAATAATCTGTCCCATCACTTCATACATTTTATCAAATAGATAGACTTCATCATTTTTTAATATGATTGGTTCTATAACCACTTTAGGATGATAACCCTCTATTGAAAATAATGCTTTCTCAACAAGATCTTTTTTTACTAACATTTCCTCACTATAAACCAAAACAATCTGTTCGGGTCTGTAAGTTCGAGCAATATGTAATAAAGCTGCATCTCGATTATTGCTTATCGGATCTGTCGTTCCAACTGCTGAAATTAAAATTTCCAAGATATTCTACCTCTCATTATTTCAGTAATTCTAATAATCCCTTATTAACATCCTTGTAAAAATTAAAATCCTTCTCAGTGAGTTGATACTGTTCCTTGATTAGCCCTTTTAAGGTTTTTAGAACAGGACCTAACTGTTTTAATTCCTCAGAATCTAATGGATCCAATTTGTGAGCTACAGTATTTCGAGTTGAATTCATGCTAATAACCGATTTAATCTTTTTGTATTGATTCCACTCATTTTTTTCTTTTAATATCTTACGATAATCCCAAATCCCGAGGTAATATTTCTCCGATTCATTCACGTAATTGTCCAGAAATCCTGGATAACGATTTTCAATATAGTCTTCTAAGATAAACTCTGTAAGGTTTTTAATCCGAATCAGACCTTCACTAAAATTACCACGTTCTTTTTGTAAATCAATCGTCAAATAAGCATTTAATACTTTTTTCTGTTCTTCACTCCATTTTTTCTTTTGAAGGAGTTGAGGTACAGCTTGCCTATCTAATGAATCCACAATATCTTGTAACTTTTTGCGACAGTCTTTCAAACCAGGGAAGTCAGGTAATTGATTTGCTAGCTCTAAACTAGCTTTATAATCATATTTCTTAATAAAATCACGAATTGTTTTCTTCATCAAGGCATGTAAGAATTTTTCAGACTCATCCTCTAGAGTACGATCTATAAAATCTTCAACATTGTCTTCATTTGTATCAATGAGAATATCTATATCTTCAACATTGTCGTGAGGCACGTTCTCATTTGAATCATTTACGGGAGTTGGAACTTGTATAGCTTTAACGTTTATTTCACTGAGTCTATTAATTATAAAAAGCGCTGATTTTACTTGTGGTGTTGCGCTTGAAAGATTTAAAAGTAATTCATCATCCTTCGTATAATACTGCTGAATAATTGATTCAAACTGATCATACATTGTATCGAAGACATAAATGTCAGCATTCAAAATAATTGGTTTATGAATAACGATCTCTGGAATATATTCAGGATCGATAGCATGAAGTACTTTTTCAATATTTTCTTTCTTACCAATAGTTCTCTCAGAAAAAATAATAATAATTTTATCTGGGCGATACTTTCTAGCAATATGAACTAAGGCTCCATCGTGAAAATTTCGTATAGGATCTGTATCTCCTACTGCTGATATTAAAATTTTCATCGACTAATCTCCTTGATTATGAAATTAGCTTTACCCATTTCATAGAAAGACTCATCATTCATGATCAGTTTTCGAGTTGCTTGTGTTGTTTTAACATTTTTCATTGGTGCTTTTGTTAATTTCAACACTCCCTTACCAACCATCTTGGTCTTCATTCGACTATACCGTTTTTGTAAGATTCCATCCGCTTGTTGAAACAAGGTTTTTGTCCAGGCTCCACTTCCCGCTCCCAAATAAATAGGATATTGAAGATTTGGCTGAATTTTATTTTCAGGAAAATCTGATAAGAAAAAGGTTTTATATTCTTTGTAAAAAGCTTGCGCTCTCTGTCCTAATTCCTCCATTAGGATTCCAGCTTCCTTAGTGGTTGTAGTAATGGTGAAATTGATTTTAGTTAAGGGCGCGATTGCTTCTCTGTATAAAGGAAGGGGCTTGGCAATTAAAGACTTGGCTGAATAATCCCATTTTTGAACTAGAATAATCTGCTCATTTTTAAATGGCTCACTATCACTAACACGTATGGCATGAAACAAGTCATTAAATTCTTGATCCTTTTTGGCTCCCCAGGGAATCATTTTTTTATTTTCTTTAGGACTTCTTCCACGAGAATCAACTGCACTCTTATTGTTCCAGTCAGGATTTGTGTTCATTAAAATGGTGCGAATAGCCCCCTTTAAGGAACTACCAGGAATATACGGACTCCCAAAAGGGTCTCTCATAAATTTTGCCACTTCATTTATCGTACCTAATTTGAAATCTCGATTATTCTTATCAATCTCTAAACCAGTCTCAACAATCCGATAACCACCAAAGTCACGATCAAGTACCCTGTTATCATCCAAGAAAGAAATCAAGCGATTATTTCTAGCACTTGGCTTTGTCTCTTGTAGAAACTGTTCAAACTTGTGGCCATGCCCTTTTTCCACCATGCGGTTATAAAATTTCCCCATATCAGGAAAATAATACTGCCCCTTTTCATAGATAAATTCTCGAGAAGTGTATTTCTCACCATTCCCTATATGAATAGGCGCCATGGCTAGGAGGCTAAATTGAAAGGTTCTATAGTCTGTTTTCATCCTTTTCCCTCCATCTTGAAAAATAGTGGCTTAGCATAGTTTAATACTTCATGTGGGAAATCAAGAGGTCTTACATCCACGATCTGTCCTGTATAGCTTTCACAGAAGGTAGAGCCAGAAGCGAACTTGTACAAATCTTGTTTTCGGTAATTTTCTTTAGTTTCTGTACTAAAGGCAAAACCACTTGATTTACTTAATAAGTAGGAACCTGTTCCCATAACATGTTCAAGTTCCTTTTCAATTGGTAAAGAAGTTGTCAAAGTCATGACTGGTCCTTGATGGACTTTGGTGAGACGATTGTTTAAAGCGTCAGGTATATCTGTAATCGTCAAATCAAATCGTCCGTAGCCACTAGAACGTTTGCCACCAATTCCAGCATACTGCAAGCTTGTCATAAGTTCATTTAAGAGGTCTGATTCGGTAGCAATCACATAAAGAGCAGACTGATCTGCAAATCGAACGGTAGAAACTTGATAAAGAGCCCCATCCACATAAGGTTGGTTTTTAGTGACGATATTTGTCACTGCATGTTCTTTGTCTTCCAAAAGAGTCCCACTTACATAAGAATCAAAGTTTTCTAAGGGGATAAACTGTAGTTTTTTTGCTAGTTTCGCTTGACGTCGCACTTCTTTGACATCTGTCGTTAAATCCACTTGATCAAACTTTGGAAATCCTATCGGCTTAGGCAAAAATGGGCCCAACTTATATGGAAAGGCATCTGTCAAAACGAATTCATCTTGACCTGCTAAAGATACAAATTCATCCATTCTCCCCATTTTTTTCGACTCTATTGCTAGCGCTGAAAACAGGCGATCTGCTGAAAATGTCATTTTTGAACTATCTAAAGTTCCCGCTCCAAAGTGGGCAGACTGAAAGTTCATGATATACATTTTATAGGTCATACTAGACCTCCGTTGTCAAAAGTTCATTCAATCGACTAGCATCAAAGCTTCCGAAAACTGTATTTGCTTTGAGGTCCTCAAAAACGACCTTTCCATATCCACGAGAGCCCGAACCACCCAAATAATCCAATTCAAGTAGTTTCAACCCGTCAAGGATCACTTTGAAGTCTTCTTCTACTTGTGCTTCACTCTCATCAGTAATTTCATAAATCAATTCAAATGCAAAGACACTATTACGTATGGCACGTTCAATTTGTCTCGGATTGGCTTCAGCAGTAATCCGGTCAATAGTGTTTTCAAATTTAACTTCTGTGTAACTTTTAACACCCAATGAATCTAACTCTTCCTTGTTAACAAAGAAGGCATCTCTGAAAATAAGTCGTCCCATTTTATAGCGATCATCTGAACCGTTCCCAAAGAGTCGACTTAGAATTTCTCCATCTTCTCCTGGTTTCTTAGCCAGTCGTTCATTATAAACTTTTGAAAGAAGACTGCGCATCTTCCCCTTTAAACTCGACCCTGGAATGATGGGTAAGTTCGTAATTGGATCTTTAATCACAGGTGAGTCTGTAGCACCAATCGCCGCAAAGGCGTTGCTTGTTCCAATATGAAGTCCTGTCTCTAGACGGATTTGTGCTGTTACTTTAATTTTTGCAAATGCCATTAATCTTTTCCTCCATAAAATTTGAAATAGGCTACTAGTGCTTCCATATAACGACAAAAACGTTGGAGACTTTCCTTATTGTTAATTTCTTTTAGAATATCTAGAATTTCAGCCTTTTTCACCAAGTCTTTAACCGCTGTTTCTCGGCCCGATTGATAAACAAACTGCACTCTCAAATAAGCAATTTTGTCAGCTAAATCCTTATACTCTCTAACCTTGCTTTCATCAAAGAGGGTACTCGTCAAGCTTAGTAGGTTTCTAATTTTACTAGTTGTTAAAAAGAATGCTTCTGGGTTCCTAAAATCTCTAGTGTTTCGACTCAATGATTTAATAACATTCTCTGCCTTATCTACGTAATTATCATCTGTTAAAATTGCCATCTATGAATCCTTTCTAATCTCATAAACATAGAGAAGTAAAGCCATCTCTGCTTCCTTACGTTCAATTTCGCTACCAGTATACCAAGAAAAGAATAAATCTTTGAAGGTTCTAAACTCTTCTTTTTTGTCTTTAGGTGTCTGGTCTTCCAAACGAGTTAAATAATAAGCTAAACGAGCAATATTCATCCGATCGTAGTTGCGAAGGAGTTCAATAAGTCTATATACAAAACTCTTTCCTCGCTCATCTTGAATATTAAAGTAATAACGAATATGTTCGAGTTTCCCTCTATAGACATCATCGATGAATTGATCGAATTTCAATGTATAGTCTTTATCAAATATAGAAATACTATCCTTGTCGTTATCCTTAGCTGCTCCTTCTAACTTACCAGTTTCTTCAGCCATGAGGCTAACTGGAGTTTTATCTGGAAAGAGGCCAATCCCTGCTGATAGGGTGAGTTTCACATTTGTCCACTTGATAAAGTTTTGTCGGAGACAAATAGTGAACTCAATAATATCCTGCCAGGAGCCAATGGCAAATACATCATCTCCACCGGCATAGATGATCGATAGTTTTTTCTCTTTGGCAAACTGGTTGATATAGACCTTAAAGAAAAGACTCATACTTCTAGAGAAAGTAGCTGAGCGAGCTAGTGTATTAAATTTGCCACCAGCTTGATAAGAGAATCCAGCCATAAAAGCCGCCCCTAGATCATCCACATCTAGACGAAGAACTGCTAGACGCTTGATCCCTTGACCAGACTCACTATCTTTAGATAAGTTGGCATACTGGTCAATCTCAGCATATTTGTAATCTCCTACAAAGACATGAGTTGCCTTAAGGAGATCAGTGCTATAGCTATTCTTGACATATACACGAGTCCACTCCTCTTGAGCAAGCTCATCTTTTGAAACACCTCTAATATAGGCTCCTGGTCCAATCGGGAGGCCTTTTTCTTTTGTCACAAGATAATACTGCTCTTGTATCTCCTTGGAAAAACGATACATACCGGCACAGATATGACAGACCTCCTGATCATTATGCTTGGTAAGCTTTTCGACCGAGTGACAAATTGCACATTCTCTCTGAGAACTTTTTCCTCCTTGATTGAGTTCAAGGAGAGTTTTGGCATCATAGCGAGAGATTTTCTTTTGGGAGATCATGCGACTGGTGGTTTGGTAGACTTTTCTATAATTTTCCAGTGTAGTGGTCATATCATTGGCAGAAAATGGACTCCAACCAAAGGCGACATACAAGCCTGTGTGGAAATGTTGAACCAGAAATTGATTAAATTCTGCTTCAAAGCTAGCCAAGATTTCTATAGTTTTTTCGGTATTTGGGAGGATAAAGTAGGCATGCCCACCACCGACGTAGAGGAGATTAGCCCTTGTCAGCTCCAACTTCTCCAGTAAACTATCGACTATATGTTCTCCCATAAAATCTAGATACAAGGAACGGGCTTTTAATTGCTTGGCTGCCCCAGCTGTTGCGATATTGTAGATAAAGTCCTGAATCCCTGATAGGTCAAAACTGGCTAACAAAAAAGCTTTCTGATCATAAAAGTTTTCTAAATCCTGTCCCAGGACCTTCTCATAATCTAGACAGTTCTTTTCCGCTAAATAATCTGCTATAGCAAGAGCAAAGCCAGCTGTCAGACGACTGTAGGTTGCTAGAGAAATATCCGCTAATTCTTTCATCTTAGTCGAAGCAGGGACATAGGAAAGAGTAGATTCAAAGAGATTTAATAGAGAATCTATCTGCGATTGACTAAAGTCAAACCGCTCAAACTCTTTCTCCAAGATCTCCACTAATAAAGAATAGTCTGATGGACTAGACGACTCTCCCGATTCCCTAGCAAAGTTTGCCTCGCCATCAAGCTCTACGGGTCTAGCGTCTAAGTAACGTTGACTATAGGTATCTGAGAAGACATTGAAAATATCCGACTGTTTGACTAGGAAATCTTCTTTACCCTCCCGAATTTCCCGTGCTCCTTTTAAGCCAGAAGCAATCTTTGTGGCAGCTGAGGTAATATAGACCAAACTATCCGGAGCTAGATCAGTCGCTATACTACTAGAAGTCGCCCGAGCTATCTGTTGGACTATTTTTTCATTATCCGAAAAACGTCTAAACCATTCAGCTCCAATGGTTCCGAAGTCTCTTTCATCATCAGTTGAACGTTGGATCACCTTGCCGACAGCGTGCAAAAGGGATCCGTAAACTAAATCAATCTTTTCTTTCTTCAAGTTCTAAACCTCCCATCCCTAAACTTGTTTTCATGCCGAGACCTGAGTATTCCCCAAATTTCAGGAGCATATTGGCGTAGGCTTTTAAGGTATTTGGACCTGTAATCTTAAAGGTCAACTTCCCTTTAAAGGCTGGTATCTTTTTGCCATGGACCTTAAAATAGCTAGACTCTAGTCGATAGCTAGTGATCCGACTATGCTCCACTAAGTAATCCAAAGTTTCCTCTTCAATATCAGAACGTTTCTCAACCAGTCGGACATACTTCATCATCAAACTCTGGTAGATGAGACGCATAGTGGGAAAGAGGACATACTCTCCCTGAGAGCGAAAGCCTGTAGGAGTTTGAAAATGAATGGTAAAGAGCGACCGATCTTGATGTTCATTAAAGAAAGCAAAGAGTTGCTCCGAACTGAGATCTTGCATAGTAATAGACTGAACTCCAAAGACCGGCAGACCATGTAGTTCCACCTTCTTGAGTTCCAATACAAAAGGCAAAATCTGCTTTATAGCCTCATCTGTTAGGAGCTGAAGGGTCCATATTGTCTGCTCTCTTTGATGAGTGACCTTCATGGAGTAGGGGTTGGTCTCCTGCTCATGTAACCAAGCCACATAGTCTGGATCTAATTTTTCCATCAAAAATCCGTGCAATTTAGCAGATAGGTCGACTGGCGATTGGTCGATTCGCTGCAATGAAATAATGATGCGTTTCATATGCCTCCTTTATTGATATAAGTGGACTATTTCTAATTCAAACGGTTCCTTTCTCAGAAACCTTTTTGTAAAAGGTGTTCTAAAAAAACCCTTTCCCTCTCATCCAAAAACTGTATGTACGAAAAAACCCCAAAAGTTGAAAAGTACTTTTCACCTCATTTGGGGCGCCCTTAATATAACTAAATATTAACATTATTTGTAAGCGTTGTCAACACTTTTCTAGTTTTTGCCCCCTCGCTAGGGTTGGGTGGGTTCCTACTTAAACCAGAGCCAACGTGGGAAATTCCAAACGAAGCGTTCCCGGCCCCTCGCGAGGTATGGGTGGGTTCCTACACAAAGAAACTGACTTCCCAACAATCGTAGCTTGGTTTCCGTCCTCTCCCGAGGGTTAGATGGGGCCTACAGAAGACTGGAAAGACAATATCGAATACATGGCGGAGCTGTTTCCGGCCCCTATCGAGGCTTGGGTAGTTTCCTACAAGGTATTACGAAAATTAAAGAACGAAGGATACTAGTTTCCGGCCCCTATCAAGGTATGGGTGGGTTCCTACCAGAGTAATGAAAAATGGAAAATAAGACAACGTACAAAGTTTCCGACCCCTCTAGACGCTTGGGTAGTTTCCTACAGGAAAAGATATTATGGAATACATTAATGGGCGCTAGTTTCCGGCCTCTCTCGAGTCTTGGGTAGTTTCCTACAAAACGGCAAGCTAGCAGTTTGGAAGTGGACGAAACCGTTTCCGTCCCCTATCGAGGTATGGGTAGTTTCCTATTCGGTACAGTACCTAATGATGCACCTGTGTTAGACAAGTTTCCGGCCCCTATCGAAGGTTGGGTGGGTTCCTACGAAATGACCGCTAAAGGTTCGCTTATCGGAATTGAAGGGTTTCCGTCCCCTCTCGAGGTATAGCTGGTTTTCTACAAAAAGAAACGCATTACTGCGATTCAAAAAGAGTTTCCGGCCCCTATCGAGGTATAGGTAGTTTTCTACACATTCTTCGCTTTCGTGCCTTCGCACGCGTCTGCGTTTCCGCCCCTTCTTAAGGTATAGGTGGGTTCCTACAGAAACTGACTTCCCAACAATCGTTGCTTGGGGTAAAAGGTTTCCGCCCCCTCTCAAGGGTTGGGTGGGTTACTACAAGCAATCCAGAATATTATAGAAATTTACTTACAAGGGTTCCCGGCCCCTATCGAGGTATGGGTGGGGTCCTACAAGTACTCAAGAAATTGAAGAACGAAGGATACTAAAAGTTGCCGGCCCCTCTCGAGGGTTGAGTGGTTTCCTACAATGAGTTCAGAAGACTATTATAAATATTTAGATTGGAAGTTGCCGGCCCCTATCGAGGGTTGGGTGGTTTCCTCCGATCTAAGAAAAGAAGTTGGATGGACTAAACTCGAGTTTCCGGCCCCTCTCGAGGTATGGGTGGTTTCCTACGAACTTATCTCTAAATGGGGATCACAGGATAAAGAAGAGTTTCCGTCCCCTCTCGAGGTATGGGTGGTTTCCTACTTGCTCGTGTGACTGATACAGATAACCCACTTGATCCGACGTTTCCGTCCCCTCTCGAGGTATGGGTGGTTTCCTACGTTTTAGCAACAGTCGCAACAATCGCAACACTCGGAGTTTCCGTCCCCTCTCGAGGTATGGGTGGTTTCCTACTCAAGAGCTTGGATTTAAAGCAGCGCCCGTTATTGAAAGTTTCCGTCCCCTCTCGAGGTATGGGTGGTTTCCTACGAACTTGAATGTTTCGAAATAACAAACGAGAAATCTGTTTCCGTCCCCTCTCGAGGTATGGGTGGTTTCCTACAGATAGCTCTCTATCGGTTGCTCAAATGAAAAAAGCGTTTCCGTCCCCTCTCGAGGTATGGGTGGTTTCCTACAGGATTCCAGGAACACGTAACCACAAGTATGCTAGGTTTCCGTCCCCTCTCGAGGTATGGGTGGTTTCCTACGACTACAGATAATTTTGAAAAAGATGAAACCCTAAGAGTTTCCGTCCCCTCTCGAGGTATGGGTGGTTTCCTACCCCATATCTTGTATCCCAAAAGGGAAACAATACACAAGATAGTTCCTCCCTGGAAACTATCCTAAGTATACCATATTTTCCTAGAGCTTTCAGCTAGAAGAACAAACAATCTTCCCGTTCTACTGAACCCTCATCCTCATTCAACCGAATGGTTTCCTCCCGACTACCGACATAGATGATAATGTTGTCCTCTTGCTTGGCATCATAAAAATCTTGAAGAGCACCAAGCAAGAGCTGATAACTAGAGACCTCTAAATCCACCTCAAAACAAGACCGTTGCACTCGAACACCAAATCCCTCTAGCAGTTTAGCCAATTTCAATCTTCGTTTATTACTGGTGATATCGTAGATAATCAAGCAAAAGAGAGACTTTTTCTTGGCGAACTCTTTCTCTTCTGCTGATAAATGATAAAATAATCCCATTAGTTATCTCCTGTAACACATGTTCGATAAGATTGAGGATCCAGTTCCTCAAACGATCTGATCAAGCTTTTTATTTGCTGATCAGCAGTATAGAAAAAACTGTAGCGTTTGCCATCCTCTTCTACATATGGATGGATTTCCAGCATCCTTTCCCTCATCGCTCGGATAAAGATTTCACGTCCCTCATCTGTTAAGAGGACCGCACCATCTTCATCTTTTTCAAAATGCTCCTTTCCTAACTCTCCATGAAGGAGCAGATCCATCACTGTATTGTCTACGATGATGGGGCGCCACTCCTCCATCAAATCACTGGCAAGACTAGCATGATGATGGTGGTTTTGGTGCAGGATGCCAAAACCGAAGCTCAAGCCATTCTTACGAATGAGTCCTAAGAAACAAGAATACAAGAAAGAATAGCCAAAATTAAGTAGACTATTGAAACAATCCTTTGCAGGCCTCCTAGTTCGGCCATGAAAGCGAAAGGAGTATGGAACAAGTAGACTCAGATAGTAAAAATAGGATTTTGCGATTCGTCCTTCATAGCCCATAATTTCTGTTATCGATTCCGCAACAGCAATCTTATCAAGCATTTGCTCAAAGCGAGTGAAATCTTCTCTGGACAGTAGTCTCGATCAAATTCCTTCAGTAAGGTAAATTGGTGCTTCACCTTGGCCGTCGCAATTTTCTGAGCCAGAGCCAAGCAGAAGGCCGGCTGGAAACAAGCTTGGATTTGAATCTTTTGCTTTTCGAAATCCTCCTGTCGATAAGAGTCTAAGCAAAACAAGAATCTTCCATCTTTTGTAAAATAATAGACATTCTTTTTAGCCATTGCCAACTCTCGTAAGAGTTGGGTAGAGAATTGAGCCGGTCCAAAAACTAAGATATTTTCAACCAGATGGATCGAAATCTCTCTGACAATTTCACGATTCCCATTCTTCACGATAATTCTGTGTTCAGATAGACCTAAAGCATAGTCCGACTTTTGTACGAATAAATCACTCATGTCCTGACACCTCCTCAATGGACAAAGGATATTAGTTTATCACATTTTCAAAAATAGTCAAGCCATTTATAAAAAATATACACAAACAAAAAGACCTACCCGAAGGTAGATCTCTTGTTGCTTACAATTTAGCTGCTACAGCATCCAACAATTCTTGGATTTTCGCTTGGTTGCTTCCTCCTGCCATGGCCATGTCTGGTTTACCACCACCACGTCCAT
>ERZ772779.838-NODE-838-length-13379-cov-15.339313_pt1 | contig 13379 bp, 13 predicted proteins | sample MGYA00511360_ERZ772779 | MGnify/ENA primary metagenome ERZ772779 (study PRJEB29015, sample SAMEA2738112) | human oral metagenome | biome: human oral; feature: human-associated habitat; material: saliva | place: China | collected 2231 ...
GACGCTGGTGGTCCACGCGCGGCGCTTCTTCGTTGCGACATTTTGAGTGGCCATGGATTGAGCATATCGACGCTTTTCGTCCGCCTCGTAGGACGTTGGCACGAGGCGATGCGCCGCTCTTGTCGACACGGTGTCATTTTCGGCTATTTTCCGCGGTTCTTCCACGCTCCTTGACCCACAATCGCAATGAAAACACCTAGGACTATCGGCCTCATAAACAGGGGTCTGAAAGCACGAATTTTGATACACCGATCGTACCTATTTGGCGGTGGTCGTCGCATCCCCTCAGATCAGGGGTGCCCTCATCTCGACTGCCTCTTCGACGGGGTTGCGGAAATAGCGTGGCCTGCGCCCGATCTCGACGAATCCACGCGACTTGTAAAGCGCGATGGCACCCTCGTTGGAGGGGCGCACGTCGAGGAAGATCTCACGTGCCCCGGCCTCGTGGGACCAGGCCATAAGCGCGTCAAGGATGGTGGCCCCGATGCCTGCACCCCGCGCGTGAGCGCGCACGCCGATCGTCATGACGTCGGCTTGGTCACCGCCGACCTTGGCACCGCCGTAGCCGATGACGTTGCCGGAGCCGTCCGTCGCGATCCAGTAGCGCGAAGCCGGAGAGGAGAGTTCCTCGGCGATCATGAAGGACGTCCACGGGTCTTCTGAAAAAACCTCGGCCTCGAGGGCAGCGACAAGGTCGAGGTCGCCGGGACCCGCGACGCGCAGCTGGGGACTCATAGGCGCGCGGTGGGCTGACCGTGAATGTCGGGGCGGCGCAGGTAGAGGGGGTCGGTGCGCAGTCGCTCGTCCTCGCCGCGGGCCAGTCGCGTGGCGACGATGCGGCTCATGACGGCGGGGTCCAGCTCGACCTGGGGGCCGAGGTCGGCGCGCGCGAGAGCGGACGCGGAGTGCGCGGGAACGGGAGCTCCGGCGACGACGAGGCCGGGGGCGTGTCGCATAGCGCCAAGCAGGGAGGAGACGTCCCCGACTTCGAGGCGTCCTTCAAGGGCGACGTCATCGGGTCCGGCAGCCACAAAGGCCCCCCAGTAGAGTTCGCGGCGACGCGCGTCGGCGATCGCGTAGACGCGGGTGTCGGGGGCGAGCAGGTCGAGGCCCTGGCGGGCGATGACGTCAAGGGCGGAAACACCGTAGGCGGGCACGCCTGCGACCCGGGCGAGGACGCGCGCGGAGACAAGGCCGGAGCGCAGCCCGGTGAAGGGGGCAGGCCCGGTGCCCACGAGCACGCGATCAATCCCCGCATCGGCCAGAGTGGAGGGCAGACCGGCATCACCGAGGGCCTCGCGGACGAGCGGCGTGATGGATTCGGCGTGGTGTCGCCCGGAGTCGTTGTGGGCGCGGCCAATGACACGACCGTCTTCAATGATCGCGACGGCGGTGGCTGCTTGGGTGTCCAGGGCTATCTCTCGCACGGTGTGATCCTACTCGTCGGTCGCGGACTCGTCGCCCTCAGGGGCGTCCTGGTCGATGCGCGTTCCCCCGTGGGCGGCGACGATGTCCTCGAGGACGCCGTCCCAGCGGTGCCCGTGGGCGCGCAGGACGATGCGGCGGCGGCCGTCGTCCATGTGTTCCAGGTCGATGACGTCCCCATCGCGCTGCGCCTGCCCTCCCGAGGCGCGCCGCACCTCGATGGCGAGGCGTTCCTCACTCATGGCTTCGGTCTTGCCGTCGCCCCATTCGACGACGGTGACGGCCTCGTCGAGGGAGGAATCCAGGTCGAGGGTCTCCAGGTCGTTCAGGTCGGTGATGCGGTAGGCGTCCGCATGGATGAGGTCGGGGCCACCGCCGAGGTTCGGGTGGACGCGGGCGACGATGAATGTCGGGGAGGCGACGCGGCCTCGCACGCCCATGCCCACGCCGATGCCCTGCGTGAGGGTAGTCTTGCCGGCACCGAGTCCGCCGGACAGCATGACGAGGTCGCCGGCGGCCAGGACGCGACCAAGGTCCTCACCCAGCGCGCGGGTCTGGTCAGCGTCGTTGGTTTCGACGGCGTAGGAGGCGATGGGCTGGCTCATGAGGGGGTCCCGTCAGTCGCGTCGGCATCACCGATGTAGGCGCGCGGGATGTGTGCGCCCAGGTTGGTGACGATTTCGTAGTTGATGGTGTTCGCGGCGCGCGCCCAGTCGTCGGCCATAGGGGATGGGTCAGCGCCGAAGAGCACGGCGAGGTCACCGACTGCTGCGGGTGCCTGTCCGCTGCGCGCGGTCGGGGTGTCCGCCTCGCCGTCGGCAGGTCCCAGGTCGATCATGAATTGGTCCATGCACACGCGCCCGATCTGGGGAGCGTCGAGAGGACCGGAAGCGGTGTGGACGGTGACACGGGCGCGGTTGGAGGCGGCGCGCAGAATGCCGTCGCCGTAGCCGAGGGGGACCAGACCGATCCACCGGCGCGTGGGCGCAATCCACGTTCCCCCGTACGAGGCCGGGGTCCCCTCCTCGATCACCTTGACCGAGGTGAGGGGCGCGGTCAGCGTCAGGGCGGGAACCAGGCCGAGTTCGGACGAGGACGCGACGGCGGGGTCGGGACTCAGACCATACAGGCCGATGCCCGCGCGGACCATATCGTAGTGCGTCTCGGGGTGCCACAGGATCCCGGAGGTGGCGGCCAGGTGACGGATGCGCGGCGTGATACCCGCGTCGGCCAGGATTGCCAGCCCCTCCTCGAAGATGCGCACGTGGTTCGCGGTCGAGGCGTTGCCCGCCTCGGTGGGGTCGTCGGCGCGCGACATGTGGCTCCACGCGCCCACGACGTCGACGAGTCCCTCGTCGGCCGCCATGCGCAGGGCCGAGGCTAGGGCGGGCAGGTCCGCCAGGGTCGAACCCGCGCGGGACATGCCGGTATCAATCTTGACGTGGACGCGCGCGGGGCGACCCACATGCCGGGCGGCGGCGCAGATGTCGGCAAGCACCCACGTCCAGGACACGGAGACGTCAATATCGGACTCGATGGCCGCAGCAAAATCGGAGGAGGAGGTGGAAATCCACGCGAGGAGAGGGGCGTCGGCGCGCGCAACCCCGGCCTCGTCGAGGCCTTTGCGCAGCGTGAACGCTTCGGCCAGCTGCGCGACCCCCAGCCAGTCGGCACCGCCCTCCAGGGCCGCGAGCGCGACGGGAACCAGGCCGTGACCGTAGGCGTTGGCCTTGACGGTCGCGAGCTGGAGCGCGTCGGGGGCGGCGGCGCGCAGGACGCCCAGGTTATGACGGATAGCGGCCAGGTCGACGACCGCGCGTGACGGGTAATCCCGTCCTTGACCGTGTTCGTTCGTGAAAGTCACTCCCCTATTATCTCACGCAGGCCCGAGCGCGCCGTGCGGCTGCACTCTTCCATATCAGAAACCGAAGGCGGCGAGGACTTGCGGGATTGCGTCAGCGATGTCGCGCGCCTGGATGGGGGCGCGACCGTTGTACTGATCGGTGGCCAACTTCGCCGCGCGACCGTGGAGCCACACGGCCGACACCAGTCGTTCGGGCGTCACGGCCTGCGGTTTTCCGTCGGGTCCTGGCAGCGCGTGCTCGTCCCTGACGGGGCGGGCGAGGATACCGGCGATCAGGCCTGCCAGGACGTCGCCGCTGCCCGCGACTCCCGCCCACGACGTGGTGGTCGGCGCGACCAGCGTGGAGTCGCAGCGGGTCACGCTGTCTTCCATGCTCTCCAGGTCGGGGAAATCCAACTCCGGGTCGATGAAGCTGGCGAGCAGCGCCTGATCGCGGAGCATGTCCGCGTATTCGAAGGACCGCACGATGGTCACCGGACCCTTGAGCACGACGTGGCAGCCCGTGGCATCGTGGAGAAGGGTCGCGTAGCGCAGGGGCGCTGCGGCGACCTCGTCCCGTTTCGTCGGCGTGCCGAGCCTCGTCAGCAGCCGCGCGGCCTCACCGTGGTGCGGGGTGAGGACGGTGGTCTCGGGGTTGATGGTGTCCGCCAGCTCCGGAATCAGGTCGAGGCCCCAGGCGTCGATAACGAGCGGAACGCCGGACTGGCCGCAGAATTGCGCGAGTTCGAGCGCGTCCTCGCGGCGGTCCTCGTCCAGTCCGGGGCCGATGAGGGCCGCCTGGATGCGCCCGCCGACCGTGACGACGCCCGGCTCGGCGGCAAGCACGAGGTCTTGGACACGCCGGGTCGAGTTCAGGCGCACCATGCCGACGCCGGACGCCAAAGCCCCGCGTGTGGCGAGCAGGCCGGCGCCCGGGTAGGTGTCGGATCCGGCGACGAGGCCGACGACGCCGCGCGCGTACTTGTCGTCGTCAAAGGCCGGGGCTTGAACGAATCGACTACTGCCGGTTCCGTCGTAGAAGTACACCGGGACCTCGCCGCTCGTTTCCTCCGTGTCAGCGGGCTTCAGGCCAACGAGTCCGGTCCACTCCATGTCGATGAGCTCCAAGGCACCACAATACTGCGCGGCGGGCGCCAGGATCTGGGCGCGCTTGAAGCTGCCCACGGCCATCGTGTGCGTGGCACGCATGACGGCGCCTTTCACCTTCCCCTCGTCGTCGGTCAGGCCCGAGGGCACATCAATCGAGACAACTGCAGGGTGGGTGAGGAACGAGAAGTCGTTAAGTTGTTCAACAGCCTCGGCGAGGTTCCCCTTGAGGGCCCCCTTGCCACCGACGCCAACAATGCCGTCGATCCACACTTTCGCGAACGCCACCAGGGCGAGCTGGGGGGAATCAAAAACTGTGGTGATCGATCCCCCTTTGAGGTCCACGATAGTGACACCAGCTGTCTTAGCGGCGCGCAGCGCACGGGAGTGGCGCTTTCGTTTGAGCAGGATCGCCGCCACGTTGATGCCCATGTCAGCGAGGGTCGCGCATGCGTACAGGGCATCGCCTCCGTTGTCGCCCCCTCCGACGAAGGCGACGACGTCCGCCTGCGGGCCGGGGACGGGGGGTTCGTGAGGCTGTGCGAACAGAGGGGGCGTGTCACCGACGAGGCGGGCAACGCGCTGGGCGACCGCGTCGCCGACCTGGCGCATGTACAGGTCCGGGTCATCGACCTGCGCTGCCTCGCGGACAAAGCGCTCTTCGATTGAGCGCGCCTGCTGGAACGTCTGGGCAGGTCCGTCAAATGTCAACATGTCTCCATTGTCACATGCTGTCGCACGCCTCCGCGCATGCTTTCCGCTGGGCGCGGCCGTCCAGGATCAACAAACGGTCAATTGCCCCTCACCTCACCAGCCGCTACGCTGCGCGCCTGTCGAGACGTTCTACCGCTTGACATATCGTCATCGGCTAGCGGAATTCCGCCGAGCTCAGGAGGCACATCGTAACTGAGACCTAGGCAACGAAGGCCGTGATGAGGGGGATTTCGGGGAGAATTCACCTTCCGCCAGATGGACGCGGTCTTCACACAGAGCACCCACGGAGAGTAGACTACCGATCGTTAAGGTTACACGCACAACAGGAACGATAGGGCACACACCTCATGAAGCACACCCCCTCTGAGGACTCGCAATGAGCATGCCGATACCTCCGATCGGTCCCCTGACGGGACTAAAAACCTCGAAGTCTTTTTCGTGGACCTTCGCGATAGACGTGGACACCGCCTTAGGGACAGTTGCCCAGTTCGATACTTTCGATGAGAAGCTGACACAAGCTGACACGTTCATCAGAGGGGCGCTTGGCCTCATGTCACACCAGAGCGCCCGATGCGCCTTTGATATTGTCTTCGACTACTCGCAACTATCCGACGCCTGCGACACTGTGAACCACCAAGCCGACAAGCTCAAAGAGGCTCTTTCCACCTATGGAGCGGCGATGAACACTGTACGGAATAAGTACAAAGATCTCATCGCCTTCGCACAGACCGCAGGGCTCTCAGTTGTCGGCGACTACACAAATTGCACCGTTACCCTCGACGCTTCCGGCTCCTCACAGCAAGATTTCATGTATGGCCTTGCACATTCGGCACTCAACGACGCCAAGAGCCTCCAGAAAATGGCCGAGCAGGAGTTCGCAACGGCACTCAACGACGTCGACACGACCCTCTGGGAAAAGACGCTGACGAGCCTCATCGATCAGCTGAAGAATACATACATTCCCAATTCCGAACACCCCGTTGCTTCGACGACGAGTGCCCTAGGCGGCTGGTCTGACCTTGCTAGCAACGCGTGGCGCGCGGGGCACGCGTGGTTCCATAACGGCCACTATGCCCCTCCCGAGGATTTTGCGCAGTTATCGAAGTGGAAACAGCTCACTGCGAAAGGCGACCTGTCCAACTGGACGCGATACGCGACGCACCGCGAGGGCGAAGTTCCGAAGATACCCGGCGCCGTCGAAGGACTCGAAAAGGTCGGCAAGGTAGCCGGTGTCGTCGGCGCCGTCGCAGAAGGCGGCATCAACGCCTACAACTCCTACCAGTCCGACACCATCAACCATCCGGACATGGGTGAAGGTGAAAAGATCACGCGTGCCGGAGTCAAGGGGGTTGTGACGGGTGCTGCCAGCTGGGCCGGCGCGACCTACGGCGCGGAGCTGGGAGCCACGATCGGCGCGGCGGGCGGGCCGGTCGGTATTGTTGTCGGAGGAGTCGTGGGCGGCGTCGTCGGAGGACTAGCAGCGAGCAAGCTTGGAGAGCTCGGCGCAGACGTTGTGAATGACAAGATCGTCAGTCCTATTGCCAGTTGGTTTGGAGGGAAATAGATAACATGTGGGGCGGAATTGGCTGCGTGGTGTTTGGTTGTCTCCTTATTCATGCGTGGTGGTTCGAAACATACACGGACTCGCCGCTTGCCAGATCGTGGCGGAGGATGTCCGCGGCATGGTCCCCCACGCGCAACGCCCAGGCGATGCTGCGCCCCGGCGTCGGCCTCATGTTCTTCTTCGGAGGAATCGCTCTTCTTCTCGAACCAATTGGGGCCCCTGTCTTTATTGTGAGGGTTCTGCTCTTCATCGCTTTGTTAGCGCTTGTGGTCGGGGTCGTGTATTTGTTGCCGTTTCCTCTGCCTCGTTTCGCTGATCCGTATTATCAGTACTTGAAGCGTCACGGCCTGCTGGACGCAACGGGTAAGCCCCTCCCGGATGCAGACATTGAACGCATTCTCGCCGAACGTGAAGGACACCCATTCTCATGACTTTTTCTTACCAGGCTCCCGATCGGTGGTCTCCGTTGCCCGAGGAGGCCTTCGCTGCCATCACCCCGACTGGCACGCAGGCAGGCACGCGTGTCCTTGGTGGCTTGGCCGGTCCTCTTGACCCCACCCACAGCTTTGCAGCCACGATCGTAGCCATTGCCTCGTCCATCCCCGACGACCAGGACGACGCGGTGGTCCTGGCCGACTCGGAGGGCGTCGATGGATGCTGGCGCGCCACTCAGTCAGGTAACAAACGTTGCAGACACCGATTGTAGAGCCACAAAACGGAGCCTCGTTCCAGAGCATGGACGTGGCCCGCGCCCTGTTTGACGACACGGAGTAAAGTACCGATCGTCAGGGATTGATGCACGACAGGACAATCGGGAGATCCGCATGGAACACACATTCTGTGAGGCAACGCAATGAGCACGCCATGCCCCTCACCTGGCCCCGCCCCGAACGCGACCCCGAACGCGGAGCAATCGTTCTCATGGGCTTTCTCGGTAGATCCCAACGCCGCATCGGCAGCTGATTCTCAGTTCACTACTTTTGACCAGAATCTGACCGACGCCGATATCAACATCCGAGGGGCAAAGGACCTCATGTCGCATCAAAGCGCGATGTGTGTCCCGGTCATCACGGATGATTACTCGAGTCTATCCGACGTGTGCGCGGACGTAAGCGCACAGGCCACGAGGCTCCGTTCTGCCCTTAGCTCCTTCGCGGGCGCGATGGGCGTCGTACGCAAGAAGTATAAGGAAGTCGTCACCGATGCGCAGGCAGCTGGTCTCTTAGTCAGTGGCGACTACACAAATTGCACGGTCACGCTTCAGGCTAACGCGCCCTCTGCGAACATCAGCTCCTACTACTCCGCTCGCTCACAGCTCAGTGGCGTTCAGAGCCTACAGCGCACAGCAGAGCAAGAGTTTGCCACTGCTCTGAGCAACGTGGACGCAACCATATGGGACAAAACTCTTCGGGCGCTCATGGACCAGTTCAAGGGGAACTTCATTCCCAGTTCCGAACATCCCCTTGCCACGACGCCGGGCGTCGCAGGCGGTTGGGCTGACCTTATTAGCAACACGTGGCGCGCTGGGCACGCGTGGTTCCATAACGGCCACTATGCCCCTCCCGAGGACTTTGCGCAGTTATCGAAGTGGAAACAGTTCACTGCGAAAGGCGACCTGTCCAACTGGACACGATACGGAATGCACCGCGCGGGCGAGGTACCAAAGGTGCCCGGGGCCATCGAGGGACTTGAGAAGGTCGGCAAGGTAGCCGGTGTCGTCGGCGCCGTCGCAGAAGGCGGCATCAACGCCTACAACTCCTACCAGTCCGACACCATCAACCATCCGGACATGGGTGAAGGTGAAAAGATCACGCGTGCCGGAGTCAAGGGGGTTGTGACGGGTGCTGCCAGCTGGGCCGGCGCGACCTACGGCGCGGAGCTGGGAGCCACGATCGGCGCGGCGGGCGGGCCGGTCGGTATTGTTGTCGGAGGAGTCGTGGGCGGCGTCGTCGGAGGACTAGCAGCGAGCAAGCTTGGAGAGCTCGGCGCAGACGTTGTGAATGACAAGATCGTCAGTCCTATTGCCAGTTGGTTTGGAGGGAAATAGATAACATGTGGGGCGGAATTGGCTGCGTGGTGTTTGGTTGTCTCCTTATTCATGCGTGGTGGTTCGAAACATACACGGACTCGCCGCTTGCCAGATCGTGGCGGAGGATGTCCGCGGCATGGTCCCCCACGCGCAACGCCCAGGCGATGCTGCGCCCCGGCGTCGGCCTCATGTTCTTCTTCGGAGGAATCGCTCTTCTTCTCGAACCAATTGGGGCCCCTGTCTTTATTGTGAGGGTTCTGCTCTTCATCGCTTTGTTAGCGCTTGTTGTTGGCGTCGTGTACCTACTACCCCTGCCTCTGCCTCGTTTTGCTGATCCGTATTATCAGTACTTGAAGCGTCACGGGTTGCTCGATGCGACGGGGCGCCCGCTGCCAGACGAGGTCATTAATCGCATTCTCGCAGAACGCGGCGGAGACACATTCTCATGAATTTTTCCTAATGGGGGGCGGTGTCAATGGGTGATAGCAATGAGTGCGTTGAATGCTTCTGTTGGGGTGCGGTAGTCGAGGGTGGCTCATGCACGACGTCTTTACGGCCATTTCCCTGGTTGACTCGGCGCGCCTTATCCGGCTTTTCTGAGTTGAGTGAGGGTGATCGGGGTGGAGGGGTCCGGTCGGGGTTGCGAGTAGGGACTGCGATCCTCGGTAGTGAGTGGACTTGTCCATCTGCGGTCGTCGAGAGCCTCGGGCTGGGCCTGTGCGCGTGTTGGTGAGGCTTTCCAGCGCCGCCTGCCATCTGGTAGGCTGACAGTGTTGCAGTGGCGCGTCAACTCAGAGGAGTAGTCATGGTGAGCGCTCAGATGCAGGTCACCAGGAGAAGTGGCAGGGCTGGGAGAAGGCCCTCCGCGAAGAGGTAGCCCCGAAACTACTGGAGGCAGCCGATCAGCTGGAGACGAATAGCAAGCTGCAGACCGAGGGTAAGTGGAGCGCGGAACCCGGCCCTCAGGCCTTCGCTGCCAAGTACAAGCAGTACCTCATCGAGGAGGTCGCAGCCCTGCGAGCGATGGCGGAGAACGCCAAGAACTTCGCTAAGAAGATTCAAACAGCGCTGGATATGCTGGAGAAGAATGAGGACGCTGCTAAGAGCTGGTTGGATGCGGAGGCCGCGAAGATTCCAGCGGTGTACATCTCGAAGGCCAAACAGGCTGCCCTTGACGAGTTTGAGAAGCACCCTTCCGGGGCGAACCTCGCTAGGTTGAAAAGGTACCGGTACTAGCCCGGTGGCTCGGTGAGTAGAGCATCCAATCGACGACGAAGGGCAGGACTAAGGATGATGGCGACAGTGACGGGTGTGGGTCGGCGCGCGGCCCGATGGATGGCAGGCCTGGCTGCGGTGGCGTGCTGTGTGGTGGGGGCGGCCTTGCCCGCTCAGGCCGATGGCCCCGTTCCGGTGCCCTCCACCCCGCCCACGGCCGCGCCCAACACCCCGTTGTTCCCCGGTCGCACCATATACATGAGAGCCCGCTTCGAATTCGGTGAGCACACCGTTCCGGGGCAGGGCATCAAGCCCAACGCCTTCCTGACGCTGGTGTTCTCAGAGTGGGGTAACGGGCGGAACCCGACCGAGCAGGAGTGCCAGGACCTGGTGTCCACCTTCTGGTCTGGGACCGGCCCTGACTACCAGGTGGAGGCCACTACAGAATCCAACAGGTGCGAGATTAGGGCCTTCTACCTGGGTGAGACGCGTCATGCGTTCTATTCCCTGGATGAGTCGGGGCACATGCAGGTGCGCCCGCCCATGGCCTACCTCAACCAGATCGCCAGCTCGTTCGACAACGTTCGCTTCGGGCGCCTTGACTTGGACGTCACGGCCGTGAACAACGCTCACTGCAACGCGAGCCCTTCAAAAGAAGATCTCAACACGGAGTTGGGCATCGCCCACAAGTCCACTTGCGTGTGGGATGTCGATGACGGGGCCACGATGCCCACGACCGATGACCCGCTCATGGAGGGCGACGCCGAAGACTACTTCACCCGGTACCTTGCTGGTGCGGTTGGGCCCTTCACCGAGCTGAACCCGCCCGTCAACCCCTTCACCGTGACCCCTGCGCCCACGACCGACCCGGCCACCGGACCCTCGGCCACCGCGTCCGGAGACCGATCCGAGACCAGCGGGTCCTCTTCCACGGGCCTGCTCATCAGTATCGGCGCCGCCATCGCCGTCCTCCTCCTGGTGGGCACCGGTGCTCTGGTGGTGGCGCTGCGTCGGAAGAAGTAACAGTGCGGCCGCCACTTGCCCGTGCGCGAACGTCACACATTCGAGGCAGCCAGTCTGGCGATTGCAGGGCTCTCTATGACGCCTCAGACCGGGAGTGCGCCGAGCAACCATAATGGATCACCTCCAGGCTGTCGGCAGATTATGGCGATCTCAACGCTGCCGCGAAGCAGAGCGGTAGCAGGTAGGGGTGAGACACCACCCGACCTCTTGGAAGATCACGGGGGTAAGTCCACTCATCATCAAGGACCTCGCCCCCTACCTGCACCACCTACCAGCGCCCGCTCACCCACACTCAACTCGGAAAAGCCCATTATCCGAGGAAGCGTCGAGGCAATCGCAGCGAGCACTGTCGGAGGGGTTCATGCAGACAGCGCAAATGACAGCATCAAGGCCACCCCTCGCCGAGTGGCTCAACGGGAAGTAGGTTGACGCATGTGGAGCGGATTTGGCTGCATTATTTTTGGCTGCCTGTTGATTCATGCGTGGTGGTTCGAGACATACACGGACTCGCCGCTTGCCAGGTCGTGGCGGAGGATGTCCGCGGCGTGGTCACCCACGCGCAACGCTCAAGCAATACTGCGCCCCTGCGTCGGCCTCATGTTCCTCGGTGCCGGATTTGGGATGCTCCTACAGAAGATCGGAGCTCCCACATTCCTCTGGTACTCGTTCGGGGCTGCTGGTCTGCTCGCCCTCGTTATTGGCGTCGTGTACCTACTACCCCTGCCTCTGCCTCGTTTTGCTGATCCGCATTATCAGTACTTGAAGCGTCACGGGTTGCTCGACGCGACGGGGCGCCCGCTGCCCGACGAAGTCATTAATCGCATTCTCGCCGAACGCGGCGGAGACACATTCTGATAACTGTTCTGTCAGGCTTCCTGCACAAGGCCGACGTCACCAAACGACAACAGTGACAACGACGAACGGGCGCGCGGCCGGGAATCCCGGTGCCGCGCGCCCGCCTCGCTCAGGTGGAGGCCCGTCAGGCCACGTCGAGTGTCTTGGCGACGCCCGCCAGGACAGCGCCCACGATGACCAGGGCGACGCCGATGATGGTCCAGCGCAGCTCCTTGCGCGTGCGGGTCTCGTGGAGCCACAGGATGCCCAGCGGCGTCGAGATCAGGATGCCGAGCTGGGAAAGCGTGAAGCCGGTGCCCGCCCCCAGGTTGTTGGAGTTGAGCTGAAGCAGCAGGATCGCGGTGCCCCACAGGACGCCGTTGAAGATGGAGGGAACCATGCGGCGGTGGCGCAGCGAATCCTCGGGGTCGACGCCGCCGCGCCCCTGGATCGCGAAGAAAGCACCGCAGTAGGCGGTGTAGCCGATCGCCTGAGGCAGCAGGAACTCGGCGGGCTGGATGCCGAACCACTTGATGATGAGTGGGAAGGCCACGAGGCCCAGCGTGGAGGTCGTCAGCAGGAAAGCGCCGCGCTTCCAGTCCAACGACGCCGCGTCAGAGCCCGACTCGGAGCGCGACAGGAACCAGATGCCGACGATCAGGACGATGATCGCGGCGATGCCGTAGGGCAGCGCCCCGCCGTGGAGCCACTCGCCGAAGATCGCGATGCCCGCCAGGGACATGAGGACCAGCTGACCGCCGGTCGACAGCGGCATCGTGCGGCTCATGCCCAGGACCGAGTAGGAGCGCAGTTGGTCGCACACGCCGACGCCCAGGAGCAGGCCGGTCAGGAAGGACACGCCCAGGTTCAGGGGCGTCCACGCGGGGTGCAGAAAGGGAGTGGCGACGGCGGCCATGAGCAGGCCGCCGAGGACGGCGCCCATGACTCGCTGGCGGTCCGAGCCGCCGGTCTTGCCCATGAGCGTCGTGGCGACGCCAAAGAAGACAGAGGGCAGGATGCCGATAAGGATCGTGGACAGGGTCATGTGCGCACCTCCTGGGGTGGTCGCGGCCCCGATTGACGAGGCCGGGGCTTGCTTGCGTGAGTGGGTGAGGCGGGAGCACCGCTACCTCTTCCACGCTAGTCTCCCCCTCCCCCACCCCCGCAAACTCCGTCGCCGTTTTGGCTCCTGTTTCACATGTACGTCGTGAAGCCTTTCACCAGACCAGGGCTCGTCCATGACGCAGCGCACGCCCAGGTTCCGGAATCTGACACCGGTCCACACAATGCGACCCGGGCCTCGTCCCTGGATGAGGAACGAGGCCCGGGAACGGCCACGGGGCGCCCGCCCCGCGCGGGTGGTTACTCGACCGTCACGGACTTGGCGAGGTTGCGCGGCTGGTCGACGTCCAGCCCCTTCACGGAGGCGAGTTCGCAGGCGAAGATCTGCAGCGGCACGACGGTCAGGAGCGGCGCGTACAGGGTCGGCACGGGGGGCACGCGGAAGACGACCTCGGCGAACTCGTCGACGGAGGTGTCCCCTTCCTCTGCGACGACGATCGTGCGGGCACCGCGGGCGCGGACCTCGGCGATGTTGGCCAGGACCTTGCCGTGCAGCTCGGGGC
>ERZ772779.839-NODE-839-length-13348-cov-2.326036_pt1 | contig 13348 bp, 11 predicted proteins | sample MGYA00511360_ERZ772779 | MGnify/ENA primary metagenome ERZ772779 (study PRJEB29015, sample SAMEA2738112) | human oral metagenome | biome: human oral; feature: human-associated habitat; material: saliva | place: China | collected 2231 ...
CTCTTACATCTATCCTGTCTTTTTCGGAGAGCGAAGCCACGAAGGCATTCCGATACATGCGCTCTTCCTGTGTGGTAGCGCGCTCCAAAAAGGCACGCGTGCGGTCGCGACGCGCGGCGCGCTTTGCCTGCAGCTTTTCATTGCAGCGCGCATACTTTTCGCGGCCGAGTGCCTGCTCTTCCGCGGTCTGCTTGGGCGCGCTGCGGCTGCCGTTCGGCGCAAAGAAGCGGAATTCTTCCTCCGCTGCCTCTTCTTTGCAGTCGCACTCCGCAATGTGCAGATCTCCCGCGCGGAGGTCCGCCATGACAGCCTTATTCTTGCCCGGATGACGGAAGCGGACATACACACTGCCCTTTCCGAGGGAGATTGTCTTTTCGACGCCCGCCTCCGGCTTGTACATTGAGATGGGGCGTATGCCCGCGCTGTTTAGGAGACAAAGCTCCACGAGCTCCGCATCTTCCGCCTGAATGCTGAGTTTCACAGGATCCGCATAGCGCGCAAGCTGATTTAAGTAAAGGACGCCGTTCTGACCGCCGAGAATTTCCTCGCCCGCGAGGGTTGCGCGGTCAAGCGCCGTGTCGGCCTGAGGGGTCAGCGGGTAATAGCGGGCGTGCACAAGCATGGCGCGCGCAGCCGCCGCAATGAACCAGCCGTTGTCATCCTTCTCCGTGGGCTCGCAGGCACCCGCAAAGTGCCAAGCGCCGTCCACCCAATACTCGACCCAGGCGTGATTGTCCTCGCAGTGCGCCCACCAGGGCGCATAGACCTGGCGCGCCGGAATGCCGACCGCGCGGAGTGCGTTGACATAGAAGACCGACTCCTCACCGCAGCGCCCCTGCCCGGACTCCAAAAAGCCCGCCGCGGAAATGGTTCTGCCGTCGCTCGACACATAGCTGCCCTCCGAAGCGCAGGCATAGTTCACCGCGCGCGCCAGCGCTGCACCGGTCAGTGCCTCCTCGCCCTGTTCCGCTAAGTGAGCTGCAACGCAGTTTGCGAGCTTTTCCCGCACCGGGCGGAACTCCTCGTTGTTGACGCGCGGCAAAAGGACGTACTGGAGGAAATAGCTCTCCGGGAGTTCACGAACTGCCGCACGCTCACGGTACAGCGTAAGCGTAGGACGAAGGAAGGAAAGCAAGGTTTCCGGTGAGAAGTCATAGCCGCAGAGATCGCTCTCCGGAAGCAGCGCATAATAGTAGCGGAGCGCCGTTCTCTCGCCGCTTGTCAATGTTCCCGCTGCGGCAACGCTCGCGCGGTAACCCGCCCGCAGCGCTTCGCTTTTTTTGAGGCGCGCAAAGAAGGCCTCGTTGATTTCCCGCTCGGTCTCCGCCGAGGGACGCCAGTCCTCCGGATTCCGCTCGCGGTCAAGGCGCTCCAGCACTTCTCTTGCCGCTTTCACCTTTTCCGCAGAAGTATAGCTCCGGCTGTACTCGCTGAAGCCGGGAAGCCCCATGGAGACGCCCACTCGACGGAACTGCATGGGGCTCTCCTCGTTTACCTTGCCGGACATATGATACGAGAGAATCCCGGTCTCGCGGTAAAGCGCCTCGATTTTTTCCGCCGAGACACCGGAGCCCGCCATAAGACGAAGGCTCTTTGCCTCCTGTGCGAGAGAGGCAAGGGCTACGACGCCCTCTTCAGCGGTATTTGCCTGACCGGAAGTCAGAATGCGCGCAATCCCGAGTTCCTCCGCTGTCCGAAGCGCTTCAAAGGGATCCTTACAGAGATCAAAGCAGCGGTGCAGGGTGACCGGTCTGCCGCCGCAGTGCTTCATGAGTTCGGAAATGCGCTCACGGTCCAAGCTTCCGTCGGGTTTCAGCATACCGAGCACAAACCCGTCCGCCCCGGCCGCCTGAAAGCGCTCTGCCTCCGTTTCGAGCTCACGGCACTCTTCCTCCGTATAGCAGAAATCGCCGAAACGCGGACGCAGCATGACAAAGAGCGGCAGCGTGACCCGCTTTCTCAGTTCTGAAAACAAGCCGAAACTCGGCGTGACGCCGCCTATCTCTAAGCTCCCGCAGAGCTCCAGGCGGTCCGCCCCGCCTGCTTCCGCCGCGATGCCGGACTCCACGCTGTCCACGCAAACTTCAAGTTCAAATCCCCTATTCTCGTTCTCCTGCACTTCTTTTTCCTCCACCGGATGTTGTTAACGCAAGAACATGAAAAACAACGCGAGTATCCCGGCAATCACCACCACGGCGCCTGCCAGTAAGCTCACACCGAAACCGATAATCCCGATTGCCGCGAGCAGTATGTAGCCGAGCACACCGAACGTTAGGCTCAGCGCCTTCCCGATAATGCGAAACAGAAGACCCGTGCACTTTAAGATGAGCCACATGAGCAAAGCAAAAATTAAAAACGGCATATATCCTCCCTTCTCTTACGACTCCAGAAATTTCATATTCGGCCAGAGCTTTCTGACCCTTTCTTCCGGATAGTAGCGGTCTATAAATTCCTCAATGACATTTGTCGCCTCGGGCTTTTTAAGCCTCTCGTTGGCGCGGACCATGACAGCCGCCGTGACCAGCATATCACAAGTTAGGAATATCGCGATGCCCCAACTGAGCACCAGGCCGAGCACCGGTGTGATTTTCTCAATCTGCGCGGAAATCGGCGGATACGCGTAGCGGAGCCAGACAACCGAGAGCAAGCCCCAGAATACCATAAAAGGCACATTGGTTCTCCCGTCTATATTCAGCGGGATATGACTGTAATCCCAAAACTTCATGCCGAAAAAGGCCTCGGTAAAGACCGAACACAGATACTCAAAGGCCCCGCCGAAGAAGAAGCCGGCAAAGAAAATACTCAAATTATTTTTCTTCTCGACACGGGATAAGACCAGCGTCAGCACGACCGCCCCAAGTCCCCAGACAATGCTGAACGGCCCGAGCACCAGACTGGAGCGCCGCATCCAAACGCCCGCCGTAAAAAAGACATAAAAAGTCTCAATCACATCGCCGATCAAAGCACAGAGAAACAACATCCAGACCAGTTTTCCGAAGCTGATACCCTCTGCAAAGACCACACCCTGCGCGCGGAGTTCCCGCTCCGCCGCCTCAATGCCACCGCTTTCGGTCTGTCGGAGTGAGGGATACACGCGGTATACCCTGTCCCAGAGATGCGCAGACAGCCGTTCACCGAGTTTCATCTTATGCTCTTGCAGAAACTGCCGTTCCGCGGAGTCCGCGACATAACGCGCCAAAACAGCCACCAGCACGAGGTCGCTGAGTAAAACGAACATCAACACCCCGGCAATGATGCGCAGCGCGAGTACAGGCAGCAGAGAAATGAAAGAAAAGAGCAAAGGCTGCACGACAATCAACAGGGATTCATAAATTGCGCTGAGCCCGAGCGCCCATAATAAGCGCAACATAAAATTAGGTCGCAGTTTGATTCTGCCGAGTGCAGAGCGCTTCTTTCGGAGCAAACGCTCCGCGAAGAACTCCGAAAGGTACCCGATTGCCAAGGTCTGCACCAAGCCGAACAAAAAGCGTGAGCGCTCCGGCATCTCCCCGCTGCTCACCAAGATTAAGTTTACCATGGCTGCTCCATGCGATAGGAGCAAGGGCAAATCGAGGATGCCGCAGTTTACAAAGCGCTGTTTTTTGAGGCTGAAAAATAAAGTCTCAAGCACCCACGCAGCAAAGGCGTAAAAAAAGAAGTACAGCACCAAATCCGTGCCGCCGAATAATCTCATGCTTTTCCCTCACGACGCTCCCGGGGAGACGCCGCTGTCAAAAAAGCTGCGGCTTTGACCCCGCAGCTCTCTCTCATTTTTTCAGTGCCAGACCGTCGTGGTACGCCTTGCCGACCACCGGCCCGATCACGCGGTAGCTCATGCTCGAAATGTCAAACATGATGGGGCGAAGCTTATCATAATCCACTTTGCCGTCCGTTAAGACCGCTTCGTCCGCCTGCATCGCCACAATCTCGCCGACCAAAAGGCCGGTCTCATCGCTGTAACTTTTCACCTTGCACTCTAAGGTAACCGGGTACTCTTCTATGACGGGCGCGTTCACATGCGCGCTCTTCCGCACATGGCAACCCGCTTTTTCGATCTTATTGATCTTGTTGCCGCTCTCGATACCGAAATAATCGGAGATGACCACCGTGTTCTCGGTCGCAAAGGCGACCGTAAAGCCGCCCGTCTTCTTCAAATTATCCGTGGTCTTATGCTTTGCGAGCTGGATGGTAATTTCCCCGTAGTCACTCTGCATGCCCCAGGCTGCATTCATTGCGTTCGGAACACCGTTCTCATCGTAAGTTCCGATAATAAATACGGCCTCCGGTGTGATAATCGACTGTTTTGCACTGAATTCCCGCTGCATATACGCCTTTCCTTTCCGAGTGCCCGACATGGGCTTCTCTCAGCCTGTTATAGCAGGTCTATCACAATCTTGCAATGCGAACCGCCCGCGCACACGCGCTAGCATGGTCTCAAGATCCAGCACGCCGCGCGCAAAACCGCGGCGCACGAGTTCCTCCGGTACATAGCAGTCAAACTTTTCAAAGACCGGGACCTCGCGCTCGTAGAGCAACTCTTCCGGCGCAAAGTCTTTTTGGGCCTCGTCGAGCAAAATCTCAAAGAACTCCTCTTCCCCGACCTCCATTGAAAAGATCATATAATACGGCCGCGCGGAGGTGAAGCCCCTGAGACCGAGCCTATCCTTACAGCGCAGCTTTAAAAAGCGCTCCAGCGCGAGAAAGGCATAACTCCCAAGCCAGGGAAAGAGCGCCCATATTTTTTCGCCGAGGGGTAAGAGCGAGGTCTTTTTAAGCCGCGTGCGCGCTGCCAGCGTTCGCGCTTCCAAAAGCCGCCCCGCCGCATTCCTCTGTAGATAGGGATAAATCTGCTCTTCCAGAAGCGCCTTCCGCATGCGCTCCAGAATGCGCGTTTCGATCGAGCCCGGAACATCGCCGAAGTACGCCGGAACCCTGCCCTTGATTAAGGTGCAGAGCACGGTGTGCGCCTTATGATCCACCTCGTCCACGGCCCAGACCCGCCCCGCAATCGCGATTTTTTCGCCCGCGGGCGGCGGCTTCACAATGGTTCCCAGGGTCTCGCTCCCGGTTCGCACCGTGTACTCCACATTCTCCTGAAAAACCGCATAGAACTTGTGGTTGTTCACCACACGCTCTCCCGCGATGCCGATGATGAGCCCGCCTTCCGCCGTGCGGTTGATGTGATCGATGCGGAGTAAATGCTGTAAGAGGAGTCCGTATTCCTCCTTCGAGATGCGTTCAAACGGCGTGAGCGTCAAGACGCGGAGCGCAAGCTCCCGGGGAGTCAGTTCTCCCTCCGAGGCAAGTGTACTCATGGTCTGGTGGTAGAGGAGACTGTAGGGCAAGCGCCGCGTGTCCGGCGGCTCCACATAGCGCTCCTCCGCGTAGAGCTGCACCAAGGCAATGCCCTGCAAAAGATACCAGGGAAAGGCCTCGGGGAGCGAAGCCCTCGCTTCCGCGGGTTCTTCCCGCATCACGAACCAGAGCTCCGCAGGCGCCCCGCGCCGCCCCGTTCTGCCGAGCCTCTGCAAAAAACCGGAGACCGTAAACGGCGCATCGAGCTGAAAGGCGCGCTCCAGCCTGCCCACGTCAATGCCGAGCTCTAAGGTTGCCGTCGCGCAGATGCTCTTTAAGGAGTCCGCGCGCTGCATCTCCTCCTCCGCGCTCTCGCGGTAGGAGGCCGAGAGATTCCCGTGGTGAATGAGAAAGCGATCTTGTTCCCGCATGGCCTCGCAGTACTGCCTTAACTCCTGACAGACCAGCTCACACTCCTCGCGGGAGTTCGTAAAAATGAGGCACTTTTTGCCGGCGCTGTGGGCGTAAATATAGCCGAGACCGGGATCTGCCCCCCGCGGCGCGCTCTCTAACGCCCGGTCAAGCGGCAACGTGGGAAAGCGCGTATCTCCTGTACCCGACTGCGGCCCTGTTTTCCAAAAGTGTTCGAGAGAAAGCCGCCAGTGCTCTTTGCCGGGCTCCATGCGCGGAATCGCGGTCGCACGGCCGCTTCCCGCAGCGAGCAGGCGCCCCACTTCCTTTGGGTTGCCTATGGTCGCCGAAAGCCCGACCCGCCGCGGTCTGCAGCCCGAGAGCCGCATGAGACGCTCAATCAGGCAGAAAGTTTGCCGCCCGCGGTCCTGCCGAAGCAGCGCGTGAATCTCGTCGATCACAATAAAGCGTAAATCCGAAAAGAGAGTCGGAACCGCCGCCTTTCGATGAAGAAGCAGGGCTTCCAGCGACTCCGGGGTAATCTGTAAAATCCCCTCCGGGTGCTTAATCAGTCTCTCCTTTGCGCTCCGCGAGGCATCTCCGTGCCACTTGGTAACCCGTATGTCCGCGCGCTCACAGAGTCTGTCGAGGCGCTCAAATTGATCGTTAATAAGCGCCTTCAGGGGCGCAATGTAGAGCACGCCGACCGAAGCGGAGGGCTCCTCCGAGAGCAAGGTTAAAATCGGAAAAAAAGCAGCCTCCGTCTTTCCGGAGGCTGTGGCCGCAGAGAGCAGCAGGTTATCCCTGCTGTTAAAGAGTACATCTCCCGCCGCATTCTGCACTGCGCGGAGCGACTGCCAGCGCTCGCGGTAAATAAAATCCTGAATGAAGGGCGCATAGCGCCGAAAGATATCCATGCTCTGTCCTCAAAAGGAAAAGTCAAAGGGCACATCGTCCCCGCCGCCTGTTTCCTTTACCTCGCTCGCAACACGCTCTGGCGACACACTGCCCTCCTCCGGCATAAGCAACTGCTCCATGCTGCTCTCCGGCGCCCGGTGCAGCGCGTCCAGGAGAAAAATAAAGTCGCGCGTCATCTCCCGCGGTGTAATCTGTGAACTCGCCCCGACCCTCGCATAGCAGGTTCGCACAAAGAGCTCCAATTCGTCGGCGTGAAAGCGCCGCACATCCCCGTAGAGGGCCGCGTGCATGGCCGAGAGCTTCTCCGTAAGTACCAGCATCTCCTCCGGCGTGAGCGCCTCGAGGCGCAGCACCGGCGAAAACAAATCCTTGCTGCCCGCGCGGGAAAAACGGCTCTCCGCAAGCCGCGATGAAAGCGCCTCGTAGCTAAAGAGACCGCGGCGCTTATCCTCGAGCGCCTCCGGCGTCGCCCCCATCCAGATGCCGATGTGCTGCGCCTTGCCCTGCATCATGTCATTGTACATGGTGAGCAGCACCTCGTAGTTATACTGTCTTGCAATCGCATTCGGAATCTTGCAGAGATTCGCCGCCTCATCGAGCAGAATCAGTGTGCCCGCATAGCCCGCGCGGCGAAAGAACTGTGAGAAGAGTTTGATGTAATCGTACCAGTTCTCATCGCTCACAATGAGGTTGATGCCGAGCGCCTCCCGCGCTTCGCGCTTGTTCTCATACTCCCCGCGAAACCACTTGAGTATCCGTTCTTTTCGCTCATCGTCGCCCTCCGCCCCCGCGAGATAATAGCCCCGCAGGAGCTTGGCAAACTCAAAGCCGTGCACCATGTCTTGCAGCGAATCGACCGCAGCAGCAATCTTTTTCTCAACGAGCGCAAAGAAAGCCCTGTCCTCCCGGAAGCCGCCCTGTTCCTCTGCGGCTTCCTGCTCTGCCTGAGAAACCCAGCGGTCTAAAATAAGGCGCAGTGCGCCGCCCTCCGGTTTGGTCTTGGTCGCGAGGTTTGCAATCAGCTCGCGGTAGGTCGCGAGCCCCTGCCCCTTGCTGCCCTGCAAGCGCCGCTCCGGCGATAAATCCGCATCCGCAACCACAAAGCCCTGCTCAAAGACATAGTTCCGCATGGTCTGCAAGAGAAAGCTCTTGCCCGCGCCGTATTTTCCGATCAGAAAACGAAAGGAAGCGCCGCCCTCCGCAATGAGTTCCGTGTCGCGAAGCAGCGCCGCAATCTCCTCTTTTCGTCCGACCGCAATGTACGGCAGGCCGACGCGCGGCACCACGCCGCTCTGCAGGGAATTTAAAATTGCCTGTGCAATGCGCCGCGGCACGGCGCGTCCCGTCTCACTCATTTCTCTGTCTCCCGCAATAAAGTCTCCAGTTCTTCCCGGTAATCCGGCACGAGGAAAAGCTCCTCTCCCTCGGACGCGAGGCAAATATCTTGAAAACAATCATACAGCTTCTCGTTGACCCGCTCGGCAAAGAGGCTAGTCAAACAATGCGCCGCGCGCAGTTCCGCGCGCACGCTCTCCCCGCGGAGCAATGCCGCAAGGCAGCGACGTTCGAGCGCATCCAACATTTCTGTTCTTCCCGCTTTGTCTGTTTGCTTCGTTTCGCTTCTGTTCGCAAGCTCTGCAGGGTTTACACCGTCCGCCGCAAGGCGAATCTCCTCTATCTGCCGCGATGCGCCTTGTTGTCCCTGTTTGCCCTCTCCGCTCGCATCCCTCTCTGCGGTGCCTGTCTGCTTGCAAGCCTCGCCGTTTAAGCACTCCGCTAAGCCGGAGCCCTTCTCCGCAGGAAGCTTCTGCGCTTCCCGCCGCAGTTCTTCCCGCTCGGCCCCGGTCTCTGCCTCCGTGAGCAGGGCCGCCGTTGTGACTGCGGCCGCCGCGCGTATGTCCGCGAGCTTTTCCCGCCGCACGGGAACCGCCGCAAGCTTTTGTGCCGCTTCCGCCGCCGCGCAGCGGGAAAAGGCATGCGAAAAGGCCTCTTGCAGCTCAAGGTCCTGCACAGCAGACATATTTTTAGAAGCTTTGCCGCGCAGAAAACGAACACGGAGCGCTGTATCCGCTTCCTTTAGGAAGGCAAAGAAGCGCTTGCTGTCAAACTGCTGCCGCAAATAGCTGTATTCCGTAAAGCCGTTTCCCGTCGCCGCGAAACTTCGAAGCACGTTCAGTTGATAGGAAAACGCTTGTCCCGCGCGCTCGCAGATTGCCTTGAGCCGCGGCGCATCCGAAAAGGGTTTCCACTCGCGCATGCGCATAGTTCCGAAGAAGGTCGCAAATAAAAGCGGCGCAGAGCTTCTCCAGATTGCGGCATAGTAAAACGCTGCCTTGTCCCCGAGTCCCTTAACGCTCCGCGCTTCCGTTAGCTTCTTGCCGCCGAATTCCGCAAGCGCCGCAAAAACGGCCTCATCGCTCTGCTTCTCCGGCTCCCGCAGCACGGTGAGCGCCTCGTCCCAATGCCGCAACGCGGGGTTTTCATACGCCCGCACGCGCGCTGCATCAACACGGCTTAATACCGCGTATTCAAAGCGCCAGTTTTTAAAATTCCGCTGCAGTGCCTCACTCCCGTAGCCCGCAGAAAAAAAGGCAGACGCAAAGGCATCCATGCGGTCAAGCGCCTCGGTGGCATTCGCCGCGCCGATCCCCAGCATGAGTTCGCTGAGATAGAGATACACAAAGGCATCGCAATGCGGAGAGAACTCTCCCCTCCGAAGCGCCGCGCGCCAGGTGAAATAACCGCGGAGCTCGTTCGGCGTCAAATCGCGATACGCCGGCTGGTAGAGCGGCACCGTACCCGCAAAGGGACAATTGTCCTCATAGTCCTCCATGGCACGCGCCGCAGAGAGAAAGTCCTCACAGGCGTAGATTGCCTCTATCCGCGCCGGAAGCTCGCTGCGCCCCGGTATGGCCGTCTCACGGTAATACCCTTCCACCTTCTCTGCCTCTTCCTCCACTGCAAGATCAAATACATGTAACAGGAATTCCCGCTCTGTTTCCGCCCCGAAGCGCACACCGAGCCAGCCCGGCATGCGAAAGCCCTGCGTGAGATAGTCCCGCGCGGGCAGCTCGCGAAACGCGCTGTACTTTAAATCACAGCGCTCTCTGATTCTTCCGCTCGCATCCCGCTCCCGCATGAGTAGCGCAATCCACTTTCCGCTTGCCGGGGAGACTAAGACCGAGAGCCCCGGCATCTCCCGCCATTTTTGAAGCTCTTCAATATGATGGCGCTCCCGCGCATAGCTTATAAGTTCCGACAGTCGCACAGCCCGTTTCTCCGAATGTATGTTCTGATTTCAGTGTAGCCAAAACATACGTTCTTGTCAAGTTTCGTCCTCAAACCAAGCGACCGCTCGCACCGGTGAACCGTCACAATGTTCCAATTTCAGCGGAAAACAGCTGAAGGAAAAGAGTTCTTCGCCGCAGAGCCCCAAATTCTTGAGATTCTCGATGTTCACGATATCCTTTTCGCGAAACAGCTTCTTGTGCCGCAGCAGCTCGGCATCCGCAATCGGGTCGAGGCCGATGACATCAAAACCGATGCCCTTATACGCACCCCGAATGACGAAGTCGAGCGCCGCATCATTCAGACAGGGATAGTCGCCGAAATAGCGCTCGCTCCCCCAGCGCTTGTCCCAGCCGAGGTAAAAGAGCAAAAAGTCGGCCTTTTCGGCCTTCTCCCCGTAGCGGGTGATGTGGGCAAGCGTAATCTCTTCCCCTTCCTTCAGGCTGCTGCAATCAATGACAAGCGCCTTGCCGATAAACTGCGATGCCGGGAATTCATCCAGCGTGGTGCGCCCCGGAAAGAGATGCGCCGGCGGGTCCATATGCGTGCCCGTGTGCGTGGTCATCCTTAAAAGACTCTCCCGAAAACCATCCTTTTCATATACGCTCACCGGTGTGAGAGTCGGCGTCTCCGTGCCGGGATACACCGGCATGTTTTCTTTAATCGTGTGACTTAAATCAATGACTCTCATTTCTTTCCCTCTTAAAGTTCCGACCGGTTCTTTTATTGACACAAGCGAGCACTTTGACTGCTTCCGTTTCTAAACGGAAGCGACAACGTGAAGTGTCTAAACTCAGCTACACTGAATCTGACAAGAGCGCAGGGTCTCCAGTGCCGCCGCATGTTTTTCCGGCGTCACACCGGCGCAGCAGGCGGGATCCACGGAAATCTTCACTTCCGGAAGCCACGCCTTTAAGAGCAGCGCGTTCGAAACCACACAGATATCCGTGCAGAGGCCGATGAGCTCAAGTTCCACGCTCTCCCGCGCCGCGATCTCTTTCACGGCCGCTGCGAGTCCCGTCGAAGCAAAAGTCCCCTTGTCAAAGAAATGGTCTTTCGGAATCAGCGCCGCTATCTCCGCATCCAGTTCCCAGCCCGCCGTCCCGCGAATACAGTGCTGCACCGGAAGATAGTGCCCCTCCTGCGTGTTCAGATAGTCCTCGCTGTGCGTATCCCGCGTCGCAAAGACATCCTCCGGCGCATAGCCCTTGATTTTCTCTATAACCGCCGGGACTATGGCACGCGCCTCCGCCGTTCCGAGCGCCCCGTCTATAAAGTCGCGCTGCATGTCTATGACAATTAAGATTTTCCGCATGTTTCTCTCCTTTATATCTGTCAAAACTATCCACGTAACCATATACGCCGCCGCCTAAAAAACTCTTTCTGCGCCGCAAAAAAACAGCGCTTCCGGCGAAGCATTTGTCTTCTTGGTGCCTGTTATTCCGTTCTCCACTCTGCGCTCTTCTCGAGCGGTCGCCGCGGTCTCGCGGCAGGCTTCTCCGCCGCATGGCCGAGTGCCAGCAAGGCATAGACCTCATCGCTTCCGCCCGCCTCCGCTCTTAACTCCGCCTGCGCAAAAAAGCTGTCACAGATCCAGAGACTGCCGAGCCCGAGCGCCGTCGCCTGCAGACACATGTTCTGTATCGCCGCGCCGACCGACTGCGCCGTACAGATTTCCGTGATGCGCTGGTCCAGACTCATTGCAGTACCCATAGGAAGCGCGGATGGCACCGTGATCAGGATAACCGCTGCCGCCTCCCGCATCACCCGCAAGGTCTCAGACGCCCCGTCCAAATAGTGGCGCGTGTCCGGCAGCATGGGGGAATGCCGCTCCCGCTCGATTCCCGCCTGCATGGCCTTGCAGACCCGTTCCTTTGCCGCCCCCGTTGTCACGACGAAATGCCAGGGTTGCAAGTTCTTCGCCGAGGGTGCCATAGAACCCGCGCTCAAAATTTCCTCCACTTGCTCCTTGGAAAGCTCCGTCGGCAAAAAATGTCGTATACTCCGCCTCGCCTTGATTGCATCCACCATCATCATGCTCCTCCTAAATCAAATCATAGCATAGACAAGGCACAAGCGCGCGGGTAGATTGACAGCGCTTTTTTGCTTTGCTATACTCCCCTGAAATTTACGAGACAAGAGGAGGGCATATCAACACATGATAGAACGAAACGAAATACCGCTTTTTGAATATGATGCGACTTCCTCCGAAGTGATTCCGCCTGCGCATGAATTCGGAGACTGCCGCTTTCCGAAAAAGTGCCTTTTTGCCTTCCTCGGCGATACCATCCACCGCTACGCCGAGGCAAAGCATGCAGAAAAGCGCTGCGAATTTCGCACCGTCTCCGCCACCTACCCCATCTATGTGTTTAAGGAAAACGGCGAAGAAATCTGCCTTGCGCAGGCACCGATAGGTGCGCCGCCCGCAAGTTCCATGTTGGATGCACTGATTGCAAGCGGTTGTCGCAAAATTCTGGCACTCGGCTCCTGCGGTGTGCTTAAAAAGCTCCCGGAAAATGCGTTTCTGGTTCCGACCCGCGCGCTGCGCGACGAGGGCAGCTCCTACCACTATCTGCCCGCTTCCCGCTATATCGAGCTTGACAGCGCAGTGCTCACTGTCATAGAACGCGTACTGAAAGCAGAGGGCCTCCCCCTTTGTCCCCTGCACCACTTGGACCACGGATGCTTTTTACCGCGAGACCAAGGATATGGTCGCATACCGCCGAAACGAAGGCTGTCTCTGCGTCGAGATGGAGTGTGCGGCGCTCGCAGCCTGTGCCAGACTCCGCGGCGCTGCTTTCGGACAACTGCTCTTTACCGCCGACTCCCTCGCCTGCATTCATGACTACGACGCTCGTAATTTTGGGCGGGATGCGCACGAAGACGCCCTCTTACTCGGGCTGCGCATCTTGCGGGAGATGTAAACCGCGCCCCTATTTCGCTGACCCAGAAAGGAGTTCCATGTCCCAGACCGCCGCGCTGAATGATGACTTTGCCTATGCCGTGCTCTCCGCCGTCGCGGAAATTCCGGAGGGGAAGGTTGCTACTTACGGACAGCTTGCCCGTCTTATCGGGTATCCAAAAAACGCGCGCCTCGTGGCGCGCGTTCTCTCGCATGCGGAATATTACGGCGACTATCCCTGTCACCGCGTGGTGAATGCATCGGGCCGCCTCGCGCCCGGATGGGCAGCGCAAGCCATGCTTCTGCAGGCAGAGGGAGTTGCGCTGATCGACGCAACGCATGTGTCCCTCCAAAAATATCAGTGGGATATGTGACCCTTTTTATCATACTTTCTGCATACAAGCAGACAAACACTTACCTCAGTTCTTTCTGCCGAAGTTCTGCACCCAGTGCGGCGTTCCGTCCTGTGCCGAATAGCCGACACCAATCGAATCATAATTCGGATTCAGAATATTGGCCCTGTGTCCGCTGGAA
>ERZ772779.844-NODE-844-length-13318-cov-6.110910_pt1 | contig 13318 bp, 13 predicted proteins | sample MGYA00511360_ERZ772779 | MGnify/ENA primary metagenome ERZ772779 (study PRJEB29015, sample SAMEA2738112) | human oral metagenome | biome: human oral; feature: human-associated habitat; material: saliva | place: China | collected 2231 ...
CAAGCTCAAGTCATTGCTTCTGGCGGCATCCAGTCAGCGGATGATTTAGAAGAGCTGAAAAAGCTAGGCTTGGCTGGAGCCATTGTGGGCAAGGCCTATTACAGTGGACGAGTTAGCCTAGAGCAGATCAAGGAAGCAGAAAGGGGCTAGCCATGCTGAAAAAACGAATCATTCCCTGTCTGGATGTCAAGGACGGCCGGGTGGTCAAGGGCATCAACTTTGTCAATCTGACTGATGTGGGAGATCCAGTCGATGCGGCCAAGGCTTACTATGAAGCAGGCTGCGATGAGTTGGTCTTTCTGGACATCACCGCCACCCATGAGGAGCGGGACACGACGGTCGAGATGGTCCGGCGCGTGGCGGAGCAGGTTTTCATTCCCTTTACCGTCGGGGGCGGCATTCGCACGGTTGAGGACATGAAGCGGATGCTGCAGGCTGGGGCGGATAAGGTTGCGGTCAATTCCTCGGCATTGGCAAATCCTCAGCTTTTGGCTGACTTCGCTGAGAAATTCGGCAGTCAATGTGTGGTGCTGGCCGTGGATGCTAAGAAAGAAGCGGATGGCAGCTGGCATGTCTATCTGGCTGGTGGCCGTAAGGACAGCGGTCGCGACCTGTTAGACTGGGTCCAAGAAGCTGTCAGTCTTGGAGCGGGGGAAATTCTTCTGACCAGTATGGACAAGGACGGGACCAAGTCTGGTTTTGACTTGCCTATGCTGGAAGCCGTCTCTCAGGTGGTTTCCGTTCCTATCATCGCCTCTGGTGGTGCTGGCAGTAGCCAGCATATCCTAGAAGTTTTTGAAAAGACTGCAGCGACAGGTGCTTTAGCAGCTTCGATTTTCCATTATGGTCAGGTCTCCATCTCAGAGACCAAAAAAGCCATGCAAACAGCTGGATTGGAGGTACGCATCTGATGACAGAAGTGAAGTTAGATTTTCAAAAGCAAGGCGGTCTTATACCTGCCATTATCCTAGACCACACTAGCAAAGAAGTCCTCATGCTGGCCTATCTCAATGAAGAAGCCTACCATCTGACCCGCACTAGCGGTCAGATGTGGTACTGGAGCCGGTCACGTCAGGAGCTTTGGCATAAGGGAGCCACCAGCGGCCACTACCAGACTGTCAAAAAAATCACAGCTGATTGCGACCTAGATACCCTGCTGATCGAGGTAGACCAGCTGGGAGCAGCCTGCCACACCGGTGCTAAATCCTGCTTTTTTCATACAATCTGGGATGAAGAAGACGGCAAAACTGACTAAAAGTTCCCTTGCTTTACTTTAGTACTTGCTTAATGCAAAAATAAAATTAAGACATCAGCCTGCCATTGGAAAGAATTGCTTTTTATAGTAAAATAAGGACAGTAACAAGGAGATACTATGCTAGAAACCCTCTATCAAGAAGCCCTCAAGCGTAAAAAAGAGCCCAAGGAAGGCTCCTATACCAGCTATCTCTATGACAAAGGGCTGGATAAAATTCTCAAAAAAGTCGGTGAAGAAGCGACAGAAGTGGTCATTGCGGCTAAAAATGCTGACAAGGACGAGATGGCCAATGAGACAGCTGATCTGCTCTACCATCTGGCGGTCGCTCTCGTCGAGACTGGCGTCAGTCTGGAAGAGGTAGAGGCCGTCCTCCAGGCCCGACAGGGCAAGCAGAGCCGGATTCACGACCGACCTGAAATTGACCAATACTAAAGTGACACAAGATTTGCAGAAAGGCGGTCCAGCATGCGCGACAACCATCTTCATACCTATTTTTCCTATGATTCTGAGGCAGATTTCTGTGACTATCTGGACCATTACGAGGGCGAGATTGTCACCACTGAGCACTATGATTTGTCCAATCCCTACCCTTACCAAGCTGCCTCGCCCCATGATGATGTGCCTGACTATGCGGCCTATTCAGCAAAAATAGCAGAGCTGAACCAGCAATATGGCAACCGCATCAAAAAGGGCATTGAAATTGGCTATTACGCTCCGCGTAAGGACGATATCCTAGCTTTCCTAGCGGACAAGGATTATGACCTCAAGCTCCTGTCTGTCCACCACAATGGCAGTTTTGACTATCTGGAAGATCCAGTCTTGCAGCTGGATAAGATGGAGCTGATTCCCTCCTATCTGATAGAGTTAGAGCAGGCTATTGAGGCTGTGCCAGCAGATGTACTAGCTCACTTTGACTATGGTTTCCGAAAATTTGCGCTTACCGTAGAGGAGTTAAAAACTTTTGAACCAGAGCTGCGACAACTTTTTAAAAAGATGATTAACCATGGTCTGGCCTTTGAGCTTAACTGCAAGTCCATGTATCTGTACGGCCACGAGGAACTCTATATCTATGCTCTTTCGCTAGTCAAGGAGCTGGGCGGTCAGCGCTTTTCAGTGGGATCAGACGGCCACAAGCTGGAGCATTTCCGATTGCAGTTTGACCGAGTGGCCAAAATCTTAGCAGAGGCAGGCATAGGTGAAGAGCAGTTGATCTAGAAGGAGAAATCATGGCCGAGATTAGGCCCTTAAAATCAGAGGAAATCCCGCTCTTAGAGGAATTTCTTTACCAAGCTATTTTTATTCCCCAAGGTCTAGCGCCGCTTTCTAGAAGCATCCTGAAAGAGCCAGATTTAGAGATGTATATCAAGGACTTTGGTCAGCAGCCAGATGATTGGGCTTTAGCAGCAGAAGTGGACGGTCAGCTGGTCGGAGCAGTCTGGGTTCGCATCATGAAAGATTACAGTTATTATGACGACCAGACGCCCTCTCTGTCCTTTTCATTCCTGCCTGAGTTCAGAAGCCAAGGACTAGGCCAGCAGTTGATGACGGCCATGCTGGACTTGCTTAAGGCCAAAGGCTACCCAAGTGTCTCCCTTTCCGTTTCCAAAGACAATCCTGCCGTTCGCTTTTATCAAAGACTGGGCTTTGTCACGGTTGAAGAGAGGGAAGAAGATTATTTGATGCTGTGCCGATTGAAATAAGACGAAAGGTCGCCAGAGGGCGACCTTTTTTATATACATTAATCCTGTGAAGTGAGAGACGTAGTTTAAAAGTACTCTTTTGACTACTTTTCTTAAAAATAAAAAACCTGGAGAAATCCAGGCTTTTTAGTGAAATGTGCAGGCTTAGTGCGCTACACGTTTGCGAGCTGCTTTTTTACGGTTTTCTTCGATGAAAGCTGCTTTTTGTTCTTCTGGTTCAATCACTTTCTTTTTGAATGCGTATACTGCACCTGCAACAGCAGCAACAGTTCCTGCAACACCTGTTACGAGACCTTTAGCAAATCCTTTAGCCATGAGTCTTCCTCCTTTTATTTATAAATCAGACGGAAATAGCTCAAGAGATAGCATTTTTCTGCCTGTCCATTTTGTGATATAATAATAGTAACGAAAAAATGGGAATTTTTCAAGGAAAAACGATGAAAACAAAAATAATTGTGATTGTTGGTCCAACAGCTGTTGGAAAGACTGCACTTGCCATTGAAGTTGCTCAGCGATTTAATGGAGAAATAGTTAGTGGAGATAGCCAACAAGTCTACCGAGGCCTAGATATTGGGACTGCCAAGGCTAGTCCGGAGGAGCAGGCAACTGTCCCTCATCATTTGATTGATGTGAGAGATGTAACCGAGTCTTACTCGGCTTTTGATTTTGTTTCAGAAGCCAAGGCAGCCATCGAGGATATTCAAAGTCGTGGGAAACTTGCTATTATTGCTGGTGGGACAGGACTTTATATCCAAAGTCTGCTAGAAGGATATCATTTAGGTGGAGAGACACCACATGAGGATATTTTAGCTTATCGTGCTAGTCTAGAGCCTTTTTCAGATGAGGAGTTAGCCCAACTCCTAGAGCAAGCAGGTCTTGAAGTTCCCCAGTTTAATCGTCGTCGTGCCATGCGTGCCTTGGAACTTGCCCATTTTGGTCAAGATTTGGAAAATCAGGAGAGTCCTTATGAACCACTGATTATTTGCTTGGATGATGAGCGCAGTCAACTCTATGAACGGATTAACCATCGTGTGGACTTGATGTTTGAGGCTGGATTATTGGATGAAGCTAAGTGTCTGTTTGACCATTATCCAGACGTGCAGGCTGCTAAAGGCATTGGCTACAAGGAACTTTTTCCTTATTTTAGAGGGGAGCAAAGTTTGGAGGAGGCTAGTGATAGTCTCAAGCAGGCGACTCGTCGTTTTGCCAAGCGTCAGTTGACCTGGTTCCGTAACCGCATGCAGGTAACCTTTTATCAGATTGGAGAATCTGGTGTGAAAGACCGTATTTTCAGCCAGATTGAGGAGTTTTTAGATGATTGAAACGGAGAAAAAAGAAGAGCGTGTACTGCTGATTGGTGTTGAACTCCAGGGCATGGATAATTTTGACCTTTCCATGGAAGAACTGGCTAGTTTGGCTAAAACGGCAGGGGCAGTTGTAGTCGATAGTTACAGACAAAAACGTGAAAAATACGACTCTAAGACCTTTGTCGGTTCTGGTAAGTTGGAAGAAATTGCTCAAATGGTGGATGCAGAGGAAATCACGACAGTCATTGTCAACAACCGTCTGACACCTCGACAAAATGTCAATTTAGAGGAAGTTTTGGGTGTTAAGGTAATTGACCGTATGCAGTTGATTTTGGATATCTTTGCCATGAGAGCTCGAAGCCATGAAGGAAAGCTTCAAGTTCATTTGGCTCAGCTCAAGTATCTCTTGCCTCGTTTGGTGGGTCAGGGGATTATGCTTAGCCGTCAGGCAGGGGGAATTGGCTCCCGTGGTCCAGGTGAAAGTCAGCTGGAGCTTAACCGTCGAAGCGTTCGCAACCAAATTACAGATATCGAGCGTCAGCTCAAAGTCGTTGAGAAAAATCGAGCGACAGTTCGAGAAAAACGTTTGGAGTCAAGCACCTTCAAGATTGGTTTGATTGGCTACACCAATGCTGGGAAATCAACTATCATGAACACCTTGACCAGTAAGACCCAGTATGAGGCGGATGAGCTCTTTGCGACTCTGGATGCGACAACTAAGAGCATTCATCTGGAGGGCAATCTTCAGGTTACCTTGACTGACACCGTTGGGTTTATTCAAGATTTGCCGACAGAGTTGGTGTCTAGTTTCAAGTCGACCTTGGAAGAAAGCAAGCATGTAGATCTTCTGGTTCATGTTATTGATGCCAGCAATCCTTACCATGAGGAACATGAAAAAACAGTCCTGTCTATCATGAAAGATTTGGATATGGAGGATATTCCTCGTTTGACCCTTTATAATAAAGCGGATTTGGTGGAGGATTTCACGCCGACTCAAACGCCTTATGCATTGATTTCTGCTAAGTCTAAAGATAGTCGCGAACAGCTGCAGGCTTTACTGCTAGATAAGATCAAGGACATTTTTGAACCCTTTACGCTACGCGTGCCTTTTTCTAAGTCCTACAAGATTCACGACTTAGAAAGTGTCGCGATTCTTGAAGAACGGGACTATCAAGATGACGGCGAAGTCATTAGAGGATACATTTCTGAGAAAAATAAATGGAGATTAGAAGAATTTTATGACTGATATAAAAACTTTGGCACTCAAGTATGGTGGCTATACAAGTCTAGACAAGGTCTATCTGGACCAGCTTTTAGCCGGTAGGTCTGAAGAGGAGCAACTAGCTCTCATCACACCTCCACCAAGCGTGGTTAATGCCTACTTTGCAGAGCTTTACCAGAAAAAGAGTCCTCAGGCTGCAACAGATTATTTTGCAGAAGTCAGTCAGGAACTGAATCTCTACAATGCTGATCCAAGTTTCACTCTAGAAACCAAGCCCTTTATTCGCCTTAATCTATCAGGCAAATCTTTTGGTTTCTGCTATGAGAGAGAAGGACTAGGTCGGATTTTCTCAGAAGCTGAGGAGCTAATTACAGATGAATTACTCTTTGAGATTGCGCAAATCTTCCCTCATCAACTAGTCTTTGAGGAGTCTGGAAAGATTTACATGAAGGCAATCGGAGAAGAGGAAGTTGTTAACGTGGAAAAACTCACAGCCTTGACAGATTTGGAAAGCTTGGCAGATGGTCGCAAGCGTCTCAAAGGCTATAGTCAAGAAGATTTATTACAAGAAGCTAAAGCCTATACTGGTAAGCTTTATTATCGCTCAGAAAACCGCACCGCTATGTTATATTTTGATTAATTAGAAAGTATCGAATGGATATTCAATTTTTAGGAACGGGGGCAGGTCAGCCCTCTAAAGCCCGCAACGTTTCCAGTCTCGCCCTGAAACTCTTGGACGAGATTAACGAAGTTTGGCTCTTTGACTGTGGAGAAGGAACGCAAAATCGCATTCTGGAAACTACAATTCGACCACGTAAGGTCAGCAAAATCTTTATCACCCACTTGCACGGAGACCATATCTTTGGTTTGCCAGGTTTTCTCTCTAGTCGTGCTTTTCAGGCTAATGAAGAGCAGACTGATTTGGAAATCTATGGTCCCAAAGGCATCAAGTCTTTTGTCTTGACCAGCCTTCGTGTATCGGGTTCTCGTTTGCCTTACCGTATTCATTTTCATGAGTTTGAGCAGGATTCCCTAGGGAAAATCCTTGAAACGGATAAGTTTACCGTTTATGCAGAAGAGTTGGATCACACTATTTTCTGTGTCGGTTATCGTGTCATGCAAAAGGACCTTGAAGGGACCTTGGATGCTGAGAAACTAAAGGCTGCTGGTGTCCCATTTGGCCCGCTCTTTGGAAAAATCAAAAACGGTCAGGATGTCATCCTAGAAGACGGCACCGAGATCAAGTCAGCAGATTATATTTCAGCACCTCGACCTGGTAAGATTATTACCATTTTGGGAGATACTCGAAAAACAGATGCCAGTGTGCGTCTTGGTGTCAATGCGGATGTCCTTGTCCATGAGTCAACTTATGGCAAGGGTGATGAGAAGATTGCCCGTAATCACGGTCACTCAACCAATATGCAGGCTGCGCAGGTTGCAACAGAAGCGGGAGCCAAACGACTCTTGCTCAACCATATCAGCGCCCGTTTTCTTTCAAAAGACATTAGCCAGCTTAAGAAAGATGCTGCAACGATTTTTGAAAATGTCCATGTAGTTAAAGATTTGGAAGAAGTGGAAATCTAGAAGATTGAGAAAGGATAAGGATGCGTACTGTTCTCATTACGGGAGCTAGCGGAGGTCTAGCCCAAGAAATGGTCAAACTCTTGCCAGATGACCAACTCATCTTACTCGGCAGAGATAAGGAAAAACTAGCTCAACTATACGGAAATCATCCTCAGGCAGAATTGGTCGAGATGGACATTACCGATGCTCAAGCCCTAGAAGACCTAGTAGCTGAACTTTACCAGCGCTATGGAAAGATTGATGTTTTGATTAATAACGCAGGATATGGGATTTTTGAGGATTTCGATAAGATTTCTAATAAAGATATTCATCAGATGTTTGAGGTTAACACCTTTGCTTTAATGAATCTGTCTCGGTTGGTTGCAGCTCGTATGAAGGAAATCCGAAAAGGCCATATCATCAATATCGTCAGTATGGCAGGTTTGATAGCAACTGGCAAGTCTAGTCTATACTCTGCGACCAAGTTTGCGGCCATCGGTTTTTCAAATGCTCTTCGCTTAGAGCTCATGCCCTATGGTGTCTATGTGACGACTGTTAATCCAGGACCTATCCGTACAGGATTTTTTGACCAGGCAGACCCAGATGGGACCTACCTCAAATCGGTCGACCGCTTCCTACTCGAGCCAGATGCAGTAGCTAAAAAAATTGTTAAGACCATAGGAAAAAACAAACGCGAGCTCAATCTCCCAGCCTTGCTAAATTTAGCCCATAAGTTTTACACCCTCTTTCCCAAGTTAGCAGATAAGTTAGCTGGGGAGACTTTTAATTATAAGTAAAATCTCACTCACACCTCAAAAGTTAGTCTAAAAAACTGGCTCTTGGGTGTTTTTTGTGAAATTTCACCAAGTATTGCAAATCAATTCTTAAAGTAGTATACTAGAAATATCGTTTATGAAAACGTTTGCGTTTTTATTGATTATAGGAGACAAGACATGGAATTAACAGCCATTTATCATAGACCAGAATCAGAGTATGCTTATCTTTATAAAGAAAATCAGTTGCATATCCGAATCAGAACAAAGAAAGATGATATTCAAAAGGTCATTTTGCATTATGGTGATCCCTTTATTTTCATTGAGGATAAGTATGAAGCCAAGAAGGAAATGACAAAAGTAACCTCAGATGCTTTATTTGATTATTGGCAGGTTACAGTGTCTGTTGATTTTGCACGGATTCAGTATCTCTTTGAACTTCTTGATACAGAAGGCCAGGGTGTCTACTATGGTGATAAGGGTTGTGTAGAATATACTCAAGAAAACTTGGATGCTGATGGAAATGGCTTTAAACTTCCTTACATTCACGAAATCGATGGTTGCCAGGTTCCTAGTTGGGTTTCAGAAGCTGTGTGGTATCAGATTTTTCCTGAACGCTTTGCCAATGGAAATCCTGACCTAACTCCAGATGGAGCTAGAGAGTGGGATGCAGAGATTTCCCCGGGTAGAGATGACTTTTTTGGTGGAGATTTGCAAGGAATTATCGACCACCTAGACTATCTAAAATACTTGGGAATCACAGGACTTTACCTATGTCCGATTTTTGAAGCGACGACCAATCACAAGTATGATACAACGGATTATTTTGAAATTGATCGTCATTTTGGAGATAAGGAAGTCTTTCGTAATCTAGTCGATGAAGCTCATAAACGTGGCATCAAGATTATGCTAGATGCGGTGTTTAATCATATCGGTTATCAGTCGGCTCAGTGGCAAGATGTTCTGAAGAATGGAGAAAAGTCAGCTTATAAGGATTGGTTCCATATTCAAGAATTTCCAATTACTGAGGATAAGCTTAAGAAGGCCAGAGAATTACCTTATCATACATTTGCTTTTGCCAGCTATATGCCTAAGTTAAACACAGCCAATCCTGAAGTTAAAGACTATCTTTTGAGTGTTGCGACCTATTGGATTGAAAATTTTGATATCGATGCTTGGCGCTTGGATGTTGCCAATGAAATTGACCACAAGTTCTGGAGAGATTTCAGAAATGCAGTTCTGGCTAAAAAGCCTGATTTGTATATTTTAGGTGAAATCTGGCATACTTCACAACCTTGGCTAAAAGGGGATGAGTTCCATGCAGTTATGAACTACCCACTTTCTGAAAGTATCAAAGACTATTTCTTGCGTCAGCATAAAAAGACAGAGCAGTTTATTTCAGAAATCAATAGCCAGTCAATGTACTACAAGCAACAAATTGCTGAAGTGATGTTTAACCTTCTGGATTCTCATGATACAGAGCGCATCCTCACAACTGCCAATGGAAATATCCAGCATGTCAAGGCAGCCCTAACTTTCCTCTATCTTCAAAAAGGAACTCCTTGTATCTATTACGGAACGGAGCTGGCACTAATAGGTGGACCAGATCCTGATTGCCGTCGTGTCATGCCTTGGGACCGCGTGTCTGAGGACAATGATATGCTGAATTTCATGAAGAAATTAATCCAAGTCCGTAAGGAAGTTGCAAACATTATTCAGCATGGTTCATATAGCTTGCAAGAAGTGAAACCAGATGTTATTGTCTTGGAATGGACCTACGAACGAAAAGAGGTTCAAGCTATCTTTAATCAGTCTAAGGAAAATTTTGTCTTGGACAGAGATTCAGTTGATTTGTCTAGTCATTGTCAGGTTAAGGAGGGACAACAAATCATCTTACCAGATGGATTTGTGGTCTATATTTCTGAGTAAAAAGGATCAAAATAATGGCACTCAAGGAAGTTTATGATTATTTTCGTCACTATGATAAGGACACTTATCAAGTTGTCGCCTGTATGGGCAATGAACCATCGGAAGAAGATGTTCAGGATTTTGAAACTCAATATGGCATTTCTCTTCCAGAAGATTTCAGAGAATTCACCATGTCAGCTCTTGGAGGCCTCTTTATGGAAGTCAGAGAAGAGCTATGGCCAAGAGCCAAGGCATATGACGTAGCTCCTTTTTGGACCTTCTGCCGAGGTATTAAGGTCTTGGGAATTGCAAATGGCATCCCAGACTTCTTAGACATTCGTCTTAAAACCAAGGAATTACACGCTCTGGGCTTTGTGGATTATATTCCATTTCTGTCTATCATCGGGGATGGAGATGTCATATTTTGCTTTGATAAGGACAATCATATAGTAGCTCTAGATTGGTATAATAGTGGCGAAACTGAAGAGCTTGAATGTGATTTTTCAGGACTTTTACTCCAGCAAATTGCAGAGTTAGAAATGCGTAAAAATGAGATGTTCAAGATGTTGAAAGAAAAGAAGGATAATCAGTAACCGAAGGTAAATTCAGAATAGTTTTTCAGTAACAGCTGTTTCACTGATAGAAACAGCTTTTTTGGCGTATTGATCCAAATGTACATTTTAAAATTTAAGCTTTTCTACAAATTATAGAAAAATAAATCAAAAGTATGATTTTTATAGGGATTCTATTGAAGTATCTTATGTTATTTAATAAAATAGAAATAATTAAAACAAGAAAGTATAACGTTTTCACAAAAAATAGAAGCGGTTCCTTAATAAGGAGAAGCCTATGGGAAAAGATCATTGGAATCGAAAAAGAGTCTATAGCATCCGTAAATTTACGGTCGGGACATGCTCAGTGCTTATCGGAACATGCGCTATTTTATTTGGAACCAATCTAGCTAATATAAGTACTATATCTGCAGATGAAACTCCAGTCGCTGTTGCTACAGAAAATGTAGATAAGGAAATCACTAAAGAAGAAGCTGTTGTTGAAAAGGCTCCTGAACAACCTGTAACAACAGAACCTGTCACCAGTGAAGTAGTTGGAACTGAACATGAAGTAGAGAAAAAAGAGGAGGCTCCAACTACTGGAGCTACTACTGAGAAGAAAGAAACTTCCGAAATAGAGAAACAAGCTCCAGCTGTGACTCAAGATCAATCTGCTCAAACAGAGAAACCAGAGCTCAAACCTGCAACTAATGATGAGGTAAAACAGTTGATTGAGGATAGAAAAGTAGAATTTAACCAAAACTGGCATTTTAAACTCAATGTCAATGCAAAAGACGCTATCAAACCAGATGCCGATGTATCAAGATGGAAGAAATTAGACCTTCCTCATGACTGGAGTATTTACAATGACTTCGACCATGATTCTCCTGCCCAAAACGAAGGTGGACAACTTAATGGTGGTGATGCTTGGTATCGCAAGACCTTTAAACTCGATGAAGAAGACCTCAATAAGAATGTTCGTATCACCTTTGATGGGGTTTATATGGATTCTCAGGTCTATGTCAATGGCCAGCTAGTTGGTCACTATCCAAATGGTTATAACCAATTCTCATATGACATTACTGACTATCTCAATAAAGACGGTCGCGAAAATGTCGTCGCAGTCCATGCCATTAATAAACAACCAAGTAGTCGTTGGTATTCAGGAAGTGGTATTTACCGTGATGTTAACCTTCAAGTTACAGATAAGGTCCATGCTGAAAAGAATGGAACAACCATCTTAACACCAGACCTTGAGAAACAACAGAATGGCAAGGTTGATACTCATGTAACAAGTAAGATTGTCAACACAGATGACAAAGATCATGAAATTCTTGCTGAATACCAAATTATTGAACGTAACGGTCAAGCTGTAACAGACTTGGTTCGTACAGATAGCCAAGTCTTGAAAGCACATCAATCAACAAGCTTAAATGCTATTTTACAAGTTGAAAAACCAAAACTCTGGACAGTTCTTAATGATAAACCAGCCCTTTATGAATTAGTGACTCGTGTTTATCGTGATGGTCAATTGGTCGATGCTAAGAAGGACTTGTTTGGTTACCGTTACTATAACTGGACACCAAATGAAGGCTTCTCTTTGAATGGTGAACGCATTAAATTCCATGGAGTTTCTCTTCACCACGACCACGGAGCTCTGGGGGCTGAAGAAAACTATAAGGCAGAATACCGTCGCCTGAAACAGATGAAGGATATGGGTGTGAACTCTATCCGTACAACCCACAACCCAGCTAGTGAGCAAACTTTGCAGATTGCTGCAGAACTAGGTTTGTTGGTTCAAGAAGAAGCCTTTGACACTTGGTATGGTGGTAAGAAACAATATGACTACGGACGTTTCTTTGACAAGGACGCCACTCACCCAGATGCTAAGAAGGGCGAAAAGTGGTCTGATTTTGACCTTCGTACCATGGTCGAAAGAGGCAAAAACAACCCAGCTATTGTCATGTGGTCTATCGGTAATGAAATAGGTGAAGCAGACGGGAAAGCTCGTTCTCTAGCAACTGTTAAACGTTTAGTTCAAGTGATCAAGGCAGTTGATAAAACACGCTATGTTACTATGGGAGCAGACAAGTTCCGCTTTGGTGATGGTAGTGGTGACCATGAAAAGATTGCCAATGAACTTGACGCGGTTGGATTTAACTATTCAGAAGACAACTACAAGAAACTTCGTGCAAAACATCCAAATTGGTTGATTTACGGATCTGAAACGTCTTCAGCTACTCGTACACGTGGAAGCTATTTCCGCCCAGAACGTGAATTAGTACATAGCAATCAAGCTTACCGACATTATGAGCAATCAGACTACGGTAACGACCGTGTTGGTTGGGGTAAAACAGCTACTGCATCTTGGACTTTTGACCGTGACAATGCTGGCTATGCAGGTCAGTTCATCTGGACAGGTACTGACTATATCGGTGAACCTACTCCATGGCATAACCAAAACCACACACCGGTTAAAAGCTCTTACTTTGGTATCGTAGATACAGCTGGTATTCCAAAGAATGATTACTACTTGTACCAAAGCCAATGGGTTTCTGCTCAGAAGAAACCAATGGTTCATCTCCTTCCTCACTGGAATTGGGAAGATTCTACTCTAAGAGAGAATGTAGCTGATGCAGATGGTAAGATTCCTGTTCGTGCATTTTCAAATGCTGCAAGTGTGGAACTGTTCTTAAATGGTGAGTCACTAGGTAAGAAAAACTTTAACAAGAAACAAACAAGCGATGGGCGTACTTACCAAGAAGGTGCCAATGCGAATGAGCTCTACCTTGAATGGAAGGTTGCTTTTGAACCAGGTACATTAGAAGCAGTAGCTCGTGATGAAGCTGGAAATATCATTGCTCGTGATAAGATTGTGACTGCTGGGGAACCTGCGGGGGTTCGTTTGGTCAAAGAAGAAAATGCTATCGCAGCTGATGGAAAAGACCTCACTTATATTTATTACGAAATTGTTGACAGTAAAGGTAACGTAGTTCCTACTGCCAATAACCTTGTTCGCTTCCAGTTGCATGGACAAGG
>ERZ772779.850-NODE-850-length-13241-cov-23.259897_pt1 | contig 13241 bp, 12 predicted proteins | sample MGYA00511360_ERZ772779 | MGnify/ENA primary metagenome ERZ772779 (study PRJEB29015, sample SAMEA2738112) | human oral metagenome | biome: human oral; feature: human-associated habitat; material: saliva | place: China | collected 2231 ...
TATTATTTTTTAAGACGGCTAATTACTTCGTTAGTAATGTTTTCGATTTTGCTGTTAGCGTCAGCTGCACGGATTGTGTATGGATCATCCAATACTACATCCATTTTTTTCTCAACACGAATGCTTTCAACTGCATTGTGAATTGCTTGCATCATAGGTTGAGCAATTTTGTTGATTTCATCGTTTTCTTTTTGAAGCAATGGAGCTACGGATTTATTAAATTCAGCTTCTGCTTGAGTTTGATCTTGAATTTTTTCAATTTCTTGTACTTTTTTCTCAATTTGTGGACGGTATTGAGCGTCTACTTGTTGCATTTTCATATCTAATGCACCATAGCCAGGGTAGCTATTTACTACTTGGCTCATATTTACTAAGCCAATGTTAGCAGCACTTGCTACTGCAGCAGTAGCAGACATAGCACCAACGATAGCTAAGGTAGTTAATTTTTTAGATAATTTCATCTGAAATCCTCCTCGATTAAAAGTGTCACTATACAATCCAATAGTGTACTATTTTTACTATAACAAATCTCTCTAACTTTCACAAGACTATGTTACATAGCATAATAAAGCCCTATGAAATGCTTATGAAAGTCTATAGAAGTTAAAATAATACCCACAAGCATACCCTGAAGCTAAAATTACAGTCGCTACGGACATATTCAGAGCACACATGTGGGTATTACGGCTTTCACCTATTATTTATAATTCGACGTCGAATTATTGTTCATCGTTCAAATAAATGTATTTATCAGATTTCAATTTGGACACGAGGTCAGGCACCAAACCGATAAGACGATCGAAGCTGCTGCTATAAGGGTTACCTTTAATGTTGAACAACTCAATGCGTTCGCCTTTAATAACGAGGATAGCGCTTGGTTCCATTTTGGCACCGCCGCCACCGCCGCCACATTCGTGGTTTTTGTTAGCAGTGTTGTGGTTTGTACCAGTACCAAAACCAAATGTTACGTCTACGAATGGAACAAGTGTAGTATCACCGATTTGCACAGCTTCGCCTACTACAGTTTCCACCTTAATCATATTTTTGAATTTCTCGAATAGGACTTCCAAATTCTCTTTTACATTACTGTTCTCCATCACAGTACCTCCGCTTTTTGTGAAAGTATCATTGCTGTACGTTCAATACTTAGGTTTTTATACTATGTATTTACTTCTATATGACATATACATTATTTGTAGACCTTATATATTGTCTTAATACAGCTCATTTACTTAGTTGACTTAATATATCCTTACGCTGTTTGACCTTGTTCGGCTTTCAGCTTTTCTAACTGCTTAGCTTCCTTCCGTTTAACCCAGAAGACGCGAGCGCTTTCACCCAATAGGGAACGCATTGGTTTAGATAGCAAGAATCTTGTACCATGCCAAGCCATGACAGCTAAAATGATGCGCCCTTTAATATGACCACTACCTTCACCGGCCCAATTTACATAATCGAGCTCGATGTTCTCAGCTTGTTCAGGCCAAATGCTGTACAGCATAGATGCGATAATCCCCATACGATATGGGTCACCGATACCAAATCGACCTTCTATGGCCACATCGCGTGGTTTAGAGTGGTCATAGCATCGCTTCGAAACAAGGAATAGCTGGTGCCATAATTCTGTATTTTGTACATGTTTCATGAACCAAAATGTAGGAATTTTAGACTTGAATGATGCTACCGGATCGTTTGGGTCTGGTTTTTCAAAACGATGTTTAACCGTCGTTTTGAGGTCTTTCACCTTCGTAAATACCTTTTCCTTGATAGAACCGTCACTGTTGAAAGTAACGCGGCTCACTGTTTCGTCATCGCTTTTAATATGGGATGTTGGATCTTGCTGAATGGAGTCATACCGATCAGCTCGAGCCTGTGCATCCATATCCTTAGAAGTTTGTTCAGGACGTTCAATGCGTTCATTTGGATTTTCAGATCTACCAGCCCCTGGTGATTCTTCATCACCAAAGGTAGCGTTAGAACGTTGAGAGCTCTTCAAATCTTCAAAGCTAGTGCCACTAGAGCTTGCAGAAGGACCTTGTCCGCCCCCTTGCATCGCCTTAGCAAAGGCCTCTGCTTGTGACATATCATCGTCTTCGTCCACAACTTTTTGGTATTCTTCGTCAACGCGATTTTCAAGCCATTCTTCATAGTCTTTCACAGGACCAATCTTGAGCATGCCCAAAATATATAATTCCTTAAAAAATGGTTTGTCCTGCAAATACGCTAGATGCAATGAAAATACACGCCACAGCCATTTGACACGCACCTCGCCTCGATATGGCGAGCGTCCGTCAACTTCGATGCTATATGTGATTGGTGTCAGTAGGATAATCAAGATGAGTGCTGCAATGATGGCCACAATAACGAGAGCCACAATAGCCACTGTACTCAACCACATCACCTCCTTAGGTGTACCTATGATTAGTTTTCAATACCTTTTCGAGCCATTACGCCTTGAAGGTAGTAATGTTTAACCTCTTTCATTTCCGTTACAAGGTCTGCCTCGTCGATTAATTCTTGAGGAGCCCCACGGCCAGTGAATACGAGTTCCGTTTCCGGATGACGAGCATCGAGCAAAGCCTTTGTTTTATCCCATGTAATGAGTTCAAAGAAGAGCGCCATGTTGTATTCATCAAGAACGACAAGATCGTACTCTCCACTGCTGATAGCAGCCAGTGCACGTTCGTAGCCTTTTTCGATGAGTGCTACATAGTCTTTTGGTGGATTACCAGATTCAAAGACAACGACTTCATCGCCCCATTTAGCGAGTTCATCCTTGCTTTTCATCCCTTCTTTGATGATAAAGAATGGCTTACCCACGGTTTCTAAGGTTAAATTCTGTAAGGTAGGTAAAATAGTATGTTCACTATATACTTTAGATTTCATAAATTGCAAAAAGAGGACTTTCTTGCCAGCACCGATGGCACGGATAGCTAGACCGATAGCAGCGGTTGTTTTACCCTTGCCTTCGCCGGTATAAACTTGTACATAGGCCTTCATAGATATACCTCCGTTCATATACTTTTATTTTACAATATATATATACAAAAGAAAAGAAAAAGAACTTGCTATTAATGCATTTGCACGCATAACAAGTTCTTTTTGTATGACTTATATTGAGTTTTTATGTGTCTAATTGCTAATTGGCAAGAAGATCATAGGGTCTGTAGGAGATCCATTGAGGCGTACCTCGTAGTGAACGTGAGCACCTGTACTTTTACCAGTACTGCCCATCAAGGCAATTGTTTGACCTTGTTTTACGCTCATCCCTACAGTTACCAATACAGCACTATTATGGCCATAACGGGTTACGAAGCCATTGCCATGGTCGATTTCAACGAGGTTACCATAACCGCCTTCTGTATAACCTGCAAAGGTTACAACGCCCGCAGCAGTGGCCACGATTTGTGTACCATAGTCATCCGCAATATCTACCCCTTCGTGGAATGCACCGATAGCGCCCGTTACAGGGTCCACACGGCTACCAAATGGAGAGGTAATAACGCCCTTGCTCGGCCAAATACTTGGTGTAGTGTTATTCGTAACACCACCAGAGCCAGCAGAGAAGTTAATAGATTGCATAGCCATAAGGTCTTGCGCCCCACCATCACGAAGGATATTACGCATTGTATAAAAGCTAACTAGCAATTTTTGTGCGTCCTTGTCCATTTTGGACAGACGAGCTGATAATTGTGCCGCTGTTAGCGTCTTTACTTCGCTTTCATCAGCGGCTGGCTGCTTTGGGTCGCTACCGTCCCCGCCACCTTGAGATGGTGTGCCAGATTCAGCGCCCTTCAGCATTTGCTTGTTTTCTTCGCTAATTTGATTTAAATTTTGAATTTTCTTATCTAAAACATCTGTCTTTTGTTGTAACAATTTCAGCTGTTCAGATTGCAATTGTGTCTGTTGACGTAATTGCACCACCTCAGCTTGGCGCACGATGCCCCAAATGCCGAGAACCAATGCAGCGATAATTATGATAGAGCTTACAATAGCTGCTATCTTCGCTTGCTTGGTTGTTAATGTCAATATGCAGTTGTCACCATTTCTTTCAACTTTGTTTGAAATAAATGCCGGTACTTTCAATACAAACCTTCCTTATTTAGAAACGATGGCGCTCGTTAACGCTTCCTCATTGGTGCGCTCGCCCAACGCTTCGTTCAAACTCTCTAATTCTTCTTGTGAAAGACTTACGAGACTTTTACCTTTCACAATAGGTTTACTAAAAATACGGGATTCGCTACGACCGTAAATACTGGAGATACAGATACCGTTATTGTTGCCATCAAGCAATGTAAGCGCAAAAGACAAATCATTACCGATATTTTCAAAGGCATTATATTTAACAAAGCCAATTTTTTGTATCGTATTACTTTGAATATTGCGGATTGCAGCTTGTTCGGTCATCATAGTCTCAAGACCCTTAGCAGCATCGCGAATTTCGCTAACCTCAACAGATAATTTACGTTCTAGGCTCGCACCATTGTCCCCTTGCATAAAGAAATCGTATTTCTTTTTAAGGCTCCCTAAGCGAATGTGTAAGATTACACAATACACTAACAACGCTATTACAAGGACGATGGTCGCCATGCCAATCCACGGTTGAATCGATTCGAACATGTATATTCCTTCCTATACAATCATTCAAACTCCAACACTTAATTATACCATTCTTATTGTGAAAGTTAAATGACTGCATACAATTTAATTTAATATGTGTAATGATAGATTAATTATACCTACCCTTTTATTTCGTCAATAAATGGGCTTATCGCTCGTTCTAGTATACCATGTAGAGCCGCTATGAGTACACCGTAATTTACGATTGGTGTGCCTTGTACAACGGCACATTCAATGCGTCGTAACACCTCGCGGCGTGTGAGCATACAAGCACCACAATGGATGATTAAATCATACTGGGATACATCTTTTGGGAAGGCTCCTCCACTAGTAAATTCTAGCTGTAAATCTGTATGGCCTTGCTTCTTAAGAAGATTAGGAATCTTTACAGTACCAATATCATCACATTGGCGGCGATGTGTGCAGCCTTCACTGATAAGCACCTTAGAGCCTGATTTCAAATTTTTAATCGCTTCTACACCAGCTACTAAATCTTGTAATTTGCCCTTAAAACGGGCCATCAAAATAGAGAATGATGTCAACGGAATTGTATCAGGTGTCAATTCATCAACGCGATCAAAAGCTTGCGAGTCACAGATAACCATCTTGGGTGGATATTTAAGAGAGTTAATCATAGCAGGTAATTCTTCTGTTTGGCACACTAACGCTAAACCTTTATAATCCAATATTTCACGAATCGTTTGTACTTGTGGCAAAATAAGGCGGCCCTTTGGTGCTGCACTGTCGATAGGACATACAAGAATTATAGTATCCCCCTCTTCTACTAGGCCTTGTAACAGTGTTTGCTCCCCTTCTACATCAAGTGGCGTTAACCCACCCAAGAGATCAAGTAATTCTAAACGTTTAGCTTTAGATGTAAAATCAGCTGAACCAATTACGGTAGCTAGATCACTTAAACCCTTATGGGATTTAATATAAGCAGATGTATTTGATGTAACTTTATCTTTATTAGCTGTATTTAATTCAACTTTTTCTTTATTTTCTGCATTGATTTCGTTTATATCGTTTATTTCGTTTATAAATAATGCAATAGGCACATTGTTTTGTTTTAAAAGCCCTAACCAATGCATGTCATCAGCAGTTGGTTCTTCATCGGTACGAAGTACATAAACAGCAAGATTGATCTTTTTCACAACCTCTTCTGTTTTCTCCATTCGCAATGTACCTAATTCAGTTGTATCGTCTATACCAGCTGTATCGGTAATCACTACAGGTCCTAATGGCAAAATCTCCATGGATTTGCTCACTGGGTCTGTCGTTGTTCCTGCCACCTCAGATACAAGGGATACAGGCTGATCTGTTAACATATTAATCAATGTAGACTTACCAGCGTTACAACGACCAAAAAAGCCTATATGCACGCGGTTTGCTTTAGGTGTTTGTTCCATAGTCTATCCTTGTTACTTAACGTTTATATTTCTTACAAAATATAGTTAATCATCTTACAACATGTATTATGATCTACTAAGTTATCTTACAATATTATTATAACTCAATAAAATACCTTATATACAGTAAAAGCGCAGTCCGTAGACTACGCTTTCACCGTGGATTGTAAATTGTATTTATATTATACAGAATTGTTATCTATTTGTCATTACTAAATTCACATAATTCGATTCGAATTTAAGTATATCAATTATACTCTAAATTCTACGGTTTCAGTATCATCTGTGTTATCTTGACCATCCATAAAGGCAATGAGACGTTCTAATTCTGCTTCAGAGGAGAAGGCAATTTCAATCTTACCTTGAACCTTTTTACCAGCACGGAATTTAATATTTACAGGAGACCCTAAGCTTAGTTTTAAACGGTCCATAAGAGCACGTACCTCTGCAGTACTTTGCGGCTTAGCAGCCTTCGCTTTAGGTGTCTTATTTTGCATAGACTTCACAAGGGCCTCTGCTTGACGAGCACTTAAGTCGCCCTCTTTAATACGTTCAGCAGCTTCAATTTGTTGCGCTGCACTACGCAATGCCAACAATGGACGCGCTTGACCTACTGTTAAGTCACCTTCGATGAGATCTTTTTGTACAGAATCACATAATTTTAACAAACGAACCATATTTGCAATATAAGAACGACTGCGACCTAGGCGAGCAGAAATCATTTCTTGGGTTTGTTTATACGTATCCATTAAACCTTGGTATGCCAAAGCTTCTTCAATTGGGTCCAAGCCTTCACGTTGTAGATTTTCAACGAGGGCCACTTCTGTCATCTCTTCTGTATTATATTTCTTTACAATAACTGGTACAGTCTCAAGGCCTGCAATAATAGCAGCACGGTAACGACGTTCACCAGCTACGATTTGGTATTTATTCTTTTGTTTACGTACTACAATTGGTTGAAAAATACCAAGATTTTTAATAGATTCAGCCAATGTTGCTAAACTATCTTCATCAAAACTTTTACGAGGTTGATCTGCATTAGGAACTAACTCGGAGATTGGTAGTTCGTGAATCTCCTTTTCAGGCAATACAGACTCTACCGTATCTACCTTCATTAAATTTCCAAGGCCCTTCCCCAAGCCGGATGATTTACTTTTCTTACTTTTTACGTCTCTAGGCATAACTAACCTCTCTCACCTTACATATGCGACTATATATCAATTTGTAGCACTCATTTATTTAATAGTCAAGGTATTAGTCTAGTCATTTTAACTATTTAACTAAACAATTAGCTATCTATTGAACTATTAAACTATTTATCTTTTGAAGCTTTAATCACTTCTTTAGCTAGTTTAGTATATACGTCTGCCCCTTTAGATTTTGGATCATATACGATAATAGGTTCACCATAACTTGGAGCTTCGCTAAGACGTACATTACGTGGAATAATAGTCTTATATACTTTATTGCCAAAGAATTTTTTCACTTCATCAGCAACTTGAATAGATAAATTTGTACGACCATCAAACATAGTTAACAAAACGCCTTCAATTTCAAGATTTTTATTAGATGTTTGTTGCACAATTGTTATAGTTTTTACTAATTGACTAACCCCTTCTAATGCGTAGAATTCACTTTGAATCGGAATTAGTACACTATCTGCCGCTGTAAAGGCATTTAATGTTAGCAAACCAAGGGATGGCGGACAGTCAATAATGATAAAATCATATTCGTCACGTACTGGTGCCAAAGCTTTTTTCAACATTGTTTCACGTGAAACAACTGAAACGAGTTCCACTTCTGCACCAGCTAATTGAATTGTTGCAGGCGCTACAAATAGCTTTTTAAGCATTGTAGGCTGAACAATATCAGCAATAGGTTCACTATCGATTAGAACATCGTGTACACAGAGTTCTAAATCATCTTTTTCAATACCTAAACCAGAGCTAGCATTACCTTGTGGATCTAAATCAACAAGCAATACTTTTTTACCAGCATCAGCCAAACAAGCACTCAAATTCACGGATGTCGTCGTCTTACCAACACCGCCTTTTTGATTAGTAATAGCTATCACTTTGCCCACTTAATTCACCTCACATGTTCGTTCAAAATATTTCTTTTTAATTATAACATAAAACAACGATAATTACGGTAATTACAAATCAAATTCCAGAAAAATATCTATATTTTATTCACTAACTACATTATTTAATAATACACACATTTACATATTAGCAAATAATATGATTAAATCTTATTTTTAAACCTTATTTTGTATTTCTCAAAAACTACTATAAGAATTTTAATTGTTTCACGTGAAACAAATTATCTTTACTTTTTCATAATAAAATTTTGATTTAAAACATATACGTAAATGTTTCACGTGAAACATTTATAATTAATAAAAAATAAACACTAAAATTTACTCCCTTAACATATAGTTTTAATACAAAAAATTTTATAATGAAAAAATAATTTTGGTATATAAACATATACCAATCATCCAAATTTACACAAAAAATTTTTAATCCAAAATTTATCTAAAACAATCAATTAAAAATCAAAATTAAGCCAATGAAAATAGTTCAGTCAGGAAAAATAAATCATTTAGAAAAACAATTCATTACAAACAAAACATCATTAAGTTTACAATTTATTACAACTTATCATTAAGTTTACAATTAATAATCAAACATCACTACTAAAAATAAAATTTAATATCTTGATCAAAATTTACAGATAAAATAATTAGATTGTTTCACGTGAAACAATCTAATATATAACAGTAAAGTTATTAAGTAACTGTAACAACCTAAAATAGTTAGAACACTACAATAATAACTTTTAAGATTAAAATATATTCTGATATAGCTTTAAGTTATATCAACACACCACTAAATTATATGAGAATACAGGCTCTATATGCTTTGACAGGCATTATCGATATCTATATACTATTAATTAGATAGTAATTATATTTATAGGCGTAAAATCAGTAAATTTTAAGTTTTAACTGATCTATATACAATATACTAAAGATTAAGTACACGCTCTACGGATACGCAGAGCTTTTTATTTTGAAGAGGAGGCGTTTCCATGCCCATCTATAACGGAATGCTTCCTGCCATCGATAAAGCAGAAGTAAAACGATACGCAGGACTTCGTCACGCTGAGGATTTTCCACAACAATATGTAGACGAAGCATGTAAGGAAATCCAATTATTAGCTACACCTAAAGGTGTATATCAAGAATATGATTATGATGCAGAAACAAAGACAATTTTAAGCAATCCACCGCTTAAAATTGAAGGTTCAATCATCGAAAAACACTTAGAAAAATCTACAAAGGTCTATGTATTAGGCGTAACAGTAGGTGAAGATGTAGAAATTCGCAGTGAACAGCTTTTTAAACAAGGTAATTATACTGTAGGTTTATTGCTTGATGCAGCGGCTACAACAGCAGTAGAGCAAGTAGCAGATCAAGTAAACGAAGTAATCAATACAGTCGCAAAAAAACAAGGTTATAAACCAACATGGCGCTTTAGCCCTGGTTACGGTAACTGGCCACTAGAAATTCAGCCACAATTAGCTAAAATCATCAAAACAGAGATGATTGGCTTACAAGTTACAGAAAATTATTTATTGTTCCCACGTAAGTCGGTAACAGCTATCATTGGTTTAATGCCAGCTAATGAAGATATCAATACAAAGCGTGGTTGCACATCTTGTTCCCAAAAGGATTGTGCATCTCGTAAATTACCAGAAAAGGCATCGGTAACCACTAATAATGAAGGAGAAGAGGGCTGTAGTAAAACGACAGCTGAAGCCTCTGGTATCGCCATGAAAGGCCAACCAACAGAATAATGTTTCACGTGAAACATTTTAAAATTTAGGATGATAAAGGAAGATATTTATGTATATATTTGATGGTGCTATGGGCACAATGCTTCAAGCTGCAGGCTTGGAAGAGGGCTATTGTCCAGAATTATTTAACGTAGAAAAACCAGAAGTAGTAAAGAATATTCACGCTCAATACTTACAACATGGCAGTGATGTTATTACTACAAATACATTCGGTGCTTGTGGTCTAAAGTTAGAAGATTACGACTTACAAGATCGCGTAAGAGAAATTAATATTGCAGCTGTAAAAGTAGCAAAAGAAGCTATTGCAGAGGTTAAACCATCTGCCCGTGTAGCTGGTTCTATGGGTCCTACAGGTCGTTTCTTACAACCATTAGGCAATATGAGCTTTGATTCTATTTATGATACGTACCGTGAACAAGCAGATGCATTGATTGAAGGTGGCGTTGATTTCATTATCATTGAAACTATCATCGACGTACAAGAAATGCGTGCCGCTTTATTAGCATCTCTTGATGCTCGTGAAGCAGCAGGAAAGACGAAAGAAGATGTACAAATTATTTGTCAATTTTCTTTCAGTGAAGACGGCCGTACAATTACAGGCACACCGCCTGCAGTTGCAACTACTATCGTAGAAGCAATGGGTGCAGATATCATCGGTATCAACTGTTCCCTTGGACCTGAACAAATTACACCACTTATTGAGGAAATCGCTAGCGTTACAAACTTGCCAATTAGCTGTCAACCAAATGCAGGTATGCCTCAATTAATTAACAAACAAACTGTATTCCCACTTACAGCAGAAGAAATGGGTCCATTGATGATTCCAATCGTAGATGCAGGTGCAAGCTATGTAGGTGGTTGCTGTGGTACAACACCAGCTCATATCCAATCTATTTCCGATGCTGTAAAAGCACATACACCTAAAGAACGTGCTCATATTGAACCTAAAACAATCATTACGAGCCGTACTAAATTGTTAGAGTTAGGTCATCATACAAAACCTCTTATCATCGGTGAACGTATCAATCCTACAGGCCGTAAAGTGCTTGCTCAAGAATTACGCGATGGCTCTTTCATCCGTGTAAAACGCGATGCGTTAGACCAAGTAGAAGCAGGTGCAGACATCCTAGACGTAAACATGGGTGTAGCTGGCATGGACCAAACACCATTGATGGAACGTGCTATCTTTGAATTATCCATGCTCGTTGAAACTCCATTGTCCATCGATACATTGGATCCAGCAGCTATGGAAGTAGCTCTTAAAAACTATCCAGGTCGTGCTCTTATCAATTCTGTAAACGGGGAAGAGGAGTCCATCACTCACGTTATGCCATTGGCTAAGCGTTATGGTGCAGCATTGCTTTGCTTGCCAATCTGCAGTGGTGACTTACCTGAAAAAGCAGAGGACCGCGTTGCATTAGCTGAAAGCATCGTAAATCGTGCCTATGGCTATGGGCTTCAACCACACGACTTATTACTTGATCCATTAGTGTTAACACTTGCTAGCGGTGAAGATAGTGCACGCCAAACATTGCGTACATTACAGTTATATAAAGAGAAATTTGGCTTCCCAACAGTAATGGGCTTGTCTAACATCTCCTTCGGTATGCCACAACGCCCTTACTTGAACGGCCAATTCTTAACAATGGCTTTGGCTTGTGGTTTAACAACACCAATTATGAACCCTCTAAACTATCCAGCGAAAAAAGCGTTTGTTTCTAGCACTACATTATTAGGTTGGGATCCAGGTTCTGCTCAATTCATCAAAGAATACGGTTATGAAGACGAAACAAGTGCTCCTGGTAACGCTGCTCCAAAAGGTCCTGAAAAGAAATCTTTCGACAGCAATGATCCACTCGCTAATATCCGCGCTTGCGTAGAGCAAGGGGAAAAAGAGGCCATTATAGATCTTGTTAAAAAAGCATTAGCTGATGGTATTGATCCATTAGACCTTACTAAAAAAGGTTTATCTGAAGCAATGAACGTGGTAGGGGATAAATTTGGTTCTGGTAAATTATTCTTGCCACAAGTAATGCTTGCTGCTGAAACAATGCAGGCTGCTTTCAACACAATTAAAGAAATCATTCCTGCTAGTGAAAGTTTAGATAAAGGCACAGTTGTTGTAGCAACAGTTAAAGGCGACATCCACGATTTAGGTAAAAATATCGTAGCAGCCTTGCTTGAAAACAATGGTTACAAAATCGTTGACCTTGGTAAAGACGTTGATCCAGAAGTCATCGTTCAAGCTATTAAGGACAACAAGGCGGCTCTTGTTGGTATCTGTTCCTTGATGACTACAACAATGCCTCAAATCGATAATACTGTTGCTGCTATCCGCGCTGCAGGCCTTAATACTAAGGTCATGGTTGGTGGTGCCGTAGTATCTCAAGAATATGCAGATCAAGCGGGCGCAGATATCTACGCTAAAGACGGCATCGCTGCAGTTAACCATGCTAACGATTTCTTTGAAACTTTAGAGAAATAATTTGTAATAAAGAGGTACATGATGACATTAAGAGAGAAACATCAACAAGGGAAATTTACCATTACTGTTGAGTTAGATCCACCAAAGAGCAGTTCTGCTCAAAAGGTATTTGACCAAGCAGCCCGTTTAAAAGGAAAAGTAGATGCTATTAATATCGCTGACAGCCCTATGTCCAAGATGCGTATGAGCCCAATTTCCTTGTCCTATTTGTTACAACATAACGAAGGCATTGAAACTATCTTCCATCTTACATGCCGCGACCGTAATATCATTGGCTTACAATCCGAATTACTAGGCGCTGCAGCACTGGGCGTAAATAACATCTTAACCCTTACTGGTGACAAACCAGATAATGGGGACCACCCATTTGCACAATCCGTATTTGAAGTAGACTGTATGGGCTTGCTCAATATCGCTAAAACATTAAATGCTGGTAAGGACTTGGCAGGTAATGATTTAGATGAGCCTACAAACTTCTACATCGGCGCTACTGGCAATCCTGGTGCGCCAGACTTAGAAATTGAACGTCAGAAATTGGCAGCTAAAATTAAAAACGGTGCGCACTTCGTACAAACACAACCAATTTACGATTTAGAACAAGCAAAACGTTACATCGATAAAATGTCCGAATTTGATGTGCCTATCATGCTTGGTTTAATTCCACTTAAAAGCTTCAAAATGGCTACATACCTACACGAAAAAGTGCCTGGGATCAACCTTACTCAAGAGATCCTAGACCGCGTAGAAAAGGGCGGTAAAGAAGCGGGTACAGAAATCGCTATCGAAACACTAGAAGAAATCAAGAAAATCGCTGCAGGCGTACATATTATGCCTTTAAATGATATCGATACAACATTACATAT
>ERZ772779.854-NODE-854-length-13230-cov-3.363947_pt1 | contig 13230 bp, 15 predicted proteins | sample MGYA00511360_ERZ772779 | MGnify/ENA primary metagenome ERZ772779 (study PRJEB29015, sample SAMEA2738112) | human oral metagenome | biome: human oral; feature: human-associated habitat; material: saliva | place: China | collected 2231 ...
GCAGTTCCTTTGTAATCAGGTAACACGTTCGTAGTTAGATAGGATTGAGGCATTGTAATATCCAATACTTCATCAACATCATTATCATCCGATACTACGGCTGTATCGCTTTTTGTTTCTTTACTAATCGATTTCCTAATCACATCCTCAAACTCAGAGAATGTAATGAAACGTTTAAACTTGCCGTTCTTATAATACGCTACTGGGTAATTGTGTAATACCGTATTAGTGAAAAAGTCATTAAACTTCTCTTTGAATTCAGTTTCACCCATGGTAGGAATCACATACGCCTTCTTACCATTAGCACTTCGGTATCCATAGAAGCGATTATTCACTACAAATGGTGCCCAGTATCTACCAATAGCCAAATGTAGGTTTTTAAGATCTGATAACAACGGATTATTATAAAAACCAGAGGTAATGATAGACAAATCTACGCAATCAGTCAATTGGCATCCAAAGGTTGCAATTGGGGACTCGGGTTGCATAGAATTGAAAAGACTGATATAGATACTCATTGTATCAAAGTCGTAGTCTTTTACTCTAAAACGAATAAATCCTTCTGGCATAGGAAGTAGATACTCTTCTCGTTCAGCGATCTCAATGAAACCGAATTCGGAAAAATACAATCTAAGTTCATCCCAATTTGTTGGTGGAACAAATGCTACCATAGATGATTTAGCAGAATACATAAATGGGAGTTTCTCCATAGCCGCATCGAAATCATCTCGGAATGAATCCCTAAGACCAGTGTGGTCTAAGATGTATGATAGAGCTTCAGATTCATGAATTCGACTATACTCCTCATCATTCATGGATTCCAATACATAGTTTTTAATAATGTATTTTTCACCACTTGGTGTGATAAGAGAATCAACAATCCGTTCAATGTTACGATTGATTACTTTTAAGTTCATTGTGTTAGTATGACCAGAAATAGTCATCGTCTTATGTTCCACATCGAACTTCTTAATATTCATTTGAGATTTTAATTTAATCCCTAACACTTTTGCTGTTGTTTTAGGATCTTCAATAAGATTAGTCATCAAAGAATCCAATAGTTTTCTGTATGAGCTTGTTGGTTTTTGACCAAATACTTTAGACTCCACAGTTACGTTAAATAATGTACGATTTGCCATGATATTTCCTCCTTATTTATTTTCCTTAGTATCATCAGTATCAAAGAAAGGTTCATCTACAATAGCAGGCATAGAATGTAAAAATTCTATAATCTTATCTTCTGCCCATTGTATATGGGTAACTAATTGTTCGGATGTTATATCCTCTATTTCATTGGTGCGTTTAAAGCGGTCAGTAATGACTACGTCCAGTCGTTCCCATCCATCAATACCAACTCGTAATTGGTATACAAACGTTTGATCGATAAGTAGTTTAAACTTTGTCAATAACTGACCATTCTGAGTTACTACATCAAAAGGTAATCCGATATAGTGATGGTTATTATAATCAATCGTTGCCATTGGATTATCGATTACAATATTATCTTGCTTAATTAATTTTGTGATAGTCGTAGTAATGGTGCGTGTAAACGAATGCTTATAATCTAATACGTCTAATAATCGTATACATTTTTCAATATCCTTTTCCGAACGTATCACCATAGACTCAGCAATCCACTCACTCGTAAGCATAGCATTAATTTGAATAAATTCATTAAGCTCTGTCGAATATGTTAAAACCACGCTAATCTTGCTATTGACTGGTGAATTATCTTTAAATAGCAATATCTGTTTTGGATAGTTTTCTTGTGGAAATTCCATATAATGCCTATGGTCAAAATCACAAGCCATAATCAATTGGGCCATATCGTTAATAGTATTCATAATTTTCTCCTTTTAATCATATAAACTATCATCACGATAGTCATGCAACTCAATAACTTGTTTTGGTCGGTATTGAGGAATAAAAGATGGTAATCGTTGCATCGTGGATACAATACGTTCTACCGATATAGGATCTCTTGCATCCAATGATAGAATTGTATTTATACCCAATGGTAATTCAACTGATAGCATCAATGATAATAAATCATAATTCACTTCGGTATACACTGCTTGTATACTTACATGAATATCATTTTCATGATATGACATGAATTCTACATGCTCATCTCCTACTACATATCCCTTACTCGTTTGCCAATTAAGGGCTTTTAAGCTATCATATACTGTAAATAGCGTATTCATCATTCTAATCCTTTCTAACAGTAAACAGAATCCCATTAGGTATAGTACCTAATGGGATATATTGCATTATCATGGATTGACTTAGCAATCAACGTAATAACTGATTTAGATGATTCATTGGTATCTGTCCAGTTTAGTGTGGTCATATATCCTGTTTCTTTATTATGAATCTCCAGTTGAATCAACTCAATATAATCAATATACCGCGTTGCTTTGACAATAATCCAGCCACTCGAACAATGAAATTCAACACGTTCATGGGCTTTCTCATCATCATAGTTAGCTGATCTAACTGACCAGCGAAGTGGTGTATCAAATATATCTTTATATACATCTAATAATGTATATGGTAAAGAAGTAGTCATATTATTTGTCATCTTCATTTAGAATACGATCTAAATTCATTGGTGTAGGCTGTAATATAGCGTTCTTTTTGTTGTTCCGTTAGTTTCATTTTTAATTCCTCCTATGAAATATAAATATACGTAATGATAATTAAAATAAAGGTAATCACTTGAGCGATCTCTAACACTTCTGGGCCTTTACGTCCAGTTACCATAAAGATTAATAATCGCAGTAATGTAAAGATAACTAAGGCGATAACTAATGAGTACATCGTCCGTACGTCAATCGCATGCATAGTATTTTCCTCCTATAATTAAAATATACATATAAAGATAATATATACTTATATATAGCGACGTTTTTTTTTTTGACATACTTATAACTATTAAACACGTTTAGTTTTATAGAAAGGAGCCTACGAATGGCTATACAAAAAAAAAATACAACTTTACGTAAGTGATGCTACAGGCAATCAAAAAACTGCGAAATACTATCGCATTCCACTACCTGCTGATAACTTACCTTTTGATAAAGAAACTAATATCTACAAAAATATGATGCATTTCTATTGTACTATCAGTGGTAATAGTGCAACATTTGGTGCTATTGGTTTTGCAGATCCTATTATTGGTCTATACGAAACAGCAGCTACACATAACGGTCACTTTGATTCTGAATCCACACTCGTTAATTTCAGAAATATCACACCGACTATTCCTGAAAAATTATTAAATGATGGTGAGCTATCCTTTGACGTACATGGTTCTGTCAAAACTATTCATTATAATTCTGTGAATGGGTACGTACATCAAGGTTACTCCATCTTTAATAACCCTGGTAATGAACAGGTCAAATATCTTGAAAAAATCGTTAAGAAGTCCGGTATATTCCAATCCAGTAACGTAATCCGATCCAATAGTGAAAATGAGTTATCCTCATTTATTCCATCTGACTGGCAAGAGTTCGATACTATGGAAGATTTGTTAGTAGATGTTCGTAAACGTATCAATGATATCAAAACAATGGATCGTGGTGAACTATACAGTTATGAAGACTGTGTTGCTGAACATGATAGTCATTTTAATCCTAACTTGGGCGAGCTACCAAACGCATTGGGTACAATAAATGATTTTAAAGTCCTTGACTTTGGTAATGCAACTCTATCGGGTACCCAACCATTACAAACTGGATGCGATGGTCATCAACGTATATTATCACTAATCAACACCTATGTGTTACAAGTACGTATTGTAGTTGTCGATACAAGTACCTTAACCGACGAAATCGCAATCGTCAATAATAATACATTTAACGCCATCATAAACACAGTCCATCGAATTCAACCTAACACTGGTGAAGTTATACTAAATGATAACTTTGGTGAGTATGGTACTGCTATCGTATTTAAAAACAAAGCCGATAGCGCCCATATTAAATTAACAGTAATTAACCCAATGGAAAACTTGGCTACGTTAGCTGCTAATGAAGCAACTCCTGTTGATAAACTTGTAAAGGCATTCCAAAATGTACCAGATTCTACACTAGTAGAAACAGGTATTGCTATGCCACCTAGAATGACCACAACCGATATTCCTATTAATGATTTCTATAAAGTCAACAATAATGAAAATATCAGATATCTTGATGCAAATAACGCGGGGGTTACTATCAAATCAACTTCGGGTACAAAATATAAATTATTTACAAAATCAAGTAACGGTTTAGTTACTAATATTCCTGTAGATAACACATCTGGTGAAGTGACATTTGATCTTAACAATTATAATCGTGGTCCAATTAGTAGTGTCTTACCAGATCTATACCTCATTAAATATGAACCAACTGATATTAAAGTATCTTGGTAATATACAATACTTAATAAATAGAGAATACCTTTTGGTATTCTCTATTTCTTTATAGTTTAATTAGTTTTTAGCAACAGTTACATTTACATGACCCATTAAATCATGAGATAATTGAATAACTGCGCGGTTATAATCACTAGTACCATTGAAGTGCACAACTGCTGTATTACCAACGAATGTAACTTCTTCAACTTCTTGTTTGTAAACATAATTACCAATACTATATTTATAGTACAATACATATAGCTTACTATCGGCTGTAGTTACATCACTAGTGAATGTAATAGTGGCTTGACCGATATGATCTTTAATTTCATATGCATCAGGAATTACATGATAATCATCAGTTATAGTTTCAGTACCGATATCAATAAGAGGAGTATTCCTAGTCATATAATGTACGCTAAAATTAGCGGCTTCTTCAACAGTGTGTTGCATATATAAAGGTCCACGACTTTCTGGTTTAGTAGCACCCCAAGCACGAATATCTTCTAATACCCCTTCAATAGAATCAAATTCTTGCCAAGTAGTTGGAACGAATTCACTTAAATCGTTTTCAGTATCAGATTCAATAACTACACTAAATACATTATTTTTCTTCTTATACATGTAACCATGTGAATTTTTCTCGCCACCATCATTCAAATCATACATAGAAGTTAAAAAGCTAGTATCATACCCTATACCACCATATTCAAACATAGTGCCGAATCTAATAAGTCCTTCACCATCATTCATTAATTTATCTGGAATAGATGGTGTTAAATTTGCTGCTAGTGCAGGTTTACTATCCTCATCATAAGTTTCTGCATCCGCTGCAGGTTTCAATACCATACCGATATAAAATTTATCACCAGAAACCTTAGCATAATAACGAACCAAATCTTTAAATAAATTATCGGTTCTATTAGCAGGCTTAGTGTCTCCAGGTAATGGAATTCTATAATATTTGGCTGTTTTAGCAGCTCCTGTTGTATCACTCACGTAGAGTTGTATTTTTTTTTGAATAGGCATTATATAATTTCCTTTCTATGGAATAAATAATATAGCAATTACATTAATGTCAATCAATACGGTGGATAAAAAATAAAGAGAATACCATTGGTATTCTCTTTATTCTATTAGTTACTAGAAGTTTCTGTTGTATGAGATTCTTCTGCTGTTTCAGTGGAGGATGATGTTACAGGAATCGTTGTAGCTTCTTCATGAGTTACAGCACTTTCTTCTGTATGTTCAGGTCCACCAATGCTATTCACTGCTAGCACAGTGCCATCTTTAGATTCTGTTACTTCTTCAGCAAGAATATTAACTTCTACACCATATTTCTTAGGATCAACTTCACCTACTGGGGAAATATCGATGATTTTGAAATCATGGGCTTTGTAGTATTTAGGAATATCGATTGTAACAGTACGGCTTTCACCTGGATCTAATACATAGTCAGTATTTACCAATTCACCATTTTGTTTAGTCATCGTATGACGTACGGTACCTTCACAGTTAGTGGAGTTATTAGTGAACTTAACGGACTTAATGTATTTGATGGTTTCTGTTGCTTCATCCAATTTAGATGTAATGGATTCTGTGTGTGTACCATCTTTTAGTTTCAACAATACGGATGTTAAGGAGTTAGTATCCAAGTTCAATACAGGGTTAACTTTAGGATCATCCAATACGAATAGCATAGAACCTACACCTAACCCATCTGTATTAGGAGGCACTTGACCATCACTAATTGTCTTAGTCAATGCTAAGGATTTTTTAGCAGCAAAAGACGTTTCTTTCAATTTATCAAGAGCTGCTAAGTTAGCATGTGTATGATCTTGTTCAACCATTTGGTCGATAGCTGTTACAGCAGATGTTGGTTTGTTTTGTAAGTTTTCCCAAGAGCCAGCTTGTACTTCAGCAGATAAGGTATTGGCAATCTCAACGTATTGCCCTGCACCTTTTGTTTGGTACATAGCCCAGGAATGTTCACCTGTCACAACAAAACAAGTACGACCCGCTTCTAATGTTGGAAGAGCTGTTGTAAATGCTTCAACAGAATTAAAATCTAAGATGACGTTGTGTTTACGATCACCTAATTTAGCAGTAGGAACTTTACCGTCTGCATCTAAGGTTACTGTTTTCACAAGAAGAGCACGGTCAGCGGTAGATACATGGATATCATTATTTTCCACATGTTCTTTGACGGTAGCTACTTGTTCTACAACTGTTTTAGGTAGAGCAACTGTAAAACCAGTCCCGTTATAGCGACGGATTGTGATTAAATTAGTCATTTGATAATCACCTTTCTATATACGTATATAAAATATATTGTTACCAAATAATCCAGAATCTATAGAAACATAGATTCTGGATTTCTATTATTTAATAGTTCTTGTTATTTTAAGCTTTAGTGGCTGTTACTCTCAAACTAACCGATATATTTTTTTTCATTTGACAATCTTATAACTTATACTAACTATACTATGTAAAGGAGTTCTTAGATATGAACGAACTATATGAAATAGCGATTGAATCTACTGAAGTTGAGTTATTACTCACAGAAGGCTTCGCCGATAAGACTAAGCAACTTATACTCAAAGCTGTTAAAAAGATTAAAGAAATGATAAAGAAAATGATTTCTTATATTAAAACCAAGCTTATATATAAAATTAAACGAAATCGAAAGGATATCACTGATATAATTAAACAAAATGCGATTATACGATCGAACGCAACAGTGGTTGTTCCAACAATTTTCAATCAATTTGATACCTTACTAGATGCGTTGATTGAATCTATTTATGATAAACTGGAAATGATGTTGAGAGATAAAGACTTTGATCTCAATGATATTGACTTTACCTCAGAAATTGATGCTATAAAAGGCCAATTGGTTTCTGTTATCAAAATGCCAGTTAAACAAGCCATCCATATTATCGATACTATTAATAAGTATTCTGATAATAACTTGGAAGATTTACAAAAAATATTCAATAGATCAAATGAACTATTAACTAGTTATGGTAATATAGCTGAAAAAACTGACTATGATGACCGTTGCATTGCTGCTATGCAAAAAATTATTCCAGCTATAAATGCAATTATTATGTTTATAAATCACTTAAGTGATTTATCAAAAAGCGTAATGGTAAAAATAACAAATAATAATTGATAGTAAAATTATGTATTGGAAAGAGGTTCTTAATTATGAATAAACTTTATGAATTAGCGATTGAATCCGCTGAGATAGAATTAATGGTAACCGAAGGGGTTACTGATAAAACCAAAGATATAGTGAATAAAATTATCGAAAAAGTTAAAGCCTTTGTAAAGAAAATGATTATAATCATCACAACTAAATTACGTGAACGTTTAGAAAAGATGAAGAAACGTACCGCTAACAAATCAGCTGTCAATCATACTACTGATAACGATATGGTCTCTATACCGAAGGCATTTACGGAATACGAAAGACTCATTCCGTCAGTACGTAAGAAAATCAAAGATGCTATCACAGTAATTCTTAGACGTAAAGATTTTGATCCTTATGACTATTACCTTGGAACTGAAATGGGTGATATGGATAGAGCTCACGAGAATGAAGAACGTGTACCTATCAAGAAAGCCAGAGATATTATCCATCACATAATTGATACTATGCCAGATATATTGAAATATGAACAAGACGCATTAAACACTATCACTAGGATCGCTAATGAATTTAAGTCATCCAATGGAGATAGATCGGAAACCAGTAGAAAATCAATCGATCTATTAAATAAAATCCTTATTGCTGAAAGAGCGTTGATTATGTTTATATCTGATATAATTACTAGATCAAACCAAATGATAAATCAAATTGGGTATTAATAAACAAATAGAGGAATGGGATTACCCATTCCTCTATTAAACGTCTTATTGCACTCTTTTAGCAGCACGTGCAGTGATACCAATAAGTCCTTGTATTAAATTCAGACGTCGTGTTAAATCCATCAAGCTATGTTCAACTACACTTAGGTTATTAACCAATGGGGATAAATTTTCTTGTTCCCCTTTATTCTTAATCGCATTGATAGCAGCATCTAGTTTATCGATACTATTCAACATCTTTCCACTAGCGTTCATAATCGTATTGTTCAAATCAGCTAGCTTCGGAATATCCAAGTCTTGTGGTTTCTTGTATATGATCATTAAATCATCACGATACTTAGCGAAGATATTATCGCATTTTTCAATCTCTTCCCGATAATCTTCAACACTAACCTTAGCATTGTCAGATACGAGAGAGTAGATCACCTTATCCGCCTCCTTTTGTGTAAGAATAACTGATTTCACAATCGTATTTGCTACATCAAGATTCAATACCTTAATATCGGATTCACCGGCATCAATAGTGAGAGGCTTGCCATTTCCTTTAATTTTACTAAGTAATGTTTTGACTGCTTTAGATCCTGCTTGGATCTTTTCTTTAATGAAGTTAACGATTCGTTTTAATAATTCTTTCAATTTCGTAATCGCAGTATCGATTAACTTTTTAGAACCACTCACAATACCTTCAGTAACAATCAACTGAATATCTTGTGATTCTAGTGTCAATTCATATAATTCGTTCATTGATAAGCTCCTTCTTACATTATTTTTTCTTTTATCGTTTTAATAGATTGGTTGAATTTAGGTGTTAATGTGACTAGATTCGCACATAAGAGCATAATTGCATTTTGAAGTTCCGCTATGGTATTAACTAACTTAGGGTCTACTGTATCGGAATTCTTTTTACAATAATTAGCAATTTCGACAATACTTTCAGCATATGATTTACATCTACTATTAACCTCTCTGATAGATGCTATCAGATTACTAATTTGATCTAATACTTCTACACCTTCATGATGATAAGGTTTCATAAGTCTTCTATCTTTATCTCTAAATATAGCCTGAATCTTTTTAGCGATAGCGAAAAATTCCTCAGCTAATGAAGGAATTTCTTCTTTTCTACTAAAATGATATGCGCTAAGGATATCTCCAAATATATCTAATGCGGCATCACTATCTCTAATAACCATTTCTGCTACTTTGATAATAACGATACGGTCACTTTGATCACTTGGTGGTGTTTCTGCTGTTGGTTGGGTAGCGCCAGCTTCTTTATACTGTTTCTTAACCTTAGCAATCATTTGTTCCGTTGCATCAAGCCCCTTAGTAAGCTTATCCTTTAAAAAAGAGATAAACTTTTTACATAGTTCAATGATTTTATCTATGACTTTCTTAAGTGTTTTCTTAGTCGTATCAATGAAACCCTCAGCTAATATAAGTTGAGTATCCATTGATTCTAATACTAAGTCATGAATATTCGATTCCATACTATAATCCTTTCATATATAAAACTGGAAAGAGTCTGACCAGACTCTTTCCAGACTATTACTAAATAGTTCGTACGATTAATCTTCCCATTTCCAACTATGGAATGGAGATACTCGCATCGCTAACATAGCTTTTGTTACACGACCTCGTTCTAATGATGGATTAATCTTCCAACCTAAATAAATATCAAAGTCGAACTTCTTACCAAAGCAATACCACGGAATTTCGAACTTAAGTGCGAAATATCCACCTGTATAATGATGAGTAGTAACCACAGGTACTCCACTAACATCTTTAGCCCAAGTGGTATATTCAGAATCACCTTCATAGATAACACGTTCATGTTTCGTATTGGTGATGACTTCCATATCCATAGTCGTATAATCGATACCTGATACTTCATAGGAGTATCCATAGGCACAATTTCGATTTAACCACAATAATCGACAGAAGTACCGTTGCATTCGTTCTTTAATGGTAAAGGTATCATCTAAGATGTCTACATGACCAGGGATTAATGTTCCATCATCATTCTTAACTTCATAATGGTATTTATAATGTTTATTAAAATCATAGCGGAATAGTTTAGGTACAACCCCTTCTGTAACCATCCATTCTACATCTAAACAGTTATCATAGGTTTGCCAATACCGTAAACTATGTGGTAAGTTACCATACTTATCAGCGAATAGTACTACGATAGGGTTCGTTATATAGGCAATAATATTAAAAAGTATATCTTTAAACGCAGGCCAAACCCATTTACACGTAATTAAATATAGATATGGGAAGACTTTTTCTCGTAATTGGGATAGTAGTCCAGTCATATATTTCCTTTCTATTATTACTATAGTATCAGAGTATAAAAAAAGAAGAATACACCGAATGATGTATTCTTCTATGTGTATATTATTAAGTAGTCATACTATTTCGTTTTAGAGAAAATCATAGTATCCACTTTAGCATCCAATGTTGTTAATTCTGTATCATTACACGTTTTCACTTCTTGGATATCGGCGAGATGTACGATCTTATCAGACGTAATCGATGCTAATGTATTAAGATTTTCATGAGTATGAGAGTTAGTAACCATACTATCAATGGTTTCTGCAGTTTGATTAAACCCTTTGATGGTAGCTAATGAAATACTCATATCCAACATCGTAGAATCAGATACTTTGTAATGCATTGTACCATAGGCATCTTTATGTACTAGATACATAGCCCAACCATAATCAACCGTAATATCACCCGTTGCATCCAATACCATAATCATAGCATCTTTAGGTTGATGTTCAGAATCATCTAGCATAGCTTGATAAGTTGGATATTCTAGTATAGTACGAGTTGAGTGAGTAGGTACATACCCATTCTCATTAATAATTGCTAACGTTCTAAGGGCACTTTTGAAGGCATCGGTTACATGAACACTCTCATTAGCTTCATGATGATTCCATCCTTGCACTTGTTCAATCACTGTTTTTGGGCAGGTGACTGTAAAGGTTGTGCCATTATATCGTTTCATTTCCATGGTGATTGTTTTCATATGACATCACCACCTATTATAGAGAATCCTCTAATACAAATAAACCTTGCATTACTTGCGTATTAACAAGATATCCGACAACAGCATTATTTCTGTTATCAGTATTTTCATTGATATATTTTCTAAAAGCTTCTAATGTGTAGTGTGTATTATAGAAACTATTAAAATATACGTTTATATGGTCTCCGTCAACTTCTAGGAAAACACCATATGAACCATTGCTGTTAAATGAAATTAATGGTGCTACAAATTTAATATTTCTACCAATATATATTACTGGATCAATATTGATGGTAGCAATAGGTACTAATGGATCTTTTAGATTTATATCAGCAGTCGATCCTTCAAAAAGATCGTTAACTGTCATAATAACTGTAATTTGAGATCCACCAGATAAATACGTTTTAATACTAAGATTTTCATTTGTATAATGGTATGACGTTTTTTCCGTATCGATATTATCAAAATTGATAGTGGTTGATAATTCAGTTGTCGCAATAAAAGGTATAACACTTTGACCAATTTGTGGTGTATCGCCAGATCGATTACCACTACTATTTTTTACCGCTTCTTTAGCAGCTTCTACAGCAGATTGAATTTGTTCATTGGAATCATAGATTTCAACAAATTCTTTAGAGCCATCGCCAGCTTCATTCACAACATAAATCTTTTTTAATTTATTAATTTTATTAGCCATCTATGAAGAGCTCCTTTCTAAAAAAATAGAAGAGACATATCGGACGATACATCTCTTCTATTATATGAGTTTCATTCGTTCGGATCATATACTATACAAGTATATCGATTATAGAATTGTTATTCTATACGGATTAGGTGTATAGTACCCGATAACTTAGGTCTTTCATATGGGCTCGTAATAATCTGGAAACGAATACCATCAATTCAGTAGTGGATGCTTTTACATCAGTCTGTAATGAATCTACACCGATGGTATGGATTTCTATATAGGTTTTTATGGAGTTAATAATATCCCCAGAACCTATATGAACAGAGCACGTTTCCAAATTAATTTGATTTGGATTTTTAAATGGTTGACCCATTACTGCTCGATATATAATTGGAAAGCTTGGTGTCGCTAATATCTTTAATACATCTCGCAATTCATTATCAGATATATCAGACGTTTTTACCATACCCATTCTAACACGAAATGTTGTATTTGACTTCTTCGTCCGTCGACATAAATTTTCAAGAGGGATACCCATGGCATCAGCTAAACGTATCGCTTTATCATGACTGATGAGCCCTATGCGTTGTTTATAACTATACAATGACGATTGAGCGATATCTGCTTTACGAGCTACGTCAACATACTTAACACCTTCTTCAAATATCATATACTCTATGGTATTCGCTAGGTTTTCTTGAACTGTTTCTCTATCCATACTACTCTCCTAATTTGTCAATATATTCACACATGGATTCTGGTGACATAGTTTGTGCATCTTTCATCGTATGTATATCTTTAGTGATATCAAATACGATATTTACATCCGAATCATCAAAATGAACACAATAGTACTCACCAGTCTTCTGATTATAGAAGCCCATATGGTAATCAGTTATAAATGGTGAACAGCTTTGTTGATATCGATGATAGAATCGTTCTAACCATTCAGATATGGATTGTAAACCCATGTGATGTAACCCATATCGAATCGTATACACATCCATCACTTCACGAAGCTTCATTCCTTCTGAGGTATATACGAATGTATCAGCATCGATAAATTCTATATATATTTCATCATCTAACGCATCGGTTGTTGATACAATAATCGTTTCATTAAATCGCGTCTTACAGATTACGGAAGAATCTAGTAATTCCATATCTGTAAGTATCCCATCAGTAAAGAATGACATATATTGTGCAATATCTTCAGCAGTTCCTTTGTAA
>ERZ772779.862-NODE-862-length-13145-cov-22.145607_pt1 | contig 13145 bp, 9 predicted proteins | sample MGYA00511360_ERZ772779 | MGnify/ENA primary metagenome ERZ772779 (study PRJEB29015, sample SAMEA2738112) | human oral metagenome | biome: human oral; feature: human-associated habitat; material: saliva | place: China | collected 2231 ...
TCTTGGGCCTCCGTACCTTAACGGTTATGGGGGATGCCTTAAAGCTCATCAAGGCGAACCGTGGTATTGATCTCGATTTAGATGCAATCCCACTAGACGACAAGGCAGCTTGTGATATCCTCACTAAGGGCGATACCTCTGGTGTATTCCAACTCGAATCGGAAGGTATTACAAAGCTCGTTATGGACCTTAAGCCTGAACATTTCGAAGACTTAATTCCATTGGTTGCCTTGTACCGTCCAGGCCCATTGGGCTCTGGCATGGTGGCGGACTTTATCGACCGCCGTCATGGTAAAAAAGAGGTTACCTATTTACATCCAATTTTGGAACCGATTTTGAAAGATACCTTTGGTGTAATCTTGTACCAAGAACAGGTTATGCAGATTGCATCCGCCATGGGCGGCTTCTCCCTTGGTCAAGCGGACTTAATGCGTCGCGCCATGGGTAAGAAAAAGGAATCTGTACTAAAGGCTCAACGTGAATCCTTTATTCAAGGTTCTATTAACAATGGCATAGAAGAGTCCATTGCGAACGAAGTATTTGACTTGCTCGTATACTTCGCGGGCTATGGCTTTAATAAATCACATAGTGCGGCTTATGCGTACATTGCGTACCAAACGGCGTATTTGAAGGCTCACTATTTCCCTGAATTCATGGCTGCTACCATGACTAGCTTTATGCAGAACATGCAAAAATTGACGTATTATATCAATGCCTGCAAGAAGCATAATGTTAAGGTGCTAGGCCCAGATATTAACTATTCTGAGCGCAGCTTTGCCGTGCAAGGCGATGCTATTCGCTTCGGCCTTGGGGGCATTAAGAACGTAGGGGACAATGCTATCGATCGCTTGATTACTGAGCGTAATGAGCACGGTCTTTACACGGATATTGTGGACTTCTGCAAACGTGTTGATAATAAGGTTGTTAATAAACGACTTCTTGAAAGTCTCATTCGCTGCGGTGCCATGGATGGTTTCAAAGAAAACCGAAACCAATTGTTGCATATGTATGAAAGCGCCCAAGCTGTAGGTGCTAAAGAGCAAAAGGATGCCGCTATGGGCACCATGAGTCTCTTTGGTGATATAGAGGAGTCCGTTGACTTCATCCCTGTACCGAATGTGGAGGATTTATCGGAAGACGATAAATTAAAGGATGAAAAGGAATATACAGGCTTTTACATTACAGGCCATCCATTGCAAGGCTATGCGAAGGAGCTAGAGGGCCTATTTGAACTGGGGGCTCTCGTAGAAAATCCAGAGCAATATGACGGTCAAACCATTACCTTTGGGGGCTTGATTGAAAATAAGACGGATCGCATGACAAGGCGGAACGAGGTTATGTCCATTCTTCGTATCGAAGATTATTCTGGTGCGGCTAACGTAGTGGCATTCCCTAAGGTCTTTAGTCAAAGTCAACAGTTCCTAGCTGTGGATATGATTGTAAAGGTAAAAGGCCGCGTTGATGCGGATGAAAAGGGTGTGCAAATTATTGCAGACCGCATTATGCCGTTAAAGGTAAACTATAGTCAGGCGAAACATGTGGCTATCCATATTTATAGCCAATATGACACGCCAGAAAATAGTGAAGCTTTAAAACAGGTGTTAACTAGCACCGCAGGTTCTGTACCAACATCACTATACTTACACCGTCAACGGAAACGCATTAACTTGCCACCGAACATGTGCTTTGACCCTAGCGATGAATCAATCAAGACTATTGAAGCTATATTAGGTGATGGCTCCGTAGAGGTGCAATAATATATGCATAAGTAGATATTAAGGCACGAATAAATATATTTACTACTTAATAACTTATGTTGCGTGAAGCACAGCTAGCTTTCACCAATATTACTACAATAAGAAATGAAAGATTTAATATAGAAATTGCTTTCATAGGAGGAAAGATGAAACGTACAAAAATCGTATGTACTGTAGGTCCGGGAACGGATAAATTTGGTATTTTAGAAGATATGATGCGAGCGGGCATGAATGTGGCTCGTTTTAATTTCTCTCACGGATCTCATGAAGAGCAAGCAGAGCGCATACAAATGGTGCGTGATGCGGCGATGATTGTTAATAAACCAATCGCATTATTGCTCGATACGAAAGGGCCTGAGGTTCGTCTTGGCCTATTTAAAGAGGGCAAGGTATTCCTTGAGGCAGGTCAACAATTCACGTTGACTACCGATGATGTGGAAGGCACAAAAGAGATTAGCTCCGTAAACCACAAAGGTCTTGTAGGCGATGTGTCCGTTGGGGATAAAATCCTCTTGGCTGATGGTCTTGTAACACTTAACATCGATGCTATCGAAGGTAATAACATTATTACCACTGTTCAAAACAGTGGTGAAATCGGCAACCGTAAACGTGTAGCAGTGCCAGGTGTAGCACTTAGCTTGCCACCTGTATCTGAACAGGACGAAGCGGACTTGCGCTTTGGCTGTCAACAGGGTGTAGACTTTGTAGCCGCATCCTTCATGCAACGCGGTAAAGACATTGTAGCCATCCGTCGTATTCTTGAATCCGAACAAAAAGATATCAAGATTATCGCGAAAATTGAAAATGCTGAAGGCGTTAAAAATATTGATGAAATTTTGGAAGTAGCGGATGGTCTCATGGTGGCTCGCGGTGACCTCGGTGTAGAAATTCCTGCCGAAGAGGTGCCAGTACTTCAAAAAATGATGATCGAAAAATGTAATGACTTGGGTAAACCAGTTATTACGGCAACCCAAATGCTAGAGTCTATGATTCAAAATCCACGTCCTACACGGGCTGAAGCAAGTGACGTAGCCAATGCCATCTTGGATGGTACGGATGCAATCATGTTGTCTGGTGAAACAGCAAATGGCGCTTACCCAGTAGAGGCGGTTACGACTATGACACGCATTGCTGAGGTAACAGAACAAGCTGCTATTTACGATAGCAAAAGCCGTGCTCGTCAAGATGTGGATATGACGACTACCAGTGCTGTATGTTTAGCAAGCGTGCGCATTGCTCAAAACCTTGGGGCTGCTGCTATTTTGACATGTACTGAATCTGGTCATACTGCAATTAGCACTGCTCGCCATCGTCCAGCTTGCAAAATTATTGCTGTAACACCGCATGAAGAAACAATTCGCCGCATGCAATTATGCTGGGGCGTAGAGGCTATTAAGGGTCATGAAATCGTTAACTCTGATGAAATGGTTAAACAAGCGATTACAGGTGCTCTTGGCACAGGTGCTATTGAGTCTGGTGACTTAGTTGTGGTAACGGCTGGCGTACCATCTGGCGCTACAGGTACTACAAATATGATTCGCGTTCATATTGCAGGCCAAGTACTCTTATCTGGTAATGGTATTTTGCGTAAATCAGTTACAGGTACTGTATTCATTGCTGCTAATCATAAGGGCAATTATGAAAGCTTCAAAGACGGCGATATCCTTGTGGTGGGTACAATGGAACCTGAATTAATGGCTATTGCTAAACGTGCAGGTGGCATTATCGCTGTTGAAGACGGTTATACCTCTGACAGTGCTATTGCAGGCATTACCTATGGTATTCCTGTAATTTTAGGTGCTAAAAACGCTCATGACGTACTCCTTGAAGGCCAAGAAGTAACTATCGATGGCGAACGTGGCAAGGTATTTGCAGGCATTGCTAACGCTCGCTAGTTTTAGTAAAAGATAATTAAATAAGGAGGGATAGTATGAATCCATATAATGTAACAGGACCTAGTAATTCTCAAGTTGCTCAGGTTGAAAGTATTGTATCCCAACGTTTGAAGGGATCCTTCTTGTGGATGGTTGTAGGTTTACTTACGACTATCGGTGTTGGAGTGGCTGCGTTGGCAAATCCAAACTGGCTACGCTTTGCGTACCAAAACTTTAATATTATTCTATTAGTTGAACTAGGCGTAGTATTCCTATTTAGTGCTCGTGCGTATACTGCCAATGTTATGACTTTAAAAGGCATGTTTTTCCTCTATAGTGCGTTGAATGGTCTTACATTAACACTCATATCCTTGCGATATAATGTATTTGAAGTAGTAATCCCTGCATTAATCGGTACGCTAGCGTTTTTCATTGGCTTTGCTATCGTAGGGGCTACTACAAAACGTAACTTATCATCCCTTACACCGTATGTAATGTCCGCTTTGTTCGGTATGATTATCGTATCCTTGGTGATGATGGGTGCTCGCTACTTTAACTGGGCTGTACTCAGTGGCTTTAGCGACACTGTTAGCTTAGTTCTAGGTTATGTAGGGGTTGTAGTATTCTCCATCTTTACAGCTATCGATGTGAACCGCATTAAAAATAATGTGACACAAGTAGCGCTCTTGGAGGATGAAACCATTTTAGACCGCATTGAAATCACAGGTGCTTTGAGCCTATACTTGGATTTCATTAACTTATTCTTATCCTTATTGCGCATCTTTGGCAATAAGAGATAAAAGGAGATATCATGGACGATAGAGAATGGCAAACCTTTGTAACCGTTGTGGATGAAGGTAATATTACAAGGGCGGCAGAAAAATTATTTTTATCGCAACCGGCGTTGAGTTATCGGTTGCGCCATATAGAAAAAGCCTTGGGCCATTCTCTGTTACTGCGGACCGCTGAGGGAATAGCCCTCACGGCACAAGGCGAGATATTTTATGACTACTGTAAGAGAATGATGCAAGATCAAGAGGCTTTAGAAAATGCCATGAACTCAGCGTCTGGTAAGATTCAAGGGACTTTGAAAATTGCGTCATCTATCAACTTTGCAGACTATGAATTACCAGCCTTATTGAAATCCTTCCGGGAACAATATCCAGATGTTCATATTCAAGTGAAGACTGCTTTCAGCCATCAAGTGGTTAAGATGTTTAATACTGGTGATTGTATGGTTGCCTTTGCTCGTGGTGGCTATGATGTGTCCGGTAAGTCTGAATTACTATTAGAGGAACCGTATTGCTTAGTTTATAAAGAATTAGTACCACCTGAATCACTTCAGAAGGTGCCGTTCATTAAATATCAAACTGATGCATCCGTAGCTAATATCATTGAAACCTGGTGTGCGGAACATTTTGAAGAACCACCGAGTGTTGCGATGGATGTAAACTCTATGAGTACATGTCGTCACTTTGTGCGCGCAGGTCTTGGCTGGTCTATCTTAACTTATATGGGACTTGGATCTTGTAAGGATAGAGATATTTATGTGAGTCCATTGCGTAGTAAAGATGGTGAGTACACCAGTCGCGATACGAACATGGTGTACACAAAGGATGCAGAAAATCTAGTAGTAGTAAAGACCTTTATCGAGTATGTCCGCAATTACTACAAAGAACATACTGTTGTAGATGATAGTATTTTTAGAGAATATAAAGCATAAGAATCCTTGAGATAAAGTAAATCTATGAGTTTGTATAACTGTCTATCCATGCTATTTCAGTATTAGACTTTTTCGATATAATCAGTCATAATAAAGGTGTCTCGAAAGAGCAAGGCAGTAACCATGTAAGTGCATGTATACCCCCTTTGGGGACGTATACATGCATTTTTTTCATTTGGGGCTGTAAATCTATGCTCAAAATGCATAAAAAGTATGAATAGTAGATATAAAAGTTTTTATAACCCCTATAAAGGTAATCTATTATTCATAATTCTTTTAAGCGTATATAATGAGTGTAGACAAAGACTCCTAGAGTTCAATAGATGATAGTCGCGTATCACGAATCTTTAGGGGAGTGTTAGGATGATATACATGCCTATGTTTTTAAGAAAGGAATAAACATGGAAAAATTCTTAAAACTAGCACTTATCGTGCTAATTCCAATTATCCTCTGGTTTACAACTCCACCAGCAGGGCTCTCTGCGGAAGCGTGGCGCCTCTTAGGCTTCTACATTGCAGGTATCGTAGGTTTGATTTTAAAACCATACCCAATTCAAATTATTTTATTAGCTGTATTATCTGCTTCTGCATTATTCTTAGACAATGCAAAAGATATCTTGGTAGGTTATGGTTCCACAGCATTGTGGATGATCATCGCTGCGTTCTCCTTGAGTGTTGCCTTTGGTAAAACTGGTCTTGGTCACCGCGTTGCGTACCATTTGATTGATGCATTTGGCTCTACTGTATTACGTCTTGGCTATGTAACAGCACTTCTTGATTTAGTATTATCTCCAGCGACACCTTCTAACACAGCACGTGCGGCTGGTATTGTATATCCAATCAATTTATCCATTGCTGAATCCATCGGTTCTTATCCTGGTGATACTGCTAAACGCGGTGGTTCCTTCATCTTGATGAATGGCTATTTCGTAACAAAAATTACATCCTTCATGTTCTTAACAGCTATGGCTCCTAACGTGTTGGCTTTGGACTTTGTTACTAAAATTACTGGTCTTACTATGAACTGGGTTGAATGGGCATTAGCATTGGCCTTACCTGGTCTTATCATGTTGTTTTTTGTACCACTTGTAGGTTACTGGATTGATCGCCCTGAAGCAGTAAAAATTGACAATAAGAAATTAGCTGCTGACGGTCTTGCAAAATTAGGCCCTATCAAAATGTCTGAAAAAATCTTGGCAGTTGTATTTATTCTTGCTCTTATCGGTTGGGCATGGCCTTCTATTGGATATTTTTTCCCAGCTATTGCTTTTGATTTGAGTCCTACAGCAGTAGCATTAGTTGCTATGACTGTTGTGTTCTTTTCTGGTATCATCACTTGGGATGACATGGTTCAAACTAAAGCTGTTTGGAATACATTCATCTGGTTCGGTGCTATCCTTGGTTTATCCACTGCTTTAACAAAAGCTAAATTCTTCGCTTGGCTTGCAGCATATATGCAAGCAAACTTGGCACTTGATGTGTCTCCACTCGTAGTTGTATTAATTCTTTCTGCTATTAGTGTTGTCATTCGTTACTTATTCGCTTCCAGTACTGCCTATATTGCATCTATGCTTCCAGTATTCTTGACTGTAGGTATGGCAGCTGGTGTTAACCCTGTTATGTTTGGTTTAGTATTGCTTGCAACAAATGCATTTGGTGGTCTTGTAACTCACTACGGTGCATCTCCTGGGCCAATCATCTACTCTGCAGGTTACAATAACTTGAAAGACTGGTGGACTGCTGGTGCAATCTTAGCAGTATTGAGTTGGATTCTACTCTTTGTAGTAGGTATCCCTTGGTGGACTTTCATCGGTATGATTTAATCAACACATAATTTTATTATCAACATGGTTTTAACGGCACGGACCAGACATTCGCGACACGTCTGGTCTTTGCCATTTGATATATTTTTTAGTGAAAGGATGCAACATGGCACAATTAGTAAAAGCTGCACAAGCTGGCTTCGACGAAAAAAATGATGCATTAGTAACGGTTGAACCGATTGCTAGCGGTATCGAAATTGAATTAACATCCAAAGTTATCCGTCAATACGGCGACCAAATTAAATCCGTTGTTTTAAACACAGTTAAAGAAGCTGGTTTTGACGGCGTAAAAGTAATCGTACAAGATAAAAATGCTTGGGATTACACAATTAAAGCTCGCGTATTAGGCGCATTGGAAAGGGGGAGCAAAGCATAATGGCTAACGATAAAACATTCCCAGAAGTTAAAACAAATCCATTAACAGAGGCTGCAAAAAAACGCTTGTCTCGTTCCATGATGTTCGTACCTGGTAATACACCTAAAATGATTAACAGTGCTGACATTCACGGCGCTGACTCCATCATGATTGATATCGAAGATTCCGTGCCTATTACAGAAAAAGATACAGCTCGTCTTTTAACTGCAGAAGCATTGAAATCTCGTAAATTCCGTGCAGAAACAGTTGTTCGTATCAACCATCCTACACAAACTCCTTATGGCTATGACGATCTTGATGTCATCGTTCCAGCTAAACCTGATATGATTCGTTTACCTAAAACTGAAGATGTATCTGAAGTTGAAATCGTAGCGAAGAAAATTGAAGAAGTAGAAAAAGCTAATGGCTGGCCAGAAGGTACTATCAATATTATCGTAGCTATCGAATCAGTTCGTGGCTTGTACAATGTTCGCGAAATCTGTCACGGACCTCGTGTCGTTGCTATCGCTCTTGGTGCTGAAGACTACCGTGCTGACCTTCGTACAGGTAAACATAAACCAGCTGTTGAATTATTGTTCGCTCGTCAAACAATCCTTCACGCAGCACGTGAAGCAGGTATCCGCGTAATTGATACTGTATTCTCCGACGTGAAAGACCCACAAGGCTTCCGCGAAGAGGTTGAATTCATTAAAGCTTTGGGTTACGATGGCAAATCTTGTATCCACCCAAGCCAAATCAAAATTATCCACGAAGTATTCACTCCTGACGAAAAAGAAATCGCTCACTCCGTTAAGGTATTGAACAGCTACGCAGATGCATTGCGCAACAATAAAGGCGTAATCTCCGTAGATGGTAAAATGATCGATGGTCCTATCGTAGTACGTGCACAACGCGTAGTTGATAAAGCACGTGCAGCAGGCATTAAAGTTGAATTAGAGGAAGGAGCAGAATACGATGTTAAATAAAGTAGGTCGCGATATCCCAACAAATATCCCAGCACTAGAAGGTCGCGAAGTATATCAAGGTGAATTCGCTATTGAACCTAAAGCTCATCGCGCAGGTAAACCTGTACACATGAGTCGTGTTGGTACTAATAAAGTACTTGCTTCTATTGATGAAGCAATCGAAAAAGCTGGCGTAAAAGATGGTATGACATTGTCCTTCCATCATCACTTGCGCAATGGCGACTATGTAATGAAAATGGTTATGGAACGCGTTCAAGCAAAAGGTATTAAAGACATTACAATCGCGTCTTCTTCCTTGTCCCCATGCCATGAATTCTTGGTAGAAATGATCCAAGATGGTACTGTAACAGCTATTGAAACATCTGGCTTGCGCGATCGTCTTGGTAAATTCTTAACTCAAAACCCAGGCGTATTGAAACGCCCTGTAGTGATTCGTTCTCACGGTGGTCGTGCTCGTGCTATCGAATCTGGCGAAGTTCATATCGACGTAGCTTTCATGGGCGCTCCTACAGCTGACCCACGTGGTAATGCTACTGGTCGTATGGGTAAATCCGCATGTGGTGCACTTGGCTATGCTAAAGTTGACTCCCATTATGCAGATACAACAGTTATTATCACAGATAACTTAGTTGACTACGTACACAACTATGCAATCCCTCAAACTGACGTAGATTATGTTGTTGAGGTTGAAAGCATTGGTGATCCAGAAGGTATCGCTTCTGGTGCAGTAGGCTTCACTAAAAACCCTATCCAAATCAAAATTGCTGAATTAGCTGGTGAATTCCTTGACCAAGCTGGCATTATTAAAGATGGTTTCGTATTCCAATTGGGCGCTGGTGGTGCTCCATTGACTGTAGCGAAATTCATTGCTGAAAAACTTCGCAAACGTGGAGAAGTAGGTGGCTTCGCTATCGGTGGTGCTACTGGTATCTTGACTGGCATGCTTGAAGAAGGTTTGATTCGTGCAATTTACGATACTCAAACTTTCGATACAACTGCAGCAGCATCTTTAGATAAAAACCCTGCACACATTGAAATGTCTGCTTCCATGTACGCTAACCCATGGACTGACTGCACTACAAACTACCTAGACGTAGTATTCCTTGGTGCTACTGAAATCGACCTTGATTTCAACGTAAACGTAATGACAGATTCCAACGGTGTATTGATGGGCGCTTCTGGCGGTCACTCCGATACAGCAGCAGGTGCTAAATGCACAGTTATTACTTGCCCATTGATCCGTGGCCGCTTGCCAATGATCCGTGACAAAGTAGCAACTGTAATTACACCAGGCTCCTCTGTTGACGTACTCGTTACTGAATACGGTATCGCAATCAACCCAGCTCGTACTGATTTGATTGAACGCTTCAAAGATAGCAACTTGCCTATCTTCACAATTGAAGAATTACAACAATTAGCATTTGATTTAGTAGGTAAACCACAAGATATCCCTGTATCTGACAAAGACGAAGATATCATCGCAATCGTAGAATATCGCGATGGCTCTATCATTGACGTGGTTCGTAAACCTCTATAATTGAGTAGGGATGAGAGTCCGAGGGAAGCTGTAACAGTTCCGCCATCGGCTCATCACCCTATGCTGATTAGATAATATAAAGACCCTCTCTATAGTCTTTGGACTTATAGAGCGGGTCTTTTGTATTGATTTATTATTAAATTTACATTTTAGTTGACTATTTATTATACTATAGTTAGAACTATAATTTAGTTTATATTGGTGGAGGGTAGTATTGTATGAGTGATAAAATATCGGCAAAAGAGTATTCATTATCAAAAATTTTTAGTGCTGACTTTGAATATCATATTCCTAAGTATCAAAGACCTTATTCTTGGACTGAAGATGAGGCTGCAATTTTATTTGATGATTTATATGATTTTTATGAATTAGATAATGATGACAATTATTTTTTGGGGAGTATTGTACTAATTAAAAGTGATAATAAACCTTATTCTGAGGTTATAGATGGTCAACAACGATTAACTACTCTATCTATTTTTCTTGCTGTAATGGCGGACACTTTCTCTACAGAACAATATAAAGAGCTATGTAAAGCCTACTTACAAGAAAAGGGTAATCAGTTGGAAATGATTAATGCGCAACCACGCATATTTTTACGCGAAAAAGATCAATCATTTTTTAATAAATATATACAAGAGTTAGATTTACGAGGGTTAAATCAGTTAGATGATGAAATCTTAGATAGTGAAGCAAAAGTTCATATTCAGAAAAATTGTCAAGTGTTTCAAGTAAGATTTAGTGAAAAATTTACTAATGAAGATGATTTAATTAAATTTTGTCAATTTGTGTTGAATAGGTGCTTTTTAGTAGTTGTTTCATCTCCCAATCAATCATCTGCATTTAGGGTTTTTTCAGTATTGAATAGTCGTGGTTTAGATTTATTACCATCTGATATTATTAAATCTAAAACGATAGGCTCTTTAGATGATAGTATTCAAGATAAATATACTGAAATCTGGGAGGAGCAAGAGCGTTTAGTGGGCAGAGATGGTTTTAATGAGGTTTTTGCACACACAAGAACTATTTTTCTAAAAGAAAAGCAAAAAAAGAATTTATTAGAAGAGTTTTCTGTAAATATTTTGGAAAAGATAAATCCAAAAGATCTTATTGATAAGTATATTGTGCCATATTCTAATGCTTATAATGCCTTAAAAAATGAAGCATATGTATCAAGTAGAAATGCTGAATCTATTAATAATTTATTATATTGGTTGAATAAAACTAGAAATTATGACTGGATGCCTGTAGCAATAAAATTTTTAGCAGAGCATGAAAATGATTCTGACGCTATCTTGGCCTTTCTTATTAAATTAGAACGTTTGGCTTCTTATTTGTTTGTTACCTCAAAAGGGCTAAATCAACGAATTAATCGTTATAAAGAAGTATTAGAAGAGATGGAGACCGAAGGAAATCACTATCAAAACATAGAAAGTTTAGAGTTAAAAGAAATAGAAAAAGAAGAGTTTATTAAAACTTTAGATGGAGAGATATATACATTACCATCATACAGAAGAAATTATATTATACAACGTTTAAATTCCTTTGTTAGTGATGGTGCAGTTAAGTTTAATGGTAAGATTTTTACAATCGAACATGTTTTACCTCAAAACCCTAGAATGGATAGTCAGTGGCTTGCGGTTTGGAGTGAGGCTGATAGAAAAATCTGGGTAAATAAAATTGCAAATCTTGTAGCTCTCACAAGACAACATAACTCACAAGCACAAAATTACGATTTTGAGGAAAAGAAACAAAAATATTTCCAATCATCTAATGGTGTTACTTCATATCCTATTACAACACAGGTAAATGGGATAAAGCATTGGAATCCTAGAACTGTTGAAACTAGACAGAATGAACTGATGAAGGTTTTTATTGATAAATGGAGGCTAAAGTTAAATGGTGAAGTAATAGAGTCTTAAAGTTAGATATAGTGCTAAATCCGTAGGATTTAATTTTGTTAGAATTAAATTTGTTGTTAAAAAGTTAGTAAAGGTTTAGTTATAGCAATTTAAGTATTAGATTACTTATTAAACGTAAGGTTTATTTTAAGAGGTTATTATGAGCCAAGTATTTAAACAAGATCTAACAGATAGTTCTGTTCGTCCTGGCGGTTTGTTTTTTGTTGAGTTATTAATGCCGAAGCAGTGTGATATGCCTAGCCGCGATTCAATGGTAGAGGTATTTACAAAGCATTTAGGCCCTGTTGATTGCTTTAGTTATGGAGCTGAATCTGCAGGTTTGGCACCTCAGAATTATAAGGTTCATTATGAAGATAATGATGCCGATATCTCACCGACATTGATGGTGACGAAGTGTGAGAAAATCGATAAACCTGTATTAGATGATTTTACACGTAGTCAAGTTTGGGATTGTCCCAATGTAGATGAATTGTTAGCTGAGTGTCAATATAGAGTATTTGCTACAGATATGTTAGCTTCGGGTTTAGAGCCTAAAGAACGAGCTGATATGCTCGTAAAATATGTAGATGCGCTGTTGGAGTTATATCCATCTTGCAAGGCCGTTGTTTTTGGACCATCACGTAAGTTTTTAAGTCGTGAAACCATTGAAAATCATCCTGATAAAGAGGTGACTCGTTTTATGTATTATGCTGTAAATGTGCGTTATTTTAGTATTCAAGGTACCAATGATATGATGGTAGATTCTGTTGGTATGAGTACATTATTTTTACCTGATTTACAGTATCACTTTCACGGTGTAGATCCTAATCATGTAGTATTTCATGCTTATAATGTGTTGAATTATATTTTCGAACATGACAATCCAATAGGTGATGGGGAAACCATTGCGGGGTTACAAAATGGCGAGATGAATCAGGATATTCAGTGGAAAGTACAATATGAGGATTCTCTAATTCAACCGATTCGAGAGGTTCTAGATATTAATATGGGAGAATATGCAGCGGGCACTCGCTAGTTATTAATCGATGAAAGGTGTGAGCAGTATGAGTGATCAACGTATTTTTGACATGGAACTTGTGAAAGTTGAAAGTTTGGAGAAAGCTGTTAAGACGCCATTTTATCAAACTGATTCCACAGGTGGTTCAGTATGGGTTATTAAACCTGGTCA
>ERZ772779.864-NODE-864-length-13137-cov-6.435484_pt1 | contig 13137 bp, 10 predicted proteins | sample MGYA00511360_ERZ772779 | MGnify/ENA primary metagenome ERZ772779 (study PRJEB29015, sample SAMEA2738112) | human oral metagenome | biome: human oral; feature: human-associated habitat; material: saliva | place: China | collected 2231 ...
TCTCGCGTCGCCCGCCAGGGGTCGCAGTGCTCTCGGTCCCCACACGAACCGAGGTCGACATGTTACTTCGCCGCTTCGACGTTCTTTTCGCCGACGATCTTCACCAGACCCTCGTCGTAGGCCTTCGCGGCCTGCTCGGGGGTCTGCTCCTTCGTCACCACGGATTCGGTGGCCGTCTGGATATTTGTGGAAATCTGCGGGTAGTCAGGAGTTGCGGGACGGAAGTGCGTGTACTCAACAATTCCTGCGAAGAACTTGAAGGAGGGGTTAGATGCAAGGTACTCAGGGTCAGAGACGATGTCCTTGCGGACTGCAATCGCAGAGGTTGCGATGGAGTACTGCAGGGAACCCTTCTTGTTCAGCGCGGTCTTGACGAAGTCGGCGGCAAGTGCGGGATCCTTGGTTTGAGATCCAACGGAAAGGACCCAGCCACCGGAGAGAGTGGTGAATCCGGGTGCCTGTCCCTTCTGGGTCGGCATCTTTGCGAGGCCGATGGTTTCTTGCCATTCTGCCCACTTCGTCGAGTCCTGCATCCACACGTAGGGCAGCCACGAGCCATCAATATCGATGGCGAGCTTGCCCTTGGGGAGGAGCTCGGTGGAGACGCGGGTTCCAACAGCCTTGTCCAGTGCAATGTCGTTGGAGGGGGTGAGACCCTCGGAGTATGCGGTCTGGTAGAAGGTCAGGGCGTCCTTGAAGCCTTGGGATCCCGTGACCCACTTGTTGGTGTCCGTGTTGTAGAGGGTGTCCTGGGTGCCGTAGAGCAGCATTTCAAAGCCCTGCATGCTGGTCTGTTCGCCACCTGCGCGTCCCGCGTAGATGTTCATGGGGATGACATCGGGCACCTTTTCCTTGATGGTGCGCGCGGCAGAAAGCAGGTCATCCCAGCTCTTGGGCTGCCAGTCAGTGGGCAGTCCGGCCTGCTCGAAGATCTTCTTGTTGTAGTAGATGCCGCGGGTATCGGTTCCGAAGGGAACGCCGTAGATCTTGCCATCGAGGCCCTTTGCGCCCTGGATTGAGCTTTCGGGGTACTGGCTCCACTCATCCCAGTTCTTGACGTAGTCATCGATCGGAGCGAGGTAGCCTGCGGCGGCGTCGCTCATGACCTGGAAGGTGTCTTCGTAGATGATGTCGGGAGCCTTCGACTTCGACTTATTCATGAGCGCGAGCTTGGTCATGTACTGGTCGGCGTCCGCTTCGACGGGCTGAAGATCGATGGTGACGCCCTGGTGGGTGGACTCGAATTCATCCTTTGCACGCTTCATGAATTCATCCATCTGCGGGAAGGACGAGGTCTTGTAATAGGTGACAACCAGCGACTTTCCTTCTGAGCTTCCAGAGGCGGCTTTGTCCTTGGATCCAGAGCAGGCGGTCAGGCCCACAGCTGCGATACCGACCACGGCAACAGCCGCGAGTGCACGTCGTGCCATTGAACTCTCCTTTGATAGTTCTGCGACTTCCTGTAGGCGGGCGGGTGGCAACATCGCCATTCCCGCTCCCCTCATGCCCCTTTGACACGGAAGTCCTTATGTGAACTGTATTACTACGTAGAAAGCCAATTCCAGAGTCCATGGATTGCACTTTGATTACGAAGAGCACAAAAGATGCTGGATGCGCCCATCAAGAGCACTGAAATGTATAAACGCAGGTCAACGCGTATATGAATGCGCTAACGGGCTACCGAGTTTTCTTTCACGAAACGATCAATCAGCAGATGAATTTCACCCCAAGTCACCGACCCCGGCATCGATAAAGAACCGTGGAAGGTCCCAGCGAACATATGCATTTCTGCGATGCAACCGGCATCAACGAGGCCTGTTGCCAGCGCGATTCCCTCATCTCGAAGAGGATCGACGGGGTTGACAACGATGAGCGCGGGTGGGAATCCTTCTTCCCTGAACTCTGCGCTCGGCTTCGGGAATGCCGCCTCGATCAGACGCAGGGGAATTGTTACTTCTGCATCCAAAGGAACACCGAAGTAGTGACGCCAGGCTCCAGCCGCCGCGCGACGCGTCCACACGGGACCCTCAGTGAAGAACCTGCTTGAGGGGGTCGACAGGGTCGGATCAACACAGGGCTCAAGCAAGATGATGCCCCTGATCAGGGATGCAATTCGTTTGTATCGAGCCGCGATTACCTCGTCTTGCGCCATTTGCAAACCCAACCCACACAGGCGACTCACCATGGAATAGGCCAGCCCTGCTCCCGCTGAATCCCCAAGGATGAAAGTTGGACGCTCGTGTCCGAAGCGCTCAAGGGCCTCGGCAAGCGCGGAAATGCAGTCGTCGACGGGGATCGGGAAGGGAAATTCGGGTGCGAGGCGGTACTCCGGAGAGACAACGATCGCACCGAATCGCGTGGCCAGCTCGTCGTTCTTCGCGTCATCGAAAGCGGCGCGGCCCGCGACGTATCCGCCGCCGTGGATCGAGATGATCAGGGGGGCATCCTCAGCCAAATCGGCCGGAATGAAGGTGCGCCCGCGCGCGGTCACTTCGACCCTATTGTTTGCTTCGTGGGGGTTTGCCAGAAGCGCATCTCCCCCGGCGCGCATGGCGGGCAGATCCCACGTTGTTTGCTCGGGGGTTTCAGCAATGATGGGTGCGAGTTCGGGACGCAGGTAGATGGGATAGGTACTCATCGTTCCTCACTTGCTCGGTGCGACTCGGGTAAAGAATGCGTCGACGGCGGCATAGAAGGGGGCGGGGGTCGAGTGGCGCACGCAGTGGCGCGCGCCAGGAATGAGGAGAGTTTCAACAGACGGGTTTCCCATCGCGTCGATTTCTTCAATCCCGCTGCGTCCGATCAGTACGTCGTCGCCGTCGCCGGTCATGAGCAGGGTTGGCACCGAAATTGGGGTGAGGATTTCTTCGCGACTTCGGCTTCCACTCACGACTCCGCGGGCAAGGAAGTCGCGGTCGACTTGGGCTTTTCCTTGAGCCCAGCCGCCGGCCTCGGAAGGACTCCACTGGGGGTAGTCCTTGAGGAGGATGTCGATTTCGCGCCCCATCCACTGCGTGACTTCGTTGCAGCGGGCAATGCGGTCTTCGGCGCTTGCGCGGAAGTGCTCGCGCTGGTCGGGGGTGAGAAGTGCGGGGTCTTCCAGCACCAGGGCGTCAACGGGGGCGAGGCCTCGTGAAACGATGTCGGCCGCGGTCGCTCCGCCCATCGAGTGGCCGAGGAGGGCGACGAAGGGTGCGGGTGAGGACTCTTCGATTGAGCTGATCAACGAGGCCGCGCTGCTGACGAGTGCTTCGAAGGGGTCCTCGAGCTGCGTGGGAGTAAAGCGCGGGGAGCAGCCGTGTCCGAGGGCGTCGATCAAGACGACTTCGTAGTCGCTGGACCAGCGAGCGGAGATATCACTGAGGGATGCGGCATTGTCGGTCACGCCGTGAAGCGCGTAGATACGTCCTTTTGAGGGGGTACCTGAAATATTCGCGGCAAGGCGCGACGGGGTCATTGCTTCTCCTCCATGAGCATCCGCTCCGTATGCAGGAAGCATACAGGAAGTTTGCTGCTAATCTATGGGTACGCTCCACACACTCAATCATTCTGATCATCACGGAGGATGCCATGGATGAGAGCAAGATCGAAAACGTCATGTCTGAGCTGCTTGGCGAGGGCTATCGAATTGTCAGGGATAACGGCGAGTTGTCCCCGATGATCGAATGGGTCGACTGGGCGGGCGACCCCGACGACGAGGACGATGAAGAACGCGTCGAAGTGAACTTTTCCGACGGAACGATGGAGACCTACCCCATGGGCGTTCAGCTCCGTCAGATCTGGCACGAAGACGCGGAGTAGGAACAAACGGCGACGGCGGCGTGCGGTCAAACCGCTGCCACCGCTCAGAGAGGTGACACCTAGCTGAGTGCAAATGTCTCAGTCATCGCCTTTCCTCCTAATTGATTCACCGTTGAAAAACTTCGACGATAGCCGGTTGGCTGCACCAAACCACACACTCAAGATCAGCTACAAGCCCTTGTGGGATACGCTGATCGACGAGGGGAAGCGCAGATAAGACCTCTAGGAGCATGCAAAAATCTCCACCCCCACGATCGTCAACCTCGGCCGATCATCGAGCTAGTTCCATCTACACAATCGTCGTAACAAAAAGGTTTGGATGACAGATTATGGCAACACATAAAGGCGATGAAATGACTCTCGAGCGAACTCTCTGGGAGACCGCCGAGTCGATGCGAGCCAAAGGTAATCAGGAGGCATCCGAGTACAAGCATGTGGTACTCGGACTCGTGTTCCTCAAGTATGTGTCAGACAAGTTCTCTGAGCGCCGCCAAGAGCTCACCCAGGAACTGATGGACGAGGGTATCGACGAGGACCAGATCCCATCATTCTTGGAAGATCGGGACGAATATTCGGGTAAGAACGTCTTCTGGATTCCTGATGGCGCCCGCTGGGAGCAGTTGCAAGCCAAGGCCAAGCTGCCAGGAATCGGCCAGGCCATTGACGAGGCGATGCGACTCATCGAACGTGAAAACCCCACGCTGATGGGTGTCTTGCCGCGCAACTACGGCCGCGAGGACCTCAAGGACGAGATGCTCGGCGAGCTCATTGACCTCATCGGCTCCATCGGTTTCGGTGCGGACAGCGATCATGGGGCTGACGACATTCTCGGCCGCGTCTACGAATACTTCCTTGGCATGTTCGCCGGCTCGGAGAAAGGTAAGGATGGTGGCGAGTTCTACACGCCGCGCAGCGTGGTGAACCTGCTCGTCGAGATGCTCCAACCCTTCTCTGGTCGCGTCTATGACCCATGCTGTGGCAGTGGCGGCATGTTCGTGCAGTCGGCCCGCTTCGCCGAAGCCCACGGTGGCAGCCGGGATGCTCTCTCCATCTACGGGCAGGAGAAGGCCGCCTCTACCTGGCGCCTAGCCAAGATGAACCTGGCGCTACGCGGTATCGAAGCAGACCTTGGTCCACGTGACGCTGAAACTTTCACCGAAGATCAACACCCTGACCTGCGCGCGGACTTCATCATCGCCAACCCGCCCTTCAACTTGAAGGGCTACTGGTCGGCGGTCTTGGAGGACGATCCACGCTGGGCTTACGGCACCCCGAACGACTCCAACGCTAACTATGCGTGGATCCAGCACTTTCTCTACCATCTCGCCCCCTCAGGCTCGGCAGGCTTCGTCATGGCCAACGGCGCACTGTCGTCCAAAGCGAAGACGGACGGCACCATCCGCCAAGCTCTCCTGGAAGCAGACCTCGTGGACTGCATCGTGGCACTACCCGACAAGCTCTTCTTCAACACCGGAATCCCGGCGTGCCTGTGGTTCCTCGCAAAGAACCGGCACGGTAACGGCCACCGCGACCGCCATGGGGAAGTTCTCTTCATCGATGCCCGCAACATGGGTGAGATGATCACCCGCGCACAACGACAGCTCACCGATGCGGACATCGAGCGCATCGCCAACACCTATAACACCTGGCGTTCCCGCGACGTGCGCGAGAGCTACGAGGACGTGGCTGGATTCTGTAAGGCAGCCACATTGAGTGAGATCGCTGAGAACGACTTCATCCTCACCCCCGGCCGCTACGTAGGACTCGACCAGACAGAGGATCCCAATGCCGAGCCCGCCGAACAGAAGATCGCCCGCCTCACCGCCGAACTTCTCGCCGAACTCGACCGCGGCCGCGAACTCGAAGCCCAAATCCGTCTAATGCTTGGTAAGGAGGTGTGAGCACTATGGATAATTCATGGACCCGAACGAGCTTGGGTGACATTTGTAGGTTTAGAGCTGGGACTGCTTTCCCTAAACAGTTCCAAGGGGAGGACACTGGCGAAATACCATTCATCAAGGTTTCGGACCTAAAACACAGCGCTAATTCCTTATATATTCGCCACAGTGCTAACTGGGTTGACATGTCCACCGTAGAGCATCTCAAAGCATCTTTGCTTCACCCAGGAGCCATAGTGTTTGCCAAGATTGGAGAAGGTCTAAAAGCTGAGCGATTTCGATTAGTTGCAAGAGCCACCTGCATTGACAATAATCTGATGGGGGCAATCCCGCAGGGGGTCAATGCCCATTTTCTATACTATTTTATGATACATACCGGGGTAGCTCACTTGGTTGAGGGAAGCGCTCTCCCATATTTAAGGCAATCAGACCTAGAGCGTATTCCAGTTTGCGTTCCACCAAATGATGAGCAGCAGCGGATTGCTGGTGTGCTGGGCGCGCTGGACGACAAAATCGAATCCAACCGGCAAATATGCTCGCTGATCAATCTATTGTCGGAGGAATTGTTCTGTAGTCGATTTAGATTGCGGAAAGATTGTACGACTAAGGGGATATTAACGATAGGCGATCTAGGTGAGATTGTCGGAGGCGGTACCCCCTCTAAAAAAGTTGAGGAATATTATGTGGACTCGGGCATTGCATGGCTGACGCCGAAAGATCTTGCGAGGGATAGTTCTACTTTCCGTCATCATGGCGCAATCGATATCTCCGAACTTGGTCTACGCAAAAGTTCTGCGCGTTTACTCCCCAGAGGTACGGTGCTCTTCACTTCAAGAGCCCCCATTGGCTATATCGCAATCGCATCCGGCGAGACATCCACCAACCAAGGTTTTAAGTCCATAGTGCCGCACCCTGAGTTTGGTACCGCATTCACCTTTTATCTCCTGAAACAGCTCACCCCTGAGATTGTTTCATCAGCAAACGGATCAACCTTCAAGGAGATTTCTAAGGGTGGGCTAGCATCAATTTCATTTGATGCACCCGACAGAGCATCCGTGAGGGAATTCAATTCACTAGTTCAGCCTTTACTTGACCTTCAAGAGGCGAAAGAATCCGAAACTTGTCGGCTCTCAAAGCTACGCGATGCACTACTGCCTGAGCTCATGAGTGGGCGGATGCGGGTGGATGAGGCTGGGTGCCTGGTCAGTGAGGCTCTTGATGAGGAGGTCAGAAGTGTCTGAAAACAAGCATGTTGAGGTGACCTCGTCGCAGTTTCTCGTCTTCACCAGCGAGGCGAACGGCACGATCGAGGTGCGCTACGAGGACGGAACAATCTGGCTCACCCAAAAGCTCATGGCGCAGCTGTTTGGCGTGGACGTGCGCACGATCAGTGAACATCTGCGAAACATCTTCCGGTCGCACGAGCTCAACGAAGACTCAGTTATCCGGAAATTCCGGATAACTGCCGTTGACGGGAAGGCGTACTCCACACAGCACTACAACCTCGATGCCATCATCTCTGTGGGCTACCGAGTCAATTCCATCCGTGCCACACAGTTCCGACAGTGGGCCACCAAAGTACTTCGGGACTTCACGCTGCGTGGTTACGTGATCGACCGCGCCCGCATGGAGCAGGGCGAAATCCTGGGCGTGGACTACTTTGAGCAGCTGCTTGAGGAGATCCGCGAGATTCGCCTATCCGAGCGGCGTTTCTATCAGAAGGTGACCGACATCTTCGCCACTGCGGTGGACTACGACAAGTCCTCGCCGGTGGCCAAGACATTCTTCGCCACCGTGCAGAACAAGATGCACTACGCGGTCCACGGTCACACGGCCGCAGAACTCATCAAGCAACGAGCTGACGCCTCACTGCCGCATATGGGCCTCACCTCATGGAAGAACAGCCCCAACGGCAAAATCCTCCGCAGCGACGTCACCATCGGCAAGAACTACCTCACCGCGGAAGAGCTCAAGGAGCTGGGCGCACTGGTAGATGCGTATCTCAATTTGGCAGAGTCGCGAGCACGCCGTCAGATCCCCACCACAATGGAAGACTGGATGGGATTCCTCGACCAAGTTCTCACGCTGGACGCCCGCGAGATTCTCGACAATGCCGGCACCATCAGCAAGAAAGTGGCTGATGACTATGCCCTCAGGGAATTCGCGGAGTTCCGCAAGATGCAGGACACCCATTATGTCTCAGACTTCGATCGCTTCTCCTCAGAGGTGCAGCAGGCGATCAGTGGAGATGATGACGATGCGCACTGATCGCTTCGATGAGTCGACTGTGGAGCAGGCTGCGAAGGAGTGGCTGGCTGAGATTGGTTTCCACACGGGGTATGCGCCGGTGGATGCCGCGGTGGACGATGTGAGGGATTCCCTTGGTGACTGCATCCTGTGGAGCTACGTGGCTGACGCACTCACCCGCCTGAACCCGAGTGCTGATTCCGAACTTGTTGGTTCTGCCGTGGCGCGGATCCAGCGTGCCGAATCACAGGACGTGATGAGTGAGAACCAGCGGCTCCATGAGTTGATGGTGCGTGGTGTGCCGGTTGAGACCACCGGTGAGGATGGCAGGCCCGCCACCGTGCGCCTGCGGCTCGTGGACTTTGATCAGCCGGAGCGCAACGACTGGCGGGCGCTCAACCAGTTCACCATTATCGAGGCCGGTCACAACCGCCGACCCGACGTTCTCGTTTTCCTCAACGGCCTGCCCGTCGGCCTGTTGGAGCTGAAGAACCCGGCTGATGAGAACGCCACTCTCCGCAACGCCTGGAACCAGATCCAGACCTATCGACGTGAGATCCCCAGCGTGTTCATCCCCAACGTCATCACAGTCATCTCTGATGGCACCAGTGCGGCGATGAGTTCCTTCACTGGCGGCTTCGAGCACTATGCGCCGTGGAAGACCATTGACGGGCGTGACGTCATCACGAACCGGCCAGCCCTCGAGGTACTGCTCAAGGGCGTGTTCGCACCCGAGCGTTTCCTCGACATCCTGCGCAACTTCGTCGTCTACTCCGACGAGGCAGTCACCGACCAGGCAAGTGGGCAGCGTCGGCGTGCCATCATCAAACGCATCGCGAAGTACCACCAGTACTGGGCCGTCAACGCCGCGGTGGAATCCACGGTACGTGCCGCCGGCCCCGGTGGGGACAAGCGCGGTGGCGTGGTGTGGCACACCCAAGGCTCAGGCAAGAGCTTCGAGATGGTCTTCTACGCCGCCAAGCTCATGCGTGACCCGCGCATGGCCAACCCCACCCTCGTGTTCATCACCGACCGCAACGACCTCGATGACCAGCTCTACGGGGAGGTGTTCGCACCCGCGCAGATCCTGCCGGAAACCCCGGTCCAGGCAACGGGACGAGACGATCTTCGCCGCCTGCTCACCCGAGCCTCCGGCGGGATCATCTTCACCACCCTGCAGAAGTTCGCACCCGGCCAGGACGGTGACACCAACCCGGTGCTCACCGACCGACGCAACGTGGTCGTCGTCGCCGATGAGGCCCACCGCTCCCAGTACGGTTTCGAGGAAAGCCTCGACAGCCAGGGCAGGCTGAAAGCCGGACTGGCCAAGCACCTGCGTGACGCACTACCGGGAGCCACCTTCCTCGGCTTCACCGGCACCCCGATCGAGACCAATGACCGCTCCACCCGCGCTGTCTTCGGCGACTACGTCGACGTCTACGACCTCACTCGCGCAGTCGAGGACGGAGCCACCGTCAAGATCTTCTACGAGTCCCGCCTGGCGAAAGTCGCCCTTGATGACGAACAGCTCAAAGATCTGGACGCACTGGTGGACGAGACCACTGAGGCGAGCGAGACAGAGTCTGAGCAGGCCAAGAGCAAGTGGTCTCGCCTCGAGGCTCTCGTTGGTGCCGAAGCGCGGCTGGATGCGATTGCCGCCGACATCGTCGCCCACTGGGAGAAGCGCCGCTCCTCCATGGCCGGCAAGGCAATGATCGTGACGATGAGCCGGCGCATCGCCGTCGCCCTCTACAACAAGATCACAGCCCTGCGCCCCGAATGGCATTCCGATGACATTGACAAGGGCCGTATCAAGGTCGTGATGACAGGCTCTGCTGCTGACCCCGCCGAGTTCCAGCCACACATCCATTCCAAGGATGAACGGCGTGACCTCAAGCTCCGGGCGAAGAACCCTGATGATGAGTTGGAGATCGTCATCGTTCGCGACATGTGGCTCACCGGATTCGATGCGCCGTCCATGCACACGATGTACGTGGATAAGCCCATGCAAGGGGCTGGCCTCATGCAGGCCATCGCCCGAGTCAACCGGCGCTTCAAGGACAAGCCCGGCGGACTCATCGTCGACTACATCGGCCTGTTCTCCTCCCTCCAGCAGGCACTGAGCGTGTACTCACCCTCAGACCGTGAGCAGGCGGGTGTGCCCATCCAAGAGCTCGTCGATGTCATGCTGGAAAAGCATGACGTGGTGCGGGGCATGCTCCACGGCGTCACCTTCGATTCCTCCCCGAACCTGCCAGCCAAGGAGCGTCTGTCGCAGTACGCCGCCGTGCTTGACCACGTCCTGTCTGACCCTGACCTCACCGCCAGGTACAACGACCAAGTGCTCGCCCTGGCGAAGGCGTTCGCACTCGTGGCCTCACGCCCCGAGGCTGAGGCCATCCGAAACGACGTACGCCTGTTTACTGATGTGCGCGCCGCAGTATTGAAGATACTCAACCCCGACTCAGGTGAATCACGGCGCGGGGGCAGCAACCTTGATACCGTCCTCGGGCAGATGCTCAATGACGCGGTCACCGCAGACCAGGTCATTGACGTCTTCCAGTTCGCCGGCATGGACTCCCCGGAACTGTCCCTGCTCTCGGATGAGTTCCTCGACTCCGTCGCACACTCCACCACTCCCAACCTTCAGCTGGGACTGCTGAGGCGACTGCTGGGGGACCAGATCCGCACCGTCAGCCGGAAGAACCTAGTCAAGGGCCGCAAGTTCTCCGAGATGCTCAATGATGCCTTGACCCGCTACACCAACCGGTCGCTCACCACGGCAGAGATCATCGCTGAGCTGGTCAACCTGGCCAAGGAGATGCGAGCGGACAAAGAACGCGCCCAGCAGCTGGGACTGAGTGAAGCGGAGATCGCCCTCTACGACGCCATCATCCAAAACGACTCCGCTATCCTCGAAATGGGCGACGAAACCCTGAAGACGATCGCCCGGGAACTAGTGGCCACAATCCGCTCATCTGCCACGTTAGACTGGACGGTCAAAGAATCGGTGCGTGCCCGCATGCGTTCACGCATCAAACGGCTACTTGCCAAGTACAAGTACCCGCCGGACAAGCGTGAACAAGCCGTGCAGCTCGTCATCGAACAAGCGGAACACTTAGCTACTGGAGAGCAGGACTAGGTGCAAGCCGTGCCCCTCGAGATCACTGCGATCCGCTCATCTGCCTCCACACAGGAAGACGAGGCCTAGCTAGGTTTCGACAACTCAGTCTTCGCGATGCCCATAGCGTGCAGGATCAACGGGCTGTTGATACTTCGGCAGCCCGTCAACTACCAGCAGGTACGACTCCATGACAAGCTCGCGGACGAGTTCGTCGTTAATCCCCGGTCCCGGCATGACGGTGATCCAGTGTTTCTTATTCATGTGGTAACCCGGAGTGATTGATTCAAAGCTTTCACAGAGCGCACGGGCTTCCTCTGGATCAGCCTTGAGATTCACCATCCGCTTCCCGCGGATGGTTGAGATCATGAACCATTTGCCGCATACTCGCGCGACCTCGCACTCCTCATCGAAGGGATAAAGCTCGCTTGCGGGAAGCTCGAGCGCAGCATCGACGACAGCCTTCCAAAGCTGTTCATCATCTAGGTCGGCCTTCATGAGGACCCCCATTCACTGCGTCTTCCAAGTAACAAAAATGCATTGTCGAGGTGGCGGGATGCCCTGGGGTGCGTCAGGAGGGGTGCAAGGGTATGACTTCCGGACAAAGCGTTGGCGGGTTGGGGACTTGGTGAGGCACCAAGGGGCGGCTCAGCAAGTCCGCTCCTCCTCGTTCAACGGAGGTGTGATGGTTCCGTGTCGGTCGATCATTCGTGCGGGTTTCAATGGTTCGTCGCGCACGGCATCGAGGAGCCGGTCGAAGCTTTCCATCGTGGCCTTGCGGTTGGAGGGAACGAATTCCAAAGCGGAGGCGTACGGGCTGACCTCGTGCCCCTGGCCTGACAGGGCGATGGCCATATTCACGAGCGGGTTGGCTCGTGCGCCTTCCTCGATGGCCTTTGCGATCCAAGAGCGGCATTCGTCTACGTCGTTAGTCCAAGTACGGAATACCTCGCCGGCGAGTTCTTGATGCCATGAGTAGTCGTCGGAAGTGCTGGTGAGTGTCCATCCCGGCCACAACGCCGTGAAATCCTCCAAGTGCATGTCCTCGTCCTGGAGCGACCACCAACGCAGCGAGCATGCTTGGTAATCCACGAATATCCCGGTAGTCGGAACATCGTCATCCATGGTCGGCTCCCACGCATTCGATTCATCCGGTAGTCGGGAGGCTACCTCACGAGCCAAAGCCAGGAAATTCTCAGGACCGAATCCAACAATATCGTCCAGGAAGCCGTAAGCGCGCCAGGTGACCAAGGTGCCGTCTGCCATGCGTACGGTGATGGGATCAGCTCCGTGCCACTCATCCCATGGCTCTAGATCGGGCGCGCGATCGCATGGCAAACGATCAGAACGGTGTGTGAAGATGGTGGCCGGATCGACGCCAGCGGCCCGAAGGGTTCCCCTGGTTCCTTCGGCTGACCAGACGGCCGTCCACCCAGGCCAAGTGTGCTCAACGAGGTAGTTGATAAGTCGAGGCATGTAGAGCGCCTCGCTCTCCTCTGCCCACACCACCAGTTTCCTGGTCTCATCGATCAGCAGCGTGCCCTCAATCCACGTCGCCCCCTTCCAAGCATGCGGATCGTCAACACCCATCGGAGCCATACGACGCACGCGCTCGATGGTGGCCTGCGCACCATCGATCGCAATGTCCAAGCCGATCGTTTGGGCTGCCCAATGGTCGTAGAAAATCTCCCAACCAGCAGCAGTCTTAAGCAGCACACCTAACCGCGAACCCACCGTGGCCTCCCCATCAACGCGCAACCCAAGGGCCGCTGAGCACCTCATTCATACTCATTCGATCAGAACAAGTTATTCGGCGATCGTCGTCGAAAGCTTCAGGTCTATGAAGTACCCCGGGTAAAAAACGTCTCCCCTGGGACACATCCAGAGGAGAGGTGCGGGGAATCCTGTTGGCATCCAGGCTAGCACAGGTTCGCCCGCAAGCACCCTTCGACCAGAACGCGCCGCTTCCGATTTCTCGAAAACGGCGTTATTTCAACGGAAAGTCTGGAGCGGGCGACGGGAATCGAACCCGCGCTGTCAGCTTGGGAAGCTGAAGTTCTACCATTGAAC
>ERZ772779.875-NODE-875-length-13024-cov-12.424088_pt1 | contig 13024 bp, 12 predicted proteins | sample MGYA00511360_ERZ772779 | MGnify/ENA primary metagenome ERZ772779 (study PRJEB29015, sample SAMEA2738112) | human oral metagenome | biome: human oral; feature: human-associated habitat; material: saliva | place: China | collected 2231 ...
CGGCGAAGATCTCGTGTATGAAGCGCACGATGCGCCCGAAGAAACCGAGTTTTTCAGCCGAATCCTTGCGCTCGGCCTTCGAAGCTGCCTTGGTCAACTCGCGTCCTTACCCGTCAGAGTGTCGTTCGAATTGTTAAAGGCGGCCCATTCACCGATGAGCCGCCTTGCAGGGTAGGAGGGACTCGAACCCCCAACCGTCGGTTTTGGAGACCGATGCGCTACCGATTGCGCCACTACCCTTCGGCTGTTTAGCTCTAGACATTATGCCCTAATCGACGGGCACATTCCAGAAAGCCGGCCGCAACCCCTATGAGGATACCCGGAATTCCAGGCCGCCGTCACCCGCGCGGAGGGGCTTGTCACACAATCGGCTCCGTCGATCCGCCCCGGAAGCCGCCGGGCGGGGCGCATTCTGCGGCACCCGGCTTGAGCATTCCCACAGCGGACTGGGAGACCTCAGCGACGTTCGCCATGGGAAAATCCCGGTATGAGCAACATCTCCCCCGCTCGCCGAGTCTCGGCTCGGCTCGCAGCGATCCAAGAATCCGCGACGCTCGCCGTCGACGCGAAGGCGAAGGCGCTCAAGGCCGCCGGCCGCCCGGTGATCGGCTTCGGCGCCGGCGAACCCGACTTCGCCACGCCCGACTACATTGTCGAGGCCGCCGTCAAGGCCGCGCGCAACCCCGCGATGCACCGCTACACGCCCGCCGCCGGCCTGCCCGCGCTGCGCGAAGCCATCGCCGCCAAGACCCTGCGCGACTCCGGCTACGAGGTCTCCCCCGCCGACATCGTCGTCACCAACGGCGGCAAGCAGGCCGTGTTCCAGGCCTTCGCCGCGCTGCTGGGCCCCGGCGACGAGGCCATCCTGCCGACCCCCTACTGGACCACCTACCCCGAGGTCGTCAAGCTCGCCGGTGCAACCCCCGTCGAGGTGTTCGCTGGCGCCGACCAGGACTACAAGGTGACCGTCGAGCAGCTCGAGGCCGCGCGCACGCCGCGCACGAAGGTCCTCCTCATGTGCTCGCCGTCTAACCCGACGGGCAGCGTCTACACGCCCGAGGAGCTCACCGCGATCGGCCAGTGGGCCCTCGAGCACGGCATCTGGGTCATCTCGGATGAGATCTACGAGCACCTGCTGTACGAGGATGTGCAGACCGCGCACATCGTCAAGCTCGTTCCCGAGCTGGCCGACCAGGCCGTCATCCTCAACGGCGTGGCCAAGACCTATGCCATGACCGGCTGGCGAGTGGGCTGGATGATCGGCCCCTCCGACGTCATCAAGGCCGCCCTGTCCTTCCAGTCGCACCTGACCTCCAACGTCAACAACATCGCCCAGGAGGCCGCGCGCGCCGCCGTGTCCGGCTCCCTGGACGCCGTGAACGAGATGCGCGTCGCCTTCGACCGCCGCCGCCGCACGATCGTTGACATGCTGCGCCAGATCGACGGCTTCGACGTCCCCACGCCCAAGGGCGCGTTCTACGTCTACCCCTCCGTCGAGCGCCTGCTGGGTCGCGACATCCGCGGCCGCGTCGCCAACACCTCGGGCGAACTCGCAGACCTGATCCTCGACCAGGTCGAGGTCGCGGCGGTTCCCGGTGAGGCCTTCGGCCGCTCCGGCTTCCTGCGCTTCTCCTACGCCCTGTCCGACGACGACCTCGTCGAGGGCATCACCCGCGTGCAGGAGCTCTTCGCCTGATGCACGTCTCGTTCGAACGGACAGACGAGGAGACCCCCCTCGGGACGGTCCTCCTCGCCCACGGGTACGCCGAGCACTGCGGGCGCTACACCCACCTGCGCTCCGCGCTCACCCGCGCCGGCTACGACGTCGCCTTCTACGACCACGCGGGCCACGGGACCTCCGAGGGTCCCCGCGCCCGCGTGGACGTGGGCGCGCTGATCCGCGACTTCGGCGACGCGCGCCGGGCGGCCCTCGCCCACGCGCGCACGCCGGACCTGTTCCTGTTCGGACACTCGATGGGCGGCATCATCGCGGCCGCCTCCACAATCCTCGACCCGACGCGGCTGCGCGGCACCGTCCTGTCCGCGCCCGCGCTGCGCCCCCTCCCCCACGTCTCCCCCTCCCAGGCGCGCCGGCTGCTGCCGATCGCGCGGCTGCGCCCCGGCCTCGTCGTGGCGAAGGGAGCATCCGACATGGAGGTCTCTCCTCTGTCGCGCGACCCGCAGGTCCAGCGTGACTTCGATGCGGATCCGCTCACCTACAAGGGCGGCGTGCCGATCCTGACGGGCGCGACCATGATCATTCAGGGCGACGAGGTCATTGCGCGCGCCGCCCGCCTGCGCACTCCGACCTTGGTCATGCACGGGTCCGGCGACCTGATGGCGGACCTGCGGGGCTCGCGCGAACTCGTGCGCGGGGCACGCGCGGCGCACCCGGACGCCGACATCCACCTGCGGATCGTCGACGGCGCTTACCACGAGCTCCTCAACGAGCCCGAGGGCCCCGGCCTGATTCGCGACATCATCATCTGGCTCGGGGAGCACTAGGCCGTGGAAGCGCCCGCTGTCCCTAACCTGACGGCCTCGCGCCCGACCCCACCGGGCAGGCGTGATCTCGCCGCCCTCCCCAAGGCCCACCTGCACCTGCATTTCACGGGAGCGATGCGCCCCTCGACGATGATCGAAATGGCGCGCACGCAGGGAGTTCGCCTACCCCCTCACCTGCTGCACATCGACGCGGCGTCCATGCCGGCCGACGGGCGCGGATGGTTCCGTTTCCAGCGCGCCTACGATTCCGCGCGTCACCTCGTGCGTTCCGAGGCCGCGATGCGCCGCCTCATCCGCGAGGCCGCCGAGGACGACGCTGCCGAGGGCTCGGTGCGCATGGAGATTCAGGCCGATCCCACGTCCTACGCGCCCTACGTCGGCGGCATCACCCCGGCGCTTGAGATCATCATCGACGAGGCCCGACTAGCCTCGCGCGATACCGGCGTCGATATCGGGGTGATCGTTGCGGCGTCGCGCATGAAGCACCCGCTGGACGCGCGCACTCTCGCGCGCCTGGCCGCATCGTTTGCCGGGGAAGGTCCCGGCGATGTCGTGGGTTTCGGCCTGTCGAACGACGAACGCGTGGGTTCTACGGCTTCCTTTGCTCCGGCGTTCCGCATCGCGCGCCGCGCCGGGCTCGTGGGTGTCCCGCACGGCGGCGAGCTCCTGGGCCCGTCTTCCGTGCGCGAGGTCGTGTCCGCTTTGGCGCCCGCCCGCCTCGGGCACGGGGTGCGCACCAGCGAGGATCCTGACCTGCTGAAGGCCGTCGTGGACGCGGGCATCGCCCTGGAGGTGTGCCCCACGTCGAACGTGCACCTGGGCGTGTACACGGATTTTTCGCAGGTGCCGCTGCCGACGCTGATCTCAGCGGGGGCTCGGATCGCGCTGGCTGCCGACGACCCGCTGCTGTTCCGTTCGCGCTTGGTCGCCCAGTACGAGGTCGCGCGCGACGTGTTCGGGCTGTCCGACGAGGCCCTGGCAGACCTGGCGCGGTCTTCTATCGAAGCGTCGCTGGCCTCACCCTCGCGCAAGGCGGCTTGGAAGGCCGACATCGACGCGTGGCTGGCGGCGCCCGCGGCGTAGTGCTTGTGTGGGGCGTGCCTGTTCTGTGATGTGCCGCCAGCACAGGCCAGTTTTCCCTCAACACTCGCAAGATTCCGCGTAGCTCCCACAATCTCGCATGCAATTCCCCCACGCTTCTTTCAAACATTGAAACTAGAACGTTGATATTCCGCTGATTTCAGGCCACGTCTCGGGACACCCTGCGGGGAATTGCATGCGAAATGTGGGGAGGCACCTCAGCAGGACCTGCGAGATCGACGGTATCGACGGGGTCGACAAGTTCTACCAGGGCACGCAATCATCGAGCGGGCGCCCACTGCGGCCCCCACCCACAGAGACGCCCAAAACGCAGACCACCTCTGCCAAAACCACCAAAAAACAGCCATTGCGGCCGAGGTGGTCTACGTTTTGGGACATCGATGAGCTCCAGGTGCCAAGTGTCCTCAAACAACGTCTCCCGCACACACTCCAGAGCCTCCGCAGACCCCGTACACCTGCGGGCCGCTATGTGTGCTCGGCCGCGCGCTCGATGAGCATGGAAGCAAGGCGGTAGACCTGCGTGACTTCCCTGCTGGAGCGGTCCCACGTCTCCAGTTCGGCCGCGACCAGCTCCGGGTGCTTCTTGCTGATGTCTCGCAACGCGTTGCCCACGGACTTGCGGACACTTTCGCTGGCATCACTACGAAGCCTCGACAACCTCGCAATAGCGCTGCCCGGGTGATCCCGAAAGTAGGGGCGGCTCGTCCAGATCCTCAAGCCTTCCGTCACGGCCCTGCGCACGCCCGGGCGTGGGTCACCCAGCCACTCGTCGATGACAGGAAGAGCCTCCTCGTAGCCCCTGACAGCGCAAAAGTCGTCGAAGGCTTTCGCCAGGACCTCTTGGACCCTCCAATTGGTGTCACCCGAGACCTCGTCCCGGAGGAACGACAGAACATTCGGATCCTGCGACAGGTGCCCCAGCAGAAAAGCCGCGTACATGCGCACCTGATAGACCTCGGAGCGGTACGCCAGGTATGCCACGCGCAGAGCCTGTTCACGGTCAAAGGAACCGTAGTCGAAGCGGGCACGGCGCTGCTCGTGCAAGAAACCCCGCTCTATGGCCGAAAACTCTTGTTCCAGGCCCTCCACGTACTCTTTCACGGCTGTCCCTCCGCGCGTCCAGCCCCTACCAGGCGATGCCGACCGTCACCGGCTCAGGCACCAGGGTCACGCCGAACGCCTCAAAAACACGCTCGCGCACCGCGCGGGCCAGGGCCTCGATGTCGGCGCCCGTCGCGCCGCCGCGGTTCGTCAGGGCCAGCACGTGCTTGGTGGACAGGGACGCGCGCGGAGGATCCCCGGCCTCGGGCAGGTGAAAGCCCTTGGAACATCCCGCGTGATCGATGAGCCAGGCCGCGCTCGTCTTGACGAGGCCCTCCCCCGCCTTGAAGCGGGGCGCGTCCTCGGGCAGGGAGGCGGCCACGGCCTCGGGCAGGATCGGGTTCGTGAAGAAAGAACCGGCGCTCCACGTGTCGTGGTCCTCCGCATCCAGGACCATACCCTTGCCGCTGCGCAGATCCAGGACAGTGGAGCGGACCAGGGACGCGTCGGCGCGCTCCCCGGCCTCGACGCCGAGGCGGCGCGCCAGCTCGGCGTACATGACGGGGGCGCTCAGGGGCGAGCGCACGAGGCGGAAGTCCACGGAGAGGACCACCCAGCGGCCGGTGGGCCCCCAGGGACGGTCGCCCAGGCCGGGCTCGCCGACGCTGCGCTTGATCGCCGAGGATCGGTACGCAAAGCCAAGGTCCTCGGGCAGCAGGCGCACGACGTCACCCGTCAGGCGGTCGTAGGCCTCGACGCTCTCGATGGTCTCGGCCACCTCGTGGCCGTAGGCACCCACGTTCTGCACCGGGGAGGCGCCGACGGTGCCGGGAATGCCGGAGAGTGCCTCGATGCCGGACAGGCCCGCAGACAGCGTCCAGGAGACGAACTCGTCCCAGACCGTGCCCGCGCCGGCGCGCACGACGACAGATCCGGCGGGGTCCTCGTGGATGATGGAGGCGACCTCGTCGAAAGGCTGTACGTCGACGACCGTGCCCTCGAAGGGGGCGTCCGACGCCAGCAGGTTCGACCCGCCGCCGACGACGAGGAGCAGGCCTCCGGCGGCGTCGGCCGCGGCGACGGCATCCACCAGAGCGTCAGTCGTAGAAACGCGCACGTACTCAGCGATGGGCCCGCCCACGCGCAGGGTCGTCAGATCAGCAAGGGTCGTCATGCCCTAAGCCTAGCCGTTCAGCGCCCGCCGGGGCCACCCTCGCGCATCCACGAGGCGGGGCGGACCAGTCGGTCACTGCCCGAGGCCGGGGCGGGCCCAGTCTGACAGCGCGCACGACCATGGCCCAGTCGGGCAGCCCACCACGGCCGCGGCTCAGTCGGGCACAGTCCGAGGCCGGAGCGGGACGGCCCACCCGCCCGCGCACACCTCCCGCGCACACCACCCGCACAGCCGACGCCGCCATGCTCAATGCAACGCGGGCGGGAGCCAAAGCTCCCGCCCGCGCACTGTCACAACAGCGAAAGATCAGCCTTCCACGGCGGCCTTGAACCACGTCGTGATCGAGGTGGGGTGCGTGATGGCGGTGCCGACGATCACGGCGAACGCGCCGGCCTCCACGGCTGCGGCGGCCTGCTCGGGCGTGTGGACGCGGCCCTCACAGATCACGGGCACGTCCGGGAACGCGGCGACGACCTCGCGCAGCAGTTCCAGGTCGGGGCCGTCGGTCTTGACGCGGTCGCCCGTGTAGCCCGCCAGGGTCGTGGACACGATGTCCACGCCGGCATCGACGGCGCGCTGGGCGTCCTCGAAGGAACCGCAGTCAGCCATGACGAGGGTGCTGTCCTCGCGCAGGGCCGCAACGGTCTGCGCGAAGCTCAAACCGTCGAGGCGCGGGCGGCCCGTCGCGTCCAGGGCGACGATGTCGGAGCCGGCCATGACGCAGGCGCGGGCGTGGCGCAGCGAGGGGGTGATGTACACGCCCTCGTGGCCTTCCTTCCACAGGCCGATCACGGGCACGTCGACGCGGCCCTTGATCGCGGAAATGTCGGACAGGCCCTGGCAGCGAATCGCGGCGGCGCCACCGATCTCGGCGGCGCGGGCGATCTGCGCCATCGTCTCGGGGTGGCGCATGGGCTCGCCCGGGTACGCCTGGACGGAGACGATGAGCTTGCCTTTAAGACCGGCAATAAGCGGATGCATGGTGAACTCCTATGCGTTGAGGAAGAAAGAAACAGCCCCGAGCAGCGGTGCATTGCCACCAAGGGAACCAACAAGAATGGGGGTCGTCGCAACGGGCGTCATCGCGCTGGCTGAAAAACCTTCGTTCAGACCATCCCACCAGATATCCCCCGAGCGAGTCATCGAACCGGAGATGATGACGACGGCGGGATCCATACAGTTCACTAACGAGGCCGTGGCTTCGCCAAGTGCGTACGCGGAGCGCGCGAAGCAGGCCTGTGCAAGGGGGTCGCCAGAATCGGCGAGCTCTTGGAGTGCGCGTCCGCCGTCAACTTCCGGCTTGTCTTGAGGACGCAGCGAGTTATACCAGGCGGTAATTCCCGACCCGGAGCAGAAAGACTCGATGTGTCCCAGGCGCCCACACGAACAGACCATATCGGGTGCGAAATAGTGGTGAACGTGGCCCACGTGTCCCGCAATGCCGCGAGAACCGAAAGCAACGCGACCGTCTTCGACGAAGGCCCCACCGATCCCCGTTCCCACGGCGATAGATAGAACGCTGCGATAGGGCCGCCCTGCACCCAAAGTGGCCTCTCCAAGCCCGTGCGCGTGCACATCGTTGAGGACACGAACCGGGAGCTGCGTATGCGCGGAAAGGAGGTCACCGAGTTTGGTCCCCGCCCAACCGGGCATGATGTCCGTTGCGGACACGATCGTACCGGTCGCGGGGTCGACAACTCCGGCGCTCGCAACTGCGATACCCGCAATTGCCGGGTGCGACTCGATCAGTTCCGAGGCCAGTGCGCAGATTCGCGCAGCAACATCGGCGCCGCCCTTGGCGGCCAAGGTCGGGATTGATCCACGTTCGGTAACGGTGAAGCTGTCTTCGGCCTCGACAATGCCCCAACCGATCTTCGTTCCACCGATATCAAGAGCAAGGAGCGTAGTCATGAAAATTCTCCAAAAGGCAACGGAAGAGAAGACTAATCAGCGAGGCCAAGGCGGGCGCACGCTCGCGCGTACGCGAGAGGAGGACCACCTCGGCCTCGCTGATGATCAGGAGAGCAAGCCAGCTTCGCGCAGGACGGAAGCAACGTGCTCGACGTTGTCACCTTCGAGGGCTGCAACAGGACGCGGCATCTCGTTGGAATCAAAGACACCCAGAAGCTGCAGTGCGGTCTTGAAGGCACCAACGCCAGCGCCGAAGCCCTGAACGCCACTGACCTGGACGATGCGCATAAGGTCCGCGAGACGGTCCTGTTCGGTGCGCACGGCTTCCCAGTCACCGCGCTCGAAGGCCTGCCACTGACGGACATAGCCCTCGGGGTCAACGTTTGCCAGACCGGGGACGGAACCGTCCGCACCCGACATGTAGGCGCCGTCAACAACCACTTCGTGGCCGGTCAGCAGCTGCAGCGGGTGGCCAGCGGCCTCGTTCGCGCGAGAAAGCCAACGGAAGCCCACATCGTCACCCGAAGAGTCCTTCACGCCGTCAAGGACGCCGTCCTTGCCCAGGCGAAGAACAAGGTCGTTCTGCAGCTTGGTGTGCACGCACACGGGGATGTCGTAGGCCCACAGCTCAAGGTTGGTGTTCTCCTTGAGGATGCGGAAGTGCTTCTCGATCTCAGCCTGGCCGCCCAGTGCGTAGAAAGGAGCGGTTGCGACCACACCACGTGCGCCGCCGATTTCCTCGACAGCCTTGATGTTCTCAATGACACGCTCAGTTTCGGTGTCGATGACGCCGACCAGGAGCGGGACGCGGCCGTCGACGATGCGAACAACCTCGCGCTGGATCTGCTGACGACGCTCGGAGGTCGAGAAAGCGACCTCACCGGTTGAGCCGGAGACGAAGAGGCCGTTAAGCCCCGCACCAATCATGCGATTGATATGACGCTCCAGCGACACAACATCCAGCTCGCCGTCCTTCAGCGGGATAGCAAGGGGCGGGACAACGCCACGAATCTGCGAAGTCATCAGTTCTCTCCTTCGAGTGTTGGGTGCAGCAGTGAGGGCGCAGCCCCCAGCAGCTTGCGGGTGTAGGGATCCTTCGGGTCAGCAAGCAGTTGCGCAGCAGGCCCTTCTTCAACGACCTTCCCACCGTTCATGACGGCGATGCGGTCCGAAACGTAACGAACCGTCTGAATGTCGTGTGAGATGAAGACCATCGCCAAGCCCAGTTCACTCTTGAGGTCCGTGAGCAGGTTCAGGATCTGTGCGCGCACCGAAACGTCCAGTGCGCTCGTGGGCTCGTCAGCGATGATCGCATCGGGGCCAATGGACAGGGCGCGAGCAATTGCGACGCGCTGACGCTGACCGCCGGAGAGCTGACCGGGGAGCGCATCCAAGGCGCTTGAAGGCAGACCCACCAAAGAGATCAGTTCTTGCACGCGCTTAGCGCGCGAGGCCTCGTCACCAATACCGTGCACGCGCAGCGGATCAGCGAGCTGATCGGCGACGTGCATACGCGGGTTCAGCGCGGTCGCCGGATCTTGGAAGACCACCGAGACGACGCGTCCGATACGCCTACGCGCATCAGCGCCACGCTTCGTGACTTCCTCCCCGTTGAAGAACACCTTGCCCTTCGTCGCCATCTGCAATCCGCACATGACGTTTGCGGTCGTGGACTTGCCGCAGCCCGATTCGCCGACGATACCGAGCGTCTGTCCGCGCTCAATGCGCATGTTAACGCCTCGAACCGCGTGCACCTTGTGGGGGCGGAACAGTGAGCCGGTGCGGGAGTTGAAGGTCACCTCAACGTCCTGCAGCTCAATGATTGGAGTTTCAGTACTCATCAGTTTTCCTCCTGCCCTTCTTCAGTGACGACGGATTCGCTTGCGACACGAACCTCTTCGCGCGGTGGCAGTGCCGCGTAGACGTGCTCGGGCCCCACCTCGGTAAGGACCGGGCGAATATCGAGGCCGTAGTCGGGGTGCGAGGAACGCGGGGCGAAGCGGTCGCCGATCGGGAAGTCCCGAGGCGAGGGCACGGTCCCGGGAACCTGGTGGAGGCGTCCGGAGCCGGCCTCGATCGAGAGGACTGCGCCCAGCAGGCCGCGAGTGTACTCGTGAGTCGGGTGCGTGAGCAGTTCCTTGGTCGGCGCCTGCTCGATGACCTGACCGGCGTACATGACGGTGATCTTGTGAGCCACCTCGGCGACAAGAGCCAGGTCGTGGGACACGAAGATCATTGCGAAGCCGAGCTTCTCACGCAAATCGTTGAGCAGGTCGATGACCTGCTTTTGAACGGTCACGTCCAGAGCGGTGGTCGGTTCGTCAGCAATGATGAGCTTCGGGTCGCGGGTCAGAGCCATAGCGATCAGAACGCGCTGACGCTGGCCACCGGAAAGCTCGTGCGGGTAGGACTCGAGGGTGCGCTTGGGATCCAGGCCCACCAGTTCGAGGAGTTCCTCAGCAGTGCGGGTTCCGCCACGCTTGGTCAGCTGCTTCATCTGTGCCTTGATGAGCATGGCGGGGTTGAGCGAGGAAAGCGCATCCTGGTAGATCATTGCCATCTCGTGGCCCAAAAGGGCGCGGCGATCATTGGCGTTCATTTCCAGGAGGTTCTTGCCTTCGTAGAGAATTTCGCCGGTGATCTCTGCCTTGGGATCGATCAAGCCCATGATGGTCAGAGCCGTGATCGACTTACCACAGCCGGACTCACCGACCAGACCCATGGTTTCGCCAGCGCGAACCTTGAAGGATACGTGATCGACAACGTTGACATCACCGTGGCGCTCGAACTTGATGCACAGATCCTTGACCTCCAGGAGTGGCTCTCCGGTGAAGTCATCTTCGAAGCGGTCGGTGCGCTTGCCTTCGACAGATTCCAGATCGTCGAGGCGTGCCTGCAGGGATTCTGCCTGCTCGGCGTAGGCGCGGCGAGGATCGAGAAGGATACGGTCGGCTTCGCGCTCAGAGTTCTTGTCGACCTGGGCAACAGCTGCCGTGGAGGGAGCCGCGACCATGGCGTCCGTGATGCCTTCCGAGAGGATGTTCAAGCACAAGACGGTGATCATGATGAACAGGCCGGGGAAGAAGGCGGTCCACCAGTAGCCCAGCAGGACCGAGAGGTAGGACGAGGCCTCGGACAAGATATTGCCCCAGGTGGGAACCATGGTTGCAGGAAGGCCTGAACCGATGAAGGTCAGCGAGGCCTCGAGGATGATCGCATCTGCGACCAAGACCGTGGCGAAGACCAGAACCGGAGCAGCAGTGTTACGCATGACGTGCTTGATGAGGATCCACGGTGCACGGGCACCGGAGACGATCACTGCACGCACGTAGTCTTCACCGTATGCGGCCATCACGTTTGCGCGAACAATACGTGCCAGCTGCGGGATGTAGACGAATGCGATCGAGAAGATAATGACGAAGACAATGCCCATCTTGTTGTCGGACTGGGCAAGTGTGCGTCCGAAGACCAGAACCGTAACAGCCGCCATTGCGATACCGGGGACAGCCATGATGATGTCCAGGATGCGCATGATGGTCTCGGAGATGGCCTTGCGCGTCACGGCTGCGATCGATCCGATGATTGCGCCGAAGAAGAGGGCGATCACGGTTGAGCACAGGCCGATGAGCAGCGAGTAGCGACCACCGAAGAGGACGCGAGAAAGAATGTCTCGACCCGCGTGGTCAGTACCAAAGAGGTGAGCCGAAGACGGCCCCTGCCACGGCGTATCGATGAATTCGGGCGAATAGGGTGCCACGAAGGGCGCGAGGATTGATACAAGAACGACCAGTGCCAAAACAGTGATTGCGATCTTGGATCCCAAAGACATCGCGCTGATGCGTGAGAAATGCGCACCCTTCGCGGTGACCTTTGCGAGTTTTGCTTTTTGGTTCATGACTCACACCGACCTAATACGCGGGTTGATGAGCAGGTAGAGCATGTCAACGATGATGTTGACGATGATGAAGGCGATTGCGACGACCAAGGCGCCACCTTGCACCAGGGTCACCCAGTTCTCTTGGATGCCCTTGAGGAGCACGAGCTTACCCATGCCATCAATGGCGAAGATGATTTCAATGACGACGGCACCACCCATGAGGTAGCCAATACGCAGACCCAGAACAGTCACAGGAGTGATGAGGGCGTTGCGCAGGACGTTGCGGGCAACGACGACACGCTTGGGAATACCTGCGCCAATTGCGGTACGAACGTAGTCGCGGTCGAGTTCCTCAACCATCGAAGTACGCACGACGCGGGTCATTTGGCCGATCACAGGAACAGCCAATGCGATGGCGGGAAGAAGTAGTCGAAGGAACCAACCCGAGGGATCGACGCCGAATGCAGGAATAGGACCGGAAACCGGGATGGAACCACCGACGAAAGCCAAGACCAGCAGCGCTGCCAGCCAGAAGGAAGGGGTACCAATGCAGATCACCGAGATCACGCGGATCAGCTGATCGGGCCAGCGATCGCGGTAGAGAGCAGCAATGACGCCGAGGGGGAAAGCGATAACGACTGCGAAGAACAGACCCAAGAAGGTGAGTTGAAGAGTGACAGGCAGAGCCTGTGCGACCAGATCACTCACGTGGTAATCCTTGCCGGTTGCGTACAAACCGAGGTCACCGTGAAGCATGTTCCACAGATACATCCCGTATTGGGTGAAGAAGGGCTCGTTGAGTCCGCGTTCAACGCGGTACGCTTCGAGAGCTTCGGGAGTTGCTGTCTCGCCCAGTGCCGAGTAGGCGGGGTCAATGGGAGACAGCGACATGATGAAGAAGACGAGGAATGACACGCCGACCACCATGATCGGCAGCGCCACCAGTCGTCGCGCGATAAGGCGCAGAAGGTTATTCACTGCTAGACCTCCATGTCAAGCGGAATTGAACAAAATGAAGGAGGGGTGGGGTCCCACTGTGGCCTTAGCCCAAGGTGGGCATCCCACCCCTCCTTTCGTCGAAAGCCTGCTAGGGCTTTACTTCGCGCTTACTCCAAGCAGCTGCAAGCCGGTGGAGGAAATCGCCTTGAATCCGTCGACCTTCTTGGGGTTGGAGGCGGTGATCATGTTGCGGAAGACCAGCGGGTAGATCACGGTCTGCTCGGCGAGCAGATCCTGAACCTCGCCCCACTTAGCCTTGGCAGCGTCACCGTTAAGCTGAACAGCCTCGTCCATGAGGCCCTGCAGCTTCTTGAAGGATTCGGGATCCGAAACCTGCCAGCCGTCACGCTTCTTGGTCCACACGTTGTCGCCGTTCCACCAAGAAACGATGATGCCGGGGTCAACACCGAAGACCG
>ERZ772779.876-NODE-876-length-13015-cov-30.440201_pt1 | contig 13015 bp, 6 predicted proteins | sample MGYA00511360_ERZ772779 | MGnify/ENA primary metagenome ERZ772779 (study PRJEB29015, sample SAMEA2738112) | human oral metagenome | biome: human oral; feature: human-associated habitat; material: saliva | place: China | collected 2231 ...
GTAGGTGGGACTCTTATACTAGGGGCTGCAATAATTCTGGGAATGCTTTATTACACGGTTAAGCATGCGAATGTTCCGCAGTGGTATCTGCATGTATCGATTTGGGCTGCGGCGCTGATAATTTTCATGGCAGGAAGACAGCGTAATATAATCAGCAATCCGCCTTTTAAGGGGCTACTAAATGTCAGATATGAGATGAGCGATGAGGGAATTTATTACATCTATCAGGAGAAACTTACGGTGTACACGTTCTTCATCGCTGATGATGATATTGAGGAAATGATTTATGATGATGAGTTTCAAGTTCTGCACATAGTTGGAAAAGGCGAAGTGTCTGCCGAAACTCGAAAAGGTGTGACTGAACCTACTAGTGTAAATGATTACTACTGCCTACTTCCATACGATGAATTTGATATCGAAGATATTCTTAATCCGTATGGAGATATGATAAAGAGAGTACACGGGGATCTGCGTAGAGATTTTCAGTCCAAGTAGATAATAATTCGTGCATAATAAATAAAAAACAGGCGGGTGAACCGTCTGTCTAAAATGCAGACAAACTTGAATGGATAAAATTCTGAGGATGACATATGAAGGCGTTTGAAAACTTTGATTGGGATGCGTTTTGGTATAGCGATAGCAATAGCGATAAGTTAATATACTTCAACGGTGGCGTGCTAAAAGAACAAGATGTAAAACGTGTTGAGGACGAATTTGGATATAAGCTTCCTGACTCATATATAGAATTGCTAAGTATCCAAAATGGAGGCGCACCTTTCTACTCTCTTTTCTACTATGAAGAAGATGAGGAGTTTGTACCTGTTTATCTCACTGCTATTTACGGTGTGGATTCCAAACTGGAGTATTCTATTTGTGGGGATAGCGGTGCAAAGATGATATGTAAGGAGTGGGGTTATCCGAACATTGGACTTCCTATTGCCTTAACCGCAAGCGATGGTAATGAGGTGATATTCCTAGACTATAGCGAATGTGGAACAAATGGAGAGCCTAAGGTGGTTCTTGTAGATCAGGCAAATGACTACAAGAAAACTTTGCTCGCAGAAAACTTTGAGAACTTTATAAAAGGACTTCGCAAATACATAACAATAATAACGATTGATGAGTTTAAGAGCTTGGGCGAAGATGAACAGGCTTTCTTAATAGATAGACTCAATGACGAATTCGAGATAAAACGTGTCATTGAATATCTCAATGGAATGGGTATAGAGAATCTGAACAGCAGACTTCTTGGAGCCCTGGCACGTGCGTACAACAATGATAGAAAGTTTAAGAAAGCCATTGAAATCATGGATCTTATTCCGGAGTCAGATAGAGATGCAATTTGGTACTATAGATATGGATATATTTATACCTACAGACGATTCCCAAACATTGAAAAATATATGCTAAAAGCGCTTGCAATGTTTGATAAAGCAGTTGATATCACCAAGGATAAAAAAGTTGTAGATTGGTGCATAGAGCCTATAGAAAGCAGCGGTATCGAAGGTTTTCTTATGGAACATAAAACCGAATTTCCTAGGATTTATAAGGAATACGTAAATTATAAAAAATCAAAGGTTGATAAATATGATGATTTTGATCCTGAGTACGAAAAAAGATGGCAGTATACAACCAGAGTGTCAAAGAAGCTAGCAGGTCACTACGATGTAAACTGGATATTTGATCAGCATAAATATTCTCGATATGCCTTTGCCGTGGAATTTGATGATGCCATGATAGAGAATTTCGGCGAAGACTGGCATGCACAAGATGTTAATGCTCCTATAGATGCAGGGGAACTGCTTGTTGTATATAAGGCGTATATAAAGAGCACTAAGCAGCTGCATGAAAATGAAATTCTTTTTAATGATGCAGAGGTCTTAGAAGAAAAGCGAAATGATGGAATGTGGCAAGTAAAGATAATGGGATACCTTAAATCTGATGATGGAATATGTTTTAGTTTAGAGGAGTTAATGTTCAAAATTCACAACCTCATGGCGAATAAAGAACTTGGCGACCTTGTTAACTTTGAGGGATTTGACAATATAGGATTTTTTGATAAGCAGACAGGAAAAGAGGATAGAGATAATGGACTTCCAACTCTCTATGTGTGCTTAAAGAAGTAGAGTCTAAAAACGGTTCATGCGGCGAACCCGAAACCGCCGCCCTCTCCGATTGTATAGCTTGCGTCTCGGGTTCAATTCCCACCTCATTATATGTAAAAAAAGACGGCTCAGCCGTCTTTTTTTTACATGGAGCAGGTGAAGGGAATATCCCGCTATCAAGGCGCCTTAAGCGCCGCGCTGCGGGCTACGCACCTTGACAGCGGTTTTCTGGGTGTTTGCTTATGATAGGATACACCCAGATTCGTCCCCTCTCCGATTATATGGCTTGCGTCTCGGGTTCAATTCCCACTTCATTATATACAAAAAAACAGACGGATGAACCGTCTGCTTTTTTGTATGGAGCAGGTGAAGGGAATATCCCGCTATCAAGGCCGCCTTCGGCGCCGCGCTGCGGGCTATGCACCTTGACAGCGGTTTTCTGGGTGTTCGCCTGTGATAGGATACACCCAGATTCGCCCCCTCTCCGATTATATGGCTTGCGTCTCGGGTTCAATTCCCACTTCGTTATATACAAAAAACAGACGGATGAACCGTCTGCTTTTTTGTATGGAGCAGGTGAAGGGAATCGAACCCTCGACGCAAGCTTGGGAAGCTCGAATTTTACCATTAAACTACACCTGCAGATGGATATTTGGTTGATGTATATGATTATACTGCGAAGAGCGGAGTTGGTCAAATGAATGAATCATATTATTAACGCAGTGCATAAATTTAAGAATCGCGTGCAATTATTAATAATCTATTAGCAATATATTAATGAATATGAATCTTGTTGAAAACAATTACTTGCCCCTTTACAATCTGATTAAACAACGGGTGTTCTCAACTAAACCATGAGTACAGGAGGAACATATGTCACACATGATTGAGCTACATAAGGTGTCCAAGTATTACACCAACAAGGATACTGTCAGTACAGGACTATCTAGGATAGATCTCAACCTTGACATGGGCGAGTTCGTTGCTATTACAGGGGAGAGTGGAAGCGGAAAATCCACTTTGCTTAACGTAATCTCGGGGCTAGACACTTACGAAGAAGGTGAAATGTTCGTTGGCGGGCAGGACACAAGCGCCTTCAAAACGGAGGATTATGAGAGGTATAGGAAGACATTTATCGGCAATATTTTCCAGGATTTCAATCTTGTGAACAGCTATAGCGTGTATCAGAATATAGAGCTGTCGATGCTGATGTGCGGTATGAAGCACAGCGATTGCAAGGAACGTGTAAATGAACTTATCGAACTCGTAAATCTCGGTGAATACAGAAGGACTAAAGCGTCGAGACTTTCCGGCGGGCAGAAGCAAAGAGTGGCGATTGCGCGTGCGCTTGCCAAGGATGCACCTATCATAGTTGCGGATGAGCCGACAGGCAATCTCGATACGGATTCAGCCGCAAAGGTTATTGAAACGCTTTACAGGATCTCCAAGGACAAGCTTGTAGTTATCGTAACTCATAACTACGAGCAGGTTGAAAAATTCATCACCCGCAAGATAACAGTTCATGACGGAAAGATAATAGAGGATAAAAAGGTCAGAGAACGTCAAATAATAGAGTTTCATTCAGATAATGGAGAATTACAGGATAGCGGACAGCAGAGTTCAGTCGAACAGGAGAGTGCTAATATGCAGCATAATCCAGGGATTAGACAGAACGAAGAGCAAGAAAGTGAAGTGTTAGGGTCAGAACTAATAATTCCTGGGGTCGAGGAAGGTGAGTTTGAAGCGGCAGATTCTAACGATTTTGACGTGCCAGAAGATTCTAGATATTCAGACGTTGTAAATAGAATCACACGTGAAGAGGTTGAGGGCGATGAGATATCACTAGCCCCAATGCGTAGGGGTAGAGCAGCTAGAAATATGGAGAGAGAAGCTGAAGAGGTGGAGGCTTTAAAAAAGCAAGCCAAAGCAGAACGATTATATACTCCTGAGAGAACTGAATCACGATCAGAAAGGGCTAAGCGTAATGCATCTAAATTGACTCGTCATAATGAAATGGGGTTAGGCAACGAGTTAAGGCTCGGTGTCAGGAATACATTCAATCTACCGACCAAGTTTATTCTACTGTTCATAATCTATATATTCGTTGCGACATCGGTGCTAGGACAGTATTCATCCACGAAAGAGTCCCTGCATTTGCAAGATATAAATAGCCTTGCTAATCAGTATTTTAGAAATACTAGTGCAGATCGAATCATCGTAAAGAAGTCAGACAACTCTGCATTTACGGATGAGGATTATGCACAGATTGAAAAGCTAAAGCATGTCAAAAGCATCATCAAAGAAGATCCAGTTGTTGATGTGAAGATTACGCTCGATTCAAATATCTTTATGACAGGGCTTCTATATCCTGGGCAGAAGATAAAGGCAAAGGAACTCACCTACGGAAAGCTGCCCGAGCAGGAAAATGACATAGTCGTGGTAACAGATAAGTCTACAATGACCTACGATGCGCTTAAGGGCAATAGAGACGAACTTCTCGGCAAGGAATTTGACCTTATTGGAGACGAGGATGGAGAAACCCTTCAAGTTGGAAAGGTCAGAGTGACGGGCGTTATAGTTTATGATGATGCATCTAAATCAGGCATTACCCCAAGTACTGGAACTGTAAAGTACTACTGCAGTGATGCGCTTGCGAGAAAAGTAGTAATGAACACACTCAGTACAAAATCAAGTGCCGTAGTTGACTTCAGTGGTCAAAAGGTGAAAAAGGCCAATGCTAGGTCATTTATAGAATCGAATCCTAACGTGCCAAAGGGTGAAGCATACATCTATGAAGATCAGACTAAGAACTACAAGGACGACAAATGGCAGAATAAACCGCTTAATATATCAATCTCAAATATATACTATTCTGCGGATATTGCACTCAAAACTACAAAGAGTGTGGGTAAGAGTAGCGCACAGAAGCTGCTCGGAATTTCGAAGGATGATTACGAGACAAAAAATGCGAGAGTATATATAAATCCTGAAGATTATGACATCTTATACAATCGAGGGAACTATCAGATAAGCGTATTTGCAGATAATGACCTCAATGCGAATGCTCTGGCTTCATCAATCGACAAGTTCGGCATATACAAGACGTTTGCGATGAAGAAGATGATTACAAAGGATCCTTTACCACAGCTATTTTTGGTAAAACTGGTTCAGGTTGTTTTCACGGCTATAGGATTTGTGGTGCTGTTCTTTATCGCCTATATGATAATAAGACTAATCATGAGATCGAGAAATTCGTACTATGCGACACTAAGAATTCTCGGTGGTACGAGGAAGAATACGAGTGCGATTCTGCGCATCGAATTGCTGATGATGATGGTAATTGCACTTGCGGTAGATTTCGTGGGCATTTATCTTGCCTCGAAGGGGCTGGTAAATATAAAAGCACTTAAAAATGCGCTATTATATCTCGAATTTAAGGATTACATTATTCTTACGGTAGCGCTTATGCTTATGTCGCTTCTCATCGCAAACAGATACTCGCGCAAAATTTTCAAGAAGTCAGCGATGAATATTTATAGAGAGGAGGACTAAAAATGATTAAGTTGCAACATGTAAATAAGTTTTTCAATAAGCGTAAAGCCAATGAAATACATGTAATTAACGACACCTCTCTGGAGTTACCGGAGACCGGCATTGTAGCGTTACTAGGACCGTCTGGATGTGGCAAGACGACGCTTTTAAATGCTATCGGAGGACTTGATAAGGTTAATTCGGGCAAGATATTTATCGATGATGCTTGTATATCCAAGATGAGAGCATCGAAGGTAGATTCGATACGCAATGCCAAGATAGGGTACATTTTCCAGAACTTTAACCTACTTGACAGGATGACGGTATTCGAGAACGTTGCAATTGCGCTTAGAATGATTGGAATCAAAGATAAGCATGTAATCAAAGAACGTGTTAATTACTGCCTAAAGTCAGTAGGGATTTACCAATTTAGAAACAAGACGACCGATGCGCTCTCAGGAGGACAAAGACAGCGCGTGGCAATCGCGCGTGCCATTGTCAAGAATCCGCGCATCATCATAGCGGATGAGCCTACAGGAAACCTCGATAGTGCGAACACAATCGAGGTCATGAATATCATCAAGACTATTTCGAAGGACAGACTAGTTCTGCTCGTAACACACGAGAAGAAAATAGCGGAGTTCTATTCATCGAGAATCATAGACATGAAGGATGGAAAGGTCGTCGGTGATAGAGAAAACGATACTGATAACTATCTAGACTATCAGCTTGAGAATAAAATTTATCTCAAGGATATGCCTAAGCATGATGAGTATGGCAACCAGGATATTCAGGTCGATGTTTATAGCGATGGGCTTTCGGAGGCTGGTATAAAGCTAGTCCTTAGGGCAGGTAATCTGTACGTAGATACAGGTGGCAGATATAACGTTGTGGACGAGAATTCCAATATCGAACTAATCGATGACCATTACTCGGCGATGGATTCCAGCATATACGAGAACAATCGCTTCGAGTACGACAAGTATCTGCCTGAAGGATATAAGGCGAGGTACACCTCGCTGTATTCGCCAATCAAGATGTTTACAAACGGGTTCAAGACAGTTGCGAAGTTCAACAGACTCAAGAAGCTACTGCTCATAGGATTCATGTTCGCTTCGATATTCACATTTGTATCTGTAAGCAATGTGCTTGGAGTGCTGGATATCAAAGAAAAAGACTTTCTCACCACTAATGCTAACTATATCACTGTAAATAACACCAAGAAGGATCCATCACTCGCCGAAACACTTCGGAACACCCAGGGGGCGAGAGCTACATTTATAGGCAACACACAGGTGATGCTGAGGATGCCATTTACCGAATATCTGCAGAGCTCCAATTACGAGATGCAGTTTGGTGCATCGATAACACCAATGAGTGTGCTCAAGGAAGAAGAGCTGTACAAAGGCAAGCTTCCAACTGATGATAGAGGTGTTGTCGTAGATAAACTGCTTGTGGACAAGATGTTCAAGTCGAGAGTTGTTCAGGAAGTCGGTATAATCAAGGCATCCGACCTAATTGGTCGAAAAATCAAAGTGAAAAACCTCGGAGAATTCACGATAACAGGGATTTCGAATTTAAATTCACCATCTGCTTTCTTTGCGGACAGCTACTGCCAGGATGTGCTCATGTATAGCCAGTCAACTTCGACACTCGATGCACCTTCTAGCATGCCAATAGAAGATGCGAATGAAGGATCCAATCAAGATAGCGGTAATCCAATCATAGATTATGCTTATGCACCTTCGTCAATCAAGATCAAGAAGGGCAAGGCACCAGCGAATGATTACGAGGTCGTAGTGCGAGATACTCATGAAGAAGACATGCCGCTTAACAAAGAAATCGCTGCAAATGTAAATAATCATAAGCTCAAGGTAGTCGGATACTACACGACAGATTCACAGGATGACGATGCGTACTACACGACTAATCACACAATTTTGCTAGGTTATATATCAAAGCAGAGGGTGGTATCAGTGTACTCAGATGAACCGGGAGTACTTGCCGACAAACTTACAGAGCAGGGGTATTCTGTGCAAATCAATTACGACCGTGATAAGGAGAAGTATAAACTTTCAGAAGCTCAGAACGTCAGAAACACATTCACTGCAGCGGGGATTATCATCTTAGTTGCGCTAATAGAGCTATTCTTGATGCTTAGATCGTCATTCCTCTCTAGGATTAAGGAAGTTGGCACAATGAGAGCCATTGGACTCAAGAAACGCGACATATATAAGATGTTTATAGGAGAGATTGCAGTAATCACGGCGATTACAGCTATTCCTGGTATAGCGGGCGCTTATTACGTGCTCAGCCACACCACAGCGCTGCTTGGAGCGAAGTTCTATATTGCTCCTTGGGTAGCTGTACTGTCATTTCTTGTTCTCCTACTGTTTAACCTAATAGTTGGATTGATGCCAGTCTTCCAGACGATGCGTAAGACGCCGGCGGCGATATTGGCAAGGGTGGATATATAGACACACAATCTACATAGTGTTTTTAGGGCTTATGGGCTCCTCACCTTTTGAAACCTGCATGATTATGATATAATTTTAATAAAATTAACGCATTCGCCAAGTTGTGGACGCATCGGGTAACCGCGTGAAGGTTAGCGTTCGTGACTTGGCGAACATGCACTAAACTAAGCCGAGGAGGGCAATGATGGCTACCGATAAAGAGCATTCACCAGAAACTACGATGAGAAGCAATTTCATTCACAACATGATAGATGAGGATTTGGCGGAGGGTAAGTACCAAGAGGTGTATACGAGGTTTCCACCGGAACCTAACGGATATCTGCATATTGGACACGCTAAGTCTATTTGCCTGAACTTCGGAACTGCTAAGAAATACGGCGGAAAATGCAACCTCAGATACGACGATACCAATCCTGTAAAAGAGGATATGGAATACGTAAATTCAATCGAGGAGGATGTGCGTTGGCTCGGATTCGAGTGGGATGAGAAGAGGTGGGCTTCTGATTACTTCGACACTATGTATGATGCAGCGATTGAGCTGATCAAGAAGGGCAAGGCTTATGTCTGCGAGCTCACAGCTGAGCAGATGAAGGAGTACAGAGGGACGCTTACTGAGCCTGGCAAGGAAAGTCCATATAGAAATAGAACAGCTCAGGAGAACCTAGCTCTCTTTGAAGACATGAAGGCTGGAAAGTATGGTGATGGACAGGCTGTACTTCGTGCCAAGATTGACATGAGCTCACCTAATATCAACATGAGAGATCCTATTATTTATAGAGTCGCACATGCCACTCATCACAACACAGGTGATAAATGGTGTATATACCCTATGTATGACTTCGCTCATCCGATTGAAGACGCGATTGAAGGGATTTCACATTCCATCTGTACGCTCGAGTTCGAGGATCACAGACCACTATACGATTGGGTACTTAATGAAGTTGGCTTTTGGAATCCACAACCAAGGCAGATTGAGTTCGCAAGGCTCAACATAACCAATATGCTTATGAGTAAGAGATATCTCAAGAAGCTCGTTGATGAAGGTACTGTTTCAGGATGGGATGACCCACGTATGCCAACAATCGCAGGTATTAGAAGACGTGGATATACACCTGAGGCAATCAGAAGCTTCTGCGATGATATCGGTGTAGCTAAGTCCAACTCGACAGTAGACTTTGCACAGCTCGAGACTAGTGTGCGTGATGACCTTCAGTTCAAGGTTGCTGCTCGTAACGTGGTAATGAATCCTATTAAGGTAGTGATTACAAACTATCCAGAAGGGCAGATTGAGACTTGCGAGGTTGAGAATAACAGAAATGTTCCAGAGCTTGGAGAGAGAGAAATTCCGTTTGGTCGTGAACTATGGATAGACGGAGAGGATTTCATGGAAGTGCCTGTCAAGAAGTATTTCAGGCTGTTCCCTGGCAACGAGGTTAGACTTAAGGGCGGTTATTTTATCACGTGTAACGAGGTTGTTAAGAACGAAGATGGCTCCATCAAGGAACTTCTATGCACTTACGATCCAGAGACTAAGAGTGGAACCGAAGGTGGAAATCGCAAGGTAAAGGGGACAATTCACTTCGTAGAAGCTTCTACGGCAGTGAAGATTAAGATACGAGAGTATCAGACACTTATGATTGAAAATGAAGATGGCAATCTAGAGCTCAATCCAGATTCGCTACATGAGACCTGGGGCTATGCTGAGCCATCAGTTTCCGATGTCAAGGCTGGCGAGAGATTCCAATTCTTCCGCAAAGGATATTATATTGCGGATAGCGAGTTAACGACAGATGACGAGAAGGTGTTTAACAGCATCGTAAGCCTCAAGAGCTCCTGGAAGAAATAGAGATTACTGTAAATGGGGTGGTGACCATAGATAGTTTATTTACATCCGTACTTACTTTTGTCGAGAATAATCCTATTTTCGCAAAATACATAACGACGGCATCAAGGTGGATCTTCGTAATTTTGGCAGTTTACATTCTTATGAGGTCCATCATGTCATTACTCTCAACTAGAGTGACTCCAGAAGTCTGGGGCTACCTATCTGTTGAGGATGGTGTTACACTTCCAATCACGCATTGGGAGAACATTATCGGCAGATCGTCATCTGTTGACCTGCGTATTGAACTCGATACAATTTCTAATACGCAGGCACTTTTGATTCGCCGTAAAGACGGGAAATGGATGTTTAAGGACCTGAATTCCAAGAATGGGACCATTATAAATGGTATCCAGCTCATTCCGCGTAAGAAATACATAATTAATCCTGGTGACGAAATCACGATGGGCGGTGCAAAGTGCACGCTTGCTGCGATAAGTGTTGAAGAGGAAAAGAATAATGATGCTATGCGCTCGATGGATAAGAAACCTGTCTCGCCATGGCCTCTTATGGTTGCAATCACCGCATTTCAGTTTCTGACGATGATACAGCTGATAATTGGCATGGGGACGAATCTTACTCCAGGGGCGCTTCTTTCGATTCCGCTGCTTTCTGCTACTATGTGGATTTATGTGATTCTTTTTAGAGCCATGGGCAGCAAGGGTTTTGAGATGGAGATGATAGCTTTCTTCATGTCGACTATAGGACTAGCGGTCACGACTTCTGCCAACCCTGCGCTTACAATGAAGCAGTATATCGCAACGCTTGTTGGGATCTTCATCTTCATATTCATGTGCATATATATGCGAGATCTGAGGAGGACGGAGAAGATTAAGCCAGTGCTCGCTGTGCTCGCTATAGGGCTACTGCTGTTCAATGTAATATTCGGAACGACTAAATTCGGAGCTGCTAACTGGGTTACTGTCGGTGGCATCTCAATTCAGCCTTCTGAAATTGTCAAGCTAGCATTCATATGCATTGGGGCAGCAACCATGGAGAATCTCTTCAACAAGAAAAATCTCTATGGTTTCATGCTATTCTCCTTGTTCTGCCTGGCTTGCCTTGCCAAGATGGGAGACTTCGGAGGTGCGCTTATCTTCTTCGTAACATATCTGGTAATTTCGTTCCTAAGAAGTGGTGATTTTTCGAGGCTTATACTCACGATAGGTGCAGCCGGAATTATGGGCATACTTGTGCTCAGGTTTAAACCGTATATACTGAGCAGATTCAATGCCTGGGGACACGTGTGGGAGCCAGATTTTATCAATGGCATGGGATACCAGCAGACTAGAACCATGTCTTATGCATCTGGTGGAGGTCTTCTAGGTCTTGGCGCTGGAAATGGGTCTCTAAAGACTGTCGCAGCCTCTAACACAGACCTTGTGTTTGGGTTTGTAACTGAAGAATGGGGACTTATAATATCAATTCTTCTTGTCCTATGTATCATTACCCTCTCGCTGTTTGCGGTAAATTCAATTGTAGCTGGAAGATCAGCGTTCTACACGATAGCAGCGTGCGGCGCTGCGACAATGATGATTTTTCAGACCATGCTAAATATATTTGGAGCGGTAGACCTGTTTCCTCTAACTGGAGTTACTTTCCCATTTGTATCTACGGGTGGTACGAGTGCAATGTGTTCATGGGCAATGCTGGCATACTTTAAGGCTGCGGATATGCGTAAGGATGCAAGCCTTGCTATTAAGAGGAGACCGTGATGGGTGCGAAGACAAAAGGAGGTAGCGTATGCGGAAACTAGAGCGTAGAGCGAACATCTGTCTGCTACTCGCCGCGGCGCTGTTCATAGGGATATTGATTTTTACGTGGCGATTCGTAACCAAGGGGCAAGATTGGGCGAGCTTCTATGGAAATAGGCAGATATATACTAATGGTGAAGTCAATCGTGGTACTATTTACGATCGAAACGGTGTGATGCTTCTTAACTGCACCAAGGAGGGACTCGTATATCCTTCCGATGCTTCACTTAGAAAAGCAACTGTTCATGCGGTTGGGGATCCAAAGGGCAACATTGCGACGGGCGCAATCAACGTGTTTAGACCGCAGCTCATAGGGTATGACCTGCTAAACGGGACCTATGATACCACTAAGGATGGAAGCAAAATCAATTTAACCATAGATGCAAAGGCTAATTTAGCTGCATATAAGGCGCTCGGTGACCGCCAAGGGATGGTCGGAGTATACAACTATAAAACTGGAGAGATAATGGCGATGGTATGTACGCCATCGGTTGATCCAAAGGGGACACTTCCAACAAATTCTAGTTCATCTGAATATTTCAATACATTCCTCTCGGGAAGGCTCACTCCAGGCTCAACATTTAAGACGGTAACCGCTGCGGCGGCGATTGATAATGTAGATGATATAGAGGATTTTAGCTTCAACTGTTCTGGCGTTACGTATGTAAACGGTTCGCCGATAAAGTGCACAGAGCGACATGGGCATGTCGACTTCGAGATGGCACTCGCAAAGTCTTGTAATGGCGCATTTGGAGAAATCACTCGTAAGGTTGGTGCAAGTGCCATGAGGGATTACGTCAAGAAGATTGGACTTACCAACTCGCTCGATATAAACGGAATTAAGACAGCAAAGGGCACATTCGTCTTTCCAAAGGATGACCCGATTAAACTTAGTTGGGCGGGCATCGGGCAGGCTGATGACCTCGTGAATCCTGCCTCGATGATGGTCTATATGGGCGCTATTGCAAATGGTGGCAAAGCTATAAATCCTTATATAATAGGCTCATCTAATTTCCTTAAAAAGGTTACTGGCGGTGATTCATTAGGTAATTACCTGAGCAGTGGCACCGCAGGTAAGATGAAGAGCATGATGAAAAATGACGTTAAGGTTACATATGGAGAGAGTAATTTCCGAGGGCTCGACATCTATGCAAAGTCTGGAACAGCAGAGACTGGGAGCGGAACACCTGATGCGTGGTTCGTTGGATTTATAGATGATGCAGATCATCCATATGCATTCGTGGCATGGGTTAAAAACGGTGGCAC
>ERZ772779.877-NODE-877-length-13012-cov-6.969746_pt1 | contig 13012 bp, 2 predicted proteins | sample MGYA00511360_ERZ772779 | MGnify/ENA primary metagenome ERZ772779 (study PRJEB29015, sample SAMEA2738112) | human oral metagenome | biome: human oral; feature: human-associated habitat; material: saliva | place: China | collected 2231 ...
CCATGACGGTCTGGTCGACCAGGAGTGGGCGGAACTGTTCCATGAGGTCCAGCGCGAGGCTTGGGCGTTTGTCGGTGGGCGCGTGCGCGATGCCGAGTGACGGTTCGAGCCCTGCGGCGTGCAGCGCGCCGACGCATTCGGACAGGAGGATCGCGTACCCGTAGGACAGGGCGGCGTTGGGCAGGTCGTGGGGTGGGCGTCGGCTGCGCCCGTCGAAGGTGACGTCGGCGGGCACGCACGCAGCGAGCACGTCGAAGTAGGCGTTGGAACACGCGCCTTCGATGCCCATGACTTCGTCGAGGGTGCGCGCGCGCCCGCGAGGGAGCGCCGCCACGCGTGCATGTGCGCGGTCGTGTCGGCGACGTGCACGGCTTCGTCGCGCCGGGCGATGCGTGTGAGGACGTGGATTTGACCGCGGATTTTCGCGCTGATGAGGCTGGCGGCCAGGCGGACGCGGCGCTCGTTGTCACCGGTCAGGGCCACTTGCGCAAGGAGTCGGCTGGCGTGCGCTCCCCTGTTCGAGCCGATGAGGGTGCCTTGGTAGGAGCCTCGCCGCGACAGGCACACGACGTCGACGCCGCTGCGCATCGCCCACGAGCGCGCGCCGGCGGACAGGCCGACGTTTCCGGACAGAACGATGCGCGTGACGCTGTTTTTCGGCATGGAGATCGCGGGCAGTGAGCCGGGCGCGTCGACGAGGAGGCGGCCCGCTTTGACGTGGACGCGTGCGCCGTCGCGACCGATGTAGAGGATGCGGTCGGCTTGGCCTGTGGGTTCGCCGCCGGTCCGGGTGGTCCACGGATCGATGCCGACGCTCGCGAGGGCTTTCTCCTCGTCAATGTGCTGGGTCGTCAGGTCGGTGACGCGCGCGCCCGCGTTGATGGCCGCGGCGGCGACGGTATCGATAGCCTCGGCCAAGCACTGCTCACTTGGTGCCGCGAGCATGAGGGTGGTTCCGACGCGCGAGTAGCGCAAGCCTGCTCCGGTGGCGTACCTGTCATGGTCGAGCAGCGCCGCGTCGGCGAGAACACGCGTGAGCGGGTTGGTGTCCGAGGCCTGGGCGAGTTCGTCGATAATGGGGGCGTCGGTGTCGGGCAGGCCCAGTGCCGCGAGTCCCGCACTGGTCACGAGGCCCGGGTCGGTCGGGCGGATAGTGGCTCGCGCCAGGTGGTGGTTGCCATGGTCGTAATCGTCGGCAACTCCCCTGCTGAAGGCGTCGTGTCCTGCGCGCATGTCGTCGTAGGTGCCGTGGGGACGTTCTGCGGTGAGCCGCCGTTCGAGGGTTTCGCGCACCGATTCGGCCAGCAGCGCCCGAGTGATGGGGTCCACTGTTGCAATAGTGTTCCCATCAAGTGCGGCGATGCGTGGCGGCACCCAGTCGCTCGCGGCGAGGAGGCGGAGCTGCTCGTCGGTGAGGCTTCCTGGGGTGGGGGTGTCCGAGCTGGTTGGGTCTGGGTGTACTGTGAGGAGTCTGCGTCTGGCGCGAGTGAGGGCCTCGGGGCTGATCGTTTCTCTCAGGGACGAGGCCGTGGCAGGTGTCGTCATTGTCTGTCCTTCCACTCAACATACTTGTAGTTACTCTACAAGTATGAGGTGTTGCGGCCTGGCGACACGCCGATAAGGGAGGCGATTTCCGGGGCAACACCGGCCCCACAGGCGGTCCGTGGCGATACGAGTAATCGCAACGAAAAGTCTGATATTCTGACCTTGTGCTTGCTGGTCGGAGGGGTGCTTTTTCGACCACTGGCGATCCGGCATGGCGTTTCTCCTGGTCACAGGGGGCGCGACACGCCGGGCAGTCAGAAAGCACCAAGCGCCATAAGGTGCATTAAGACGATTGGTGTCGGCATGGTTGGCCTTTCGTGCGGAGTCAGAAAGCACCGAGCGCCATAAGGTGCATTAAGACCTTGCGTGCGTCGCGTTCGGCGCGCAGGGCCTTGACGCCGCGTCAGAAAGCACCGAGCACCATAAGGTGCATTAAGACGAGGCTGCATGGCGGCACACCTCACTCATCGCGCGGGCGGGTCAGAAAGCACCGAGCGCCATAAGGTGCATTAAGACTCTCGATGCCAGTCACAGGAGGTCGTCCCCGTTGGTCTGTCAGAAAGCACCAAGCGCCATAAGGTGCATTAAGACGCATCAGGGAACAGGCAACCGATGTTCTCGATGCCATAAGCCAGAAAGCGCCGAGCGCCATAAGGTGCATTAAGACTCGTTATCGCTACAGTACAGCTCGTAGTTGCTGTCAAGTCAGAAAGCATCGAGCGCCAAACGGTGCATTAAGACTATGTGGCTGTGACGCGGGTGGGTTGTCCGTTTTCGGTCAGAAAGCACCGAGCGCCAAAGGTGCATTAAGACGCGACCTCGCTTGCGACCCTAAATGTGACCGCTGGGCATGTCAGAAAGCACCGAGCCCCATAAGGTGCATTAAGACATTCGAACCTGCGCATAATGCGCGTCACCGAGGTTGAGGTCAGAAAGCACCGAGCGCCATAAGGTGCATTAAGACATCGCTTGTTTTGCCTCATCGGCGAGCATCTCAGAATGTCAGAAAGCACCGAGCCCCATAAGGTGCATTAAGACCCAGATCAGGTTTGGTTCGCTGATGTGTCCGGTGACGGGTCAGAAAGCACCGAGCGCCATAAGGTGCATTAAGACCTGCTGGCCACCCTGCGTCCACCTGACCTCGGGGTCAGGTCAGAAAGCACCGAGCGCCATAAGGTGCATTAAGACGTCGTGAGACCGATCTCGTTGAGACCTGCATACAAGAGTCAGAAAGCACCAAGCGCCATAAGGTGCATTAAGACATCTCCAACTCGTAGTCGAAGTTGTAGAAAACGAGTCAGAAAGCACCGAGCGCCATAAGGTGCATTAAGACACGGCCTTCGTAAGGCCCGAACGCTTCATGGTCTTGGTGGGTCAGAAAGCACCGAGCGCCATAAGGTGCATTAAGACACCGGGGACGAGACCTGGGAACTGCCGGAAGAGATGGCGTCAGAAAGCACCGAGCACCATAAGGTGCATTAAGACCCACCAGAGGCGGTGCACTTGCCGATCACCTTTTCGGACCGTCAGAAAGCACCGAGCACCATAAGGTGCATTAAGACCCGATCTGCTGCTTAAATCCAGGCGCATTAGGATTCACCCCAGGTCAGAAAGCACCGAGCGCCATAAGGTGCATTAAGACCGAACTTCTGTTCGTGCTTCGTCGAGGGCGATCTCGGGTCAGAAAGCACCGAGCGCCATAAGGTGCATTAAGACTTGCGGTACTTGACGTTCCAGCCGTCTCGCTCGAGATCCGTCAGAAAGCACCGAGCGCCATAAGGCGCATTAAGACTGGGTTAGTGCCTCCCCTAGGTTGGTTGTGAGCGGGTCAGAAAGCACCGAGCACCATAAGGTGCATTAAGACGCGTCATTCCACGTCTTGCAAATCTCCTGCCACAAGAACGTCAGAAAGCACCGAGCGCCATAAGGCGCATTAAGACGGCGGCAGTAATACGTGCGATAAGCGGGAACGGGAAATAGTCAGAAAGCGCCGAGCGCCAAAAGGTACATTAAGACTGCTTCTGCTTGCTGGTCTCAGAGAGAACCTTCATCCCGTCAGAAGCCATAAGGTGCATTAAGACCACTCATCGGCAATGACCATGCCGAATTCGACACCATAGAAGTCGGAAAGCACCGAGCACCATAAGGTGCATTAAGACTGGTCAGCAGACGGGGTTTCGTTGCCGTTCGGCGCAAGTCAGAAAGCACCGAGCGCCATAAGGTGCATTAAGACGAGATTTTGCTGTACGTGGGGTTGCTGTCATCTGCAATGTCAGAAAGCACCGAGCACCATAAGGTGCATTAAGACGTTTCATCAATCCTGTTGGGGTTGACGAGGATGTGAGCCAGGTCAGAAAGCGCCGAGCGCCATAAGGTGCATTAAGACTTGTAAGGTGCAAACCTACGAGGCTCACGAGACCGCGGGTCAGAAAGCGCCGAGCGCCATAAGGTGCATTAAGACGGGTAGGAGCCTGCCGTTGAGGCGGTGGAGAGGCGCGAGTCAGAAAGCGCCGAGCGCCATAAGGTGCATTAAGACTACATAGCTGCACGATAGTTGTACCACTTCGTGCTATGTCAGAAAGCGCCGAGCGCCATAAAGTGCATTAAGACTGTACGAAGTCTTCGTCAAGTACTCGGAATTCCATGTGTCAGAAAGCACCGAGCGCCAAAAGGTGCATTAAGACTTAACACCCTTGACCAGCTGAGCAGTGCCGTCACAGACGTCAGAAAGCACCAAGCGCCATAAGGTGCATTAAGACGCGTCGCACTGACTGCACGAGCCAACGTAGACGAGACGTCAGAAAGCACCGAGCACCATAAGGCGCATTAGGACGCAGACGCTTCGGTTCGGACCATCGTGCGGATCGCGGTCAGAAAGCACCGAGCGCCATAAGGTGCATTAAGACGCGAGAGTCGTGGTTTCGGCGCGTAGGACGGTTGCTGCGGTCAGAAAGCACCGAGCGCCATAAGGTGCATTAAGACGTAATAAAGTAGACGCCGGGCTTACGGGCTTCCAGGTGTCAGAAAGCACCGAGCACCAAAATGTGCATTAAGACGTCTCCATCAGATACTTATACTGGTTAAAGTCGAGATGTCAGAAATCACCGAGCACTACAAAGTGCATTAAGACTCACGCTTATTTCTCGTTCTTCATCTGCTGGCGGTAGCTCAGAAAGCACCGAGCGCCATAAGGTGCATTAAGACGTCTCCGCCCAGTTAGCCGTGTTCGTGCAGTAGAAGGGTCAGAAAGCACCAAGTGCCATAAGGTGCATTAAGACCCGATCAGCTCGAACACGCCACCAGCGACACGTACCGTCAGAAAGCACCGAGCACCATAAGGTGCATTAAGACACGGGCTTGAAGTCGTGTGTGTAGAGGAGGCTGTAGGTCAGAAAGCACCAAGCGCCATAAGGTGCATTAAGACACGCAGTACGCGGCCTCACGCGACACCTTATCCCACGTGCCAGAAAGCACCGAGCATCATAAGGCGCATTAAGCCTTGGGCAGTTTGTAGGTCGTGCCTGACCAGTGATACCGGCGTTAGAAAGCAGCGAGCACCATAAGGTGCATTAAGACCGCTCAAATACACCATCACCGGTGCCACCTTCTTCTCGGTCAGAAAGCACCGAGCGCCATAAGGCGCATTAAGACGCTGCTTTCTTTCGTTGAGCAGACGGCGTGCTGGGTCAGAAAGCACCGAGCACCATAAGGTGTATTAAGACCTTAGGCGGCTCAGACTCACCCGCCTTGGTCTTGGGCCGGGTCAGAAAGCACCAAGCGCCATAAGGTGCATTAAGACGCGGTAATCTCACGCTTATCAGCCGACAGCTTGTTCGGTCAGAAAATACCGAGCGCCATAAGGTGCATTAAGACCTAGCAGCGCGACGGGCTGCGAGTTCGTCGAACGGGTGTCAGAAAGCACCAAGCGCCATAAGGTGCATTAAGACTCCATAATCGAGGAGTCATCCATTGCGAGCAGGTCATCTAGGGTCAGAAAGCACCGAGCACCAAAAGGTGCATTAAGACCATCCGCATTGACGGGCGAGGTGGTCTTCGATGAGGCGCTGTCAGAAAGCTCCGAGCGCCAAAAACTGCATTAAGACACGCCGCTAGCGACGACGCCATGTACGTTTCAGCAGGTCAGAAAGCACCGAGCGCCAAAAGGTGCATTAAGACGGTCGGGACGCATTGCCAGCGGCGCGGGAGCCGCGTCGTCAGAAAGCACCAAGCGGCCAAAATTTCGCACGTAATTCCCATCTTTCAACTCTGCACCAACTCTTAGAAGTCGCAGAATTTCAACGATCCGACTTCAAACATCGAAACAACAGGCCGGTAATTACGTGCAACATTTTTGAGGAACCATCCGTGGCCAGCACCAAACGGAGCATTAAGACGGTCGGTGCGTTGAACACGAGGGGTTATCGCTGTTCTTTGGGTTAGAAAGCGCCGAGCGCCAGAAGGTGCATTAAGACGCCGAGCCGGTGACTGATGTAAAACGGACGCCCCTGGGTCAGAAAGCACCAAGCGCCATAAGGTGCATTAAGACAACACATACCAGGCGTACACGGTCTCAAGGCGCAGAACCATCAGAAAGCACCAAGTGCCATAAGGTGCATTAAGACACGGTGTGATCGGGGTGGTATGTCGCATACCCGATGACGAGTCAGAAAGCACCGAGCGCCATAAGGTGCATTAAGAACCGGCCCCCGGCTCCTCCAGCGATACTTGGGTCAGAATTCGCAGACCATTCCCCGAGGCCACAGCAGGTAGCCACCCGCAAGCTACACGAGTTCATTCAGGAACTGAGCACTTGCTCGCACGCAGGACAGCCTCATTGGTGAATTGTTCGCACCCGAAGCGCTCACGCCTACTCGCATGAGCTTAGAGACGATGGACCCACTCGCGCACCGCCGCGCGAACTGAGTTAGAACGGCTCGTGATCCCCTTGGGTGCGGTGGGTTCCATGAGCGTCCTTCAGCGTCTGTTCATCCAGACGCACCGCCACAGCGGCAGCAGGTCCCTCCCCCACCGGAGGCGCCCCGGGCGCGGCGAAGGCAAATCCGCTAGGTCGTACCCGCGTTCGGCCTCATCAGCCCACGCCTGAATCTGCTCATCACTGACGGGGACTCCGCGAAGAAGACACTCACTCATACAAATAACGTATACGAGAATCGCAAGAAGCACCGCTGATCGAGTCGCCAGTGACAACGATGGGAGAACAACTCTCGGCACGCAAGCGAGGGGCCGCTCACGAGTTTTCGTGCGCGGCCCCGTTTTGTTTCAGCCGGAATCTGTCATCCGGAATCCGTCAGAGCACTGACACTCACGTCAGCAGGCGGCCCCGGGCATCGAACTCGTAGCGCGTGCCGTCAATCCAATGGGTGCCCGTCACCATGGCCCCCGACGAAGACAGGTAATACCAGTGACCGCCGTCCTTCAGCCAGCCCTTGTGCACGACGCCCGATGAAGGATCCAGGTAGTACCAAGCCCCCTGAATGCGCGTCCAGCCAAAAGCCTGGGCACCGTCGCGCCCAAAATAAGACCACTGGCCATCCACGCGGGACCAGCCGGTCACCACGTAGCCGCGCGCGTTGAAGCGGTACACCTTCCCGTCGATGCGCAGGCGCGTGTTCGTCGGGTAGGTGCCGTCATCAAAACGCCACCACGTACCCCGGGCGGAGGTGACCCAGCGCCCGGCCCCGGCCTCGGCGACGCCAGAAGCCCCAGAACCGCCGGTCCCGACCCCAGACCCAGACCCAGACCCCACCGTGAACGGCGTCAAAGCAACGACGTCGTCGTCGGCACGCGAATCGGAGTTGCGCCCGAACGCCTCGACGGTCACGGACGTATCGCCGACGACGGCAGGACCACCGGCCACAGGCCGCGACACGTCCACACCATCAACCTGCAGGATCACGCCGGGACCGGAGAACTCGCCGCTTCCCTGCCCGGTCGCGACCTCCTGGCCGCCAACGAGCAACCGAGCCGACGTCACCGGCCCGGTCACTGTCGCGCGCAGGGACACGCGCCCGGACACGGTCTGCTCGGACAGCGGTGCCCACGTGGAGCCATCGGTCGAGTACTCGACCTCGCCGACGACGGGCCGCGCCTGGTCCTTCAGGACGGCGTCCAGCGCGCTCGGCATGCCGACACCCCGGTACTCGCGCTCACCCTCGGGCGAGGCCAGGCGAGACCAATTCGCAGGAGCACCCGCCTGCTTGCGCGCCAACGCGAGGATCTGAGAGGAATCCATCTCCGGGTGCACCTGGCGCAGCGTCGCGATCACGCCCGCGGCCACGGGAGCGGCCATCGACGAATCCCTCGCAACGTCGCCGGGCGACCCGGCAGCGCTCGGCAGCGACGTGTACACGTTCTCGCCGGGGGCCGCGAAAGCAATGGTCTGTTTGCCCCAGTTCGCCGTCCGCGCGGGCTCGAGCGTGCCCGTCGCCGGGTCCTGCCCGTCCGCCAGGCGCAGCGTGGAGACGGGCACGACGTTGTCCATCATGGTCGGGATGGTCAGGCCGCTCCACGAGTCGCGCTCGTAGGGTGCCCACGCGTCGGTGGGCGAGGACGAGTCCTTGCTCGGCGGATTATCCAAGTCAATGCCGCCGCTTCCCGCGCCCACCACGTTGATGACGTCCTTCGACGCCGCGTAGTCGATGGCACGCCGCATCGCCTCGCGCCCCGCCGCTTGGTTGGGTTCGTGAGGCATCCAGTACTTCCACGGGTCCGCCGCGAAGGAGCTGGCAGTCACCGAAATCCCGTGATCGGCAGCCCACACGAAGCCGCACACCACATACTCGGGGTAGTGCATGCCCGTTTGGCGCGACTGTACGTTGATCGCCGCGACACTCAGCGTCGGGTTCACGCCGGGCACACCGCTGGAGACGCCCCGCCCCGCGATCGCCCCGGCCATCTGCGTGCCGCGCGTCGCGCCCGTCGACCCCCACATCCACGAGGAGCCGATCGGGATGCCGTTGACATTGCAGGACACGGACTTGTCGAAGTCGACGCGCCCATCCAGGTCCGTGATCATGTGGTCGAAGCCATCCGCCATGACGCCAACCGTCACGGGCGCGCGCATGACGTCCACGCCCTGCGCGTCCAACGCACCGATGGCCTTCAGGTGCCACTGGTTGTCGCTCGGCGGGGGCGGGTAGAGCCCGCCGACGATCACCGGCGAGTCTGCGCCCGGCCCGGCCCCGGCCTCGTCCGCGGTACCTGCGACCGGGTTCCCCTCCGTGTCGATGGGCATGATCGCCTCATTGCCGAGCACCGGTGCCTGGCGAGTCGGCCCCACCGAGTGGAAGGAGATGCCCGCCTCGGACAGCGCCGCGCCCAGGTCGGACGCGAAGCTGGGCGAACCCGACTGGACGAAGAACGTCCCAAAGGCCGGGTACTGCGCGAGCACCAGTCCTCCCAGGGACGAGGCCTTGGCAGCCGCACGCTGGAAGGTGGCCTCATCCGCTCCCGCAGTGAGGTTCACAGCGTAGTTGGCGGGCAGCTGGTGGGTCGGCAGGTCGGGCGAGATGATGCCGGGGGCGACGGGTTCGCCGGGGGCCGGGTCCTCCCCCGGGTCGGGAGCAGGTTGCGGCGCGGGCACGGCGTTCGGGTCGCGGGCGACCGTGAAGGTGGTTTCGGTGGTTGCATCGTCGTCGGCGTGCCTGTCGTAGTTGAGGCCCTCAGCAAACACCACCGCCGTGAGGGACGCGTACTCCTGGCCGTCGGGGATCACCTGACGCAGGTCCATCTCGGCGGCTTCCAGGAGCATGGGTTCAGCGAAGTAACCATCCTCCCGGTCGGTGGACACTGCTATCTCACCCGGAATGTCGAGGTTCATGTAGGAGACCGGCGCGCTCGCTTCGACGCGCATCTGCACGACGTCGGCGGGCAGCACGGCACCGCTCAGGCTGGTCCATTCGCCGTCACCGACGCGATACTCGACCGCGCGGATCACCGGGAACGCCTGATCGAACACCATCGCCGCGCGGGCGTCGAGGAAGCCGTAACCTCGATACTCCGCGCCGTCACTCGGGGCTTTCAAGCGCCCGTACTCGTAGGCGGCCTGCTTGCGCATGATACTGATGATCTGCGCGCCGGGCAGCGTCGGGTGCACCGATTTGACGAGCGCGGCGATGCCACTCACGTGCGCGGCGGCCGTTGACGTGCCCGACGTGTATCCGTAGATCTGCGGGATCCGCCCGTTCGGGTAGGTCGAATAGATCCACTCCCCCGGCGCGGCGAAGTCAACGGACGCCCCGTAGTTCGACCGCTCCGCGCGCATCAGCGTCGCCCGTAGCGGCTCCGCGTTCCAGTCCTCCATGCCGACCGAGCTGACGGTCACGACGCCGCTGACCTGCGCCGGGACGATCCGCGCGCCCTCGACCGAGCGATTCGGGATGGGCGTCGAGTCCGTCGGCGAGTCACTGTCGGTCGTCGGGTGTTCGATGTCGACGCCGCGGTCGCCGACTCCCGCGATCACCGCGAGTCCACTCGACTGGGCGCGATGAATCGCGCGCTCAGCGGCCTCGAGGGCGGCGGCCTGCTCGGGGTCCGTCGGGTTCCAGTACACCCACGGGTCCATCTGGTAGGAGTTGTGGACGATGTCCACCTGGTGGGTCGTCGCCCACTCGTAGGCGCACACGAGGGCCTCGGGGTAGAGCAGATCCGACTCGTTGAGCGCCTTGATCGACACGAGCGTCGCCTCCGGCGCGATGCCGTCAATACCGATGTCGTTGTGGTTGGCGGCGATCACACCAGCGACGTGGGTGCCGTGCTCTCTGCTGAACCTCCGGGCATCCTCAGCCTGGTTCGGGACGCCGTTGACGGCGCACGAGACGGACCGGGCAGTGTCCACCCGTCCCACCAGGTCGGGCTGCGTCTCGTCGATGCCAGTGTCGATGACGCCGACGGTCACGGGCGCGCGGGTCACGGCAACCTCGGCAGCGCCCCGAGCATCCATGGCCTCGGCACCCCAGTTCGAGCGGGCCGAACCGACCCTGCTGTTCGGGTCCGGGATCGTCACGGTAGGCACGTCGGGCGCGTCCGCGGCTGGCACGTCCGCAACCGGCTCGTCCGCGGCGGGCACGGCTGCGGGCGCACCTGCCAGGTCTGCGTGCGTCGCTCCGCCCACGGCACGCTCGCTCTCTGGCACGGCGGCCACGCGGGTCGGGCCGATGGAGTGAACGCTCACCCCGGCCTTCGCCAGGGCGGCGGCCATGTCGGGCGCGAACGAGGCCGACTCACTTTGGGCGAACAGGGTGCCCAACTGCGGGTAGCTGGTCAAAAGAACGCCGCCGACGCTTGGAATCAGGTCGGCGGCGCTGGCCATCTCGCTCTCCCCCGCGTTGGAGTCAAGGTTAATGGCGTAGTTCATGAGGCCCGCAGCAGATCGGGCGGACGAGACCAGGCCGACGTTATCGTCGGCGCTGGCAGGCGGGGCGGTTGCCGCAGCCACGCTCATGGACAGAGCGAGGGCCGCGACGAGGCCGATGCGTGCAACTGTGCGGCGCATGGTTCCTCGACTTTCACTTGTCACTGCGCATGAGCATCGTTGCCCATGCAGTAACCATGATCCACAGGTTTGACAGTCGAGACAAATGACGCACTTAATTCTCGGAAATACAAGTTATTTAAGTGTTTTACAAGCTCAATATTTAGACACATATTCGTGCATCGCCTCGTCCCACGCGAACCGAGGCCTCCCCGAAAACGCCCGGGGAGGCCTCGTCAATAATGAACGCGAACGGTGCCTACGACCGCGAGCCCGCGTCTCTCTTGGCGGGGTGACGCCGATCCTCGCCCCGCCACCACGGCATCCACGCGCGGTACCCGTCGGCGGGCGGCGTGGGCGAGTCAGGCTCGAAGCCGAGCTGCGCGGGCGTCTGCGGGATGCGGTCGACGAGGAAGTACTTATCCCTGTCATCGCAGTGCTCGCGCACGATGGTGCGGAACTCGGCCAGCTCGCAGTACAGGACGCCCGTGATCGGATTCCTCTTGTACACCACGATCTTGTACAGCCAGTAGGCGAACAGCGCGACGTTGGCCGCGAGCGCAGCCACCGCGCACGCAATGTTCGCGCGCGGGTCCATGGTCGCGAAGTTGAAGATGTCGGAGGGCGGGACGAGGACTTCGGGCAGGAGCGTGTTCATGGAGATCCAGAAGACCAGGGTGAAGCAGCGGAACCAGATCCACTGGCCTTTCGCCCAGGTGAACGCGGGGATCGTGCAGGCGAGGAGCAGGGCGAGCGTGCAGTACCACGTGTAGTCGGCCAGGGAGTTGTAGAGGAAAGCGTGGTTCCACAGGTCGTAGGCGATGACCCACGGCCAGACCATGTCCACCCAGATGAGGCCGCGCACGGAGCGTTTTCCGGGTGAGGTGGCGATGATTTTGCCGAGGCCCGTGATGGTGATGATGTTGAGGAGGCCGGCGGCGGCCGACAGCAGGTTCCAATAGCCGCCGATGGTGCGGAAGCCGGTTTCGGGGTCGATGCCGACGTGGCGGGCGTCAAGGTTGGCAGCGACCTCCTGGTACCACTGCTGGGAGTGCAGGTCGGCGGTGACGCCGCGCGCCTCGGGCAGTCCGGCGATCATGTCGATGGTGTGGGAGTCGTTGACCTGTTTGAGGCACTGCCAGTCGGCACCGCACGCGTAGTACGAATCTGCGTTGACATAGATCGTCAGGTCGCGAATGTTCGCCTCCATGATGTTGACGGCCAGGCCGACCCACAGGGCAACGCCCAGCCAGATCGCGTACTTGTGGGCCTTGACGGGGTTGCGCTTCGCGTAGACCAGGACCGCGCCCGTCATGGTGGCGGTCAGGATCATGATCGCGTACTTACCAAACGGGAACCACCCCACCATCGGGGTCCCGTGGATCCACGCGTAGGGCATCAGGGCGATGCCGCCCACGGTCCACACGACGAAGATCGTCCAGTTCCATCGCCTGTTGATTTCCGCGACGACGATTTGGGCCGCCAGCACGAGCAGCCAGATGAGATACACCTTGGGAGTTCCAAGCTCCCAGAGGAAGAGCGAGTCCACAGCATTCTCCTTCGAACGCACAACAGGGCTAATAGTTGTCGGCTATCATAGTCCCCAACACTAACCTAGCGTGCGGGGTTCGCCGTCGAATCCCACAACGCACCGGGGCTCCCCACACTCCGCACCAGCGGAAGCGCCCCTCGTCAATTCCTCAAGGAGGAGGACCCATGACCCGTAACGCCCGATCCCATCGCACCCTCTGCTGCGCCGCCCTCGCGGGGAGCGCCGCGCTCCTGGGCGGCATGTACGCCTTCAGCCAGCTCAGCGGCAAAGCCACGCCCGAGGAACAAGCCTGGCGCTACCCGGGCGACGACCTGATCGACGCGAACTACGACAACGGATACTCCTCCACCTACGCGATCACAATCGACGCGCCCGTCATGGTGGCGGTCAGGATCATGATCGCGTACTTACCAAACGGGAAC
>ERZ772779.878-NODE-878-length-13002-cov-5.539507_pt1 | contig 13002 bp, 3 predicted proteins | sample MGYA00511360_ERZ772779 | MGnify/ENA primary metagenome ERZ772779 (study PRJEB29015, sample SAMEA2738112) | human oral metagenome | biome: human oral; feature: human-associated habitat; material: saliva | place: China | collected 2231 ...
TGGTTCGACTCTCCAACGGGAGGGAGAATCTTCATCGTGCCGCGCCCTACTTGTGTGAAGATGATTGTTTGGCCTTCGGAAGCCTTCGCTGGTAAACGCACGTCGACGTCGACGAAGTTGTCGTGCAGCCCGACGACGCGTGTATCCGACAAGTTGAGCGATACGGTGTTATTGTCTTGTTCGCCTACACGCTTCAAACCTACGACAAGACCGAGGGCTTTAAGATTGACGAAATACCCACCGAACGCTTCGCCGTCCCCTTGATTTATCGCATACCCTGCGACTCCGACCGCAATTCCGTTGTCTGCGCGTGTCATTCGTCCCGAAATCGCTTCGCGCCTTTCATCACGAGGGGCGCGTGGGTCGGGAACGTGGTCAATGTCGGCCGATACGCCTTGCCAAGATAGAGAGGTTCGTGCGTTGTACGTCTTTGTATTCGTTCGAAATGAAAAAGAAGTCCCGATACCTCCCGACCGAGCGGCCAATACAATATCTCCCGTTACATTTTGCACACCTGCGGGGGCGGAATCAACGGTTGCCGAATGCAACCACACTTCATTATTTCGCGCGTCCAATCTGATGTGCGTCCGCGTGTCGTCTAAGTCCGAAACCAGATTGCCGTTGCTCAAGATCCACCGCCCCACATTCGCGTGCTCGGTGAGTAACAACTGCGTGGCCACGCTCTCGAAACTTGCACCGAAGTCGTTCCACTTCGATTTGTCCGTGGGAGCGACACCGCGGAACGTACCTGCATCGGTTCTCGCGATGTAGTACGCCCCGTTGTGAAATACTGCGTCGCGGCGGTGCTTCGTGCCGTAATACTCTTTTGACGCGTCCCACATGCCACGAGACACCATGACAGGGGCTTCGCCGTCGCGGCCGTCCTTTCCGTCCTCGGGAGTTATGCGCGTCGGCGTGCTCCAGCGGTCGAGTAACGCCGTTTCGTAGCGGCTTACCATGGCCGAGGTCATCCACAGGTACTGCCCAACTCCGACAACGGGCTGCACGGTACTCCATCCCTCGGGTGTTCGTCTGTCGGAAGAGATTGCAGGTGGCTGCGTGGGCGATCCGTTCACGGCAAATCGAAGTTCGCGGTAATCGGCACGAAGATCCCCCACTGAGGGACACCACGGGGTGTCTATCGCTCCAATTTCTAACTTCGGGTCTACAACGTTCAACGAAGATTCGCCCCAAGCACGGATATAGAAGTACTGTCTCGGGGAGGTGATCGTCTTCACTTTGAACGAAACTGTCACTTTCTCGTACTCCCACGACTTCTTGTTTTCGGGGATGTTACCCGCACCGCTCGTATTACCCGTTTGCACGCCGTTCACTTTGGGGGCTTCGGCGAACTCTACTCCCGAGAATATCCACGTCAATGTCCCACTGGCTTGCATCCACGCGGAGAAGGTATAGGTTTGTCCCACTTTCAAGACGGAGGTAATCTCTTGCACGAGTAGGTCTTTGAATTGCCCCTCTGCAAGTTGGCTGTATCCGAATTGGGTAGGCTTTCCGTTGAACAAGAAAGAGCTTTCTGATACGTTGAACGTCACCCACGGCACGCGACTTTCAAAGTTTGTGCCGTCGAGGAGATTCGGGTTCGGCGCAAGTCCATCTTTGCCGTCTGCACCGCGCATCCGCGTCCACGTATAATCACTGTAGATACGGCTCGCGCGCTCGTCGAAGTCTGCGTAAATGCCGAAGTATGAGAACTCAATTTCACCGCCGCGCCCGAGGTCTTCTTCCTTTGTGAAGTCTTCCGCCCCGTCCGCGCTATTCGCGTAGGCTATGTGGGTGTAACTATTTCTGCCCTTCTCTCCGCTCAAACGGCCGTAGGTGATTTTGCCGTTCGCCGCGGTGAGCCGATACCAAAGCACCTCGCCCTCGCGGAGCGCGGGTGGCGCGTCTTGCCACGTTCCGCGAATAGTCGGGGCGGTCGTACTCGATGCAGTGGCGAGTTTTGTCGATGCGGCGAAATCATAAACGGGGCTTTTGCCGTCCGTCCCCGATTCGCCCACCACGCGCAGCGCACCGCCCCACGTCGTGCCGTTGCCCGTACGCATCCACACATCGCCCTCGGCGAAATCGTCGTGCCACGTTTGCGTGTCGGCGCTGTATTGCGCCCGAATGCTCGCGCCGTTCGTGCCGTCTTTGCCGTAGTGTCCAATCAGTCGCACCACGGTTTGGTCAGCAGTGCCATCGCTGTACTCCGAGCGTTCATAGCTCCAAAGCCACGGGCGCTCCTTCGTGGGCTGCGGCGCGTCCTCCGTCCACCCGGACGTGTCGGGCTGCGGCGCGTCCCTCTCGGTGGTTAGCATATAGTAAGAGCGCATGCGGCTCACCCCGCGTCCCTTGTCCCCCTTGTCTCCCTGCACCTTTGCCCAAACGTAGCGCGCGGGGTCTGTCGATGCATCCTCGTTCTCGTCTGTGTAGGTTCCGAGGTAGGCGAACTTTTCGCCCTTTGGATCGAGTGTGCACGGATTGCCGTTTGGACTGTTGGAATACGCCACGTGCGTGTAGCTACTCTTGCCGGGGTCGCCCTTACGGTCGTTCTCCGACGTCGTCCACTCGGTGGGTGTGTCGCCGATTTCGAGCTTAGGAGCGGCGAACCAGACCGTGGCGTTCGGGGCGGTTTGAGTACATAGACGTAAATAGACGTATTGTCCTTCTGCTGCGAGGTTTAGCCCTGTGGTAAACGTAATCGCGTGTCGCGTCCACTCGCCGCCATGCTCGTAGTCGATTTGCTGTTCTATATGTGGTGCCGGATAGACGATAATGCGCGCGTTGCTCATCTCTTCGGAGGTCTTCACCCAAACGCTATAGGTATAGGTCGTGTCGGGGAGAAGCCGTTCTCGTACATTTTGGTTCGCCTCATGATATGGTAGTTTACCTACGGCTTGTCCGGTTATTTTAACGACACGTGTCCCCGGTACGGGGCTTTGCATTGAGTCGTCAAACGTGGGCATACTGTATCCGCCTTGCCATCCTTCCAAGCCCTTCGCAAAAGAACTGTTATCAATAAGGTTCGCGTGGTAGCTTTCCCCGTTTCGGCCGTCAATGCCGGTCGCCCCGATTTTGTCGTTCTCGGACAAGCACCACGTCGTAGGCTTTGCTCCCTCTTCTACTTTAAGGCAACAAATTTCGATCCACTTTCCGCTATCAGCGTCATTTAGGTCTACATAGATACCACAATGTGGCGTTTGTATGTCCCATGTGAAAACCTGCGTGTAAAGCTTCCATTCTTCATTATTACGCAGCGCCCCGTTGTTGTATTCTGTAGGCGAAGAATGGGGCGGGCGTTCGGGGTTGATTCTTTCGAGATGACCGTTGTCAGGATAACGATACCAGAGTTGCAACTGTCCATTAGTCCTATACCAAAATGAGATAACATACGTTTCCCCCACAACGAGCTTTTCGGCGGGAATGCTTGCACGTATTACGTTGAGTTGCCCCATGGCGCAAACGACATTTGCCCCGTTCTTTCCGCCGGGCAAGACCGTTACTTTCCCCGTTACTTGTGTCCATTTTGGGTTGCGCGGTGAGGCATAAATCGGGGTATCGGTGTTGAAGTTCGTGCCGTCGAGTAGGTTCACTCCCACAGAAAGTCCCGCGTCTCCGTCCTTGCCTTTCACGCCCGATGCCGCAATCGTCCACTTCGTTTTGTCCGTCAGCGGAGCACCCGAAGAGGAACGCTCGCCGATGTAGCGATAGGTCGAAACCACACCCTCCGCATCCGTGTTGCGCACCTCGTCACCGTTGTAGTACGTCGTCGTGGCGTTCCACTCACCGCGATAACAAGCCAGCGGCGAAGTGACGCCGCCCTCGTTCTGTACCAACGTGCCGCGAAGTGACAAACGGCCGTTCTGATAAACCAACGAATCGCCGAGCCGCATTTCCCCCGCAGCGAGGTCAAAGAACGAACGGCCGTCCGACGTGGCCACACGATCCGTGGTGATACGCCCCGGGAGCACCTCTGAAAATCCGTACAAAGGCGCGAAACTGCGGTCGCCGTCATACTCGCTGTTGAGCACCCCGACCAAAAGATGATAGTTCGTCGCATCGCTCTCGAAACCGACGGGCGTTTCCTTCAGCACAAACTCCGCGCGGTTGCCATTGCGAGGGGCGCGAACATAGAGATAGTACTTCTTCGCCGCGTCGTCAAGTCGTCCGCTCGTGAATGCTGCCACGTCCCAAAAGCGATATTCCGAGGGGCTGTGCTTGGCGCTTACCGAACGAATGCCGAGGGTGAGGTGCTGCAAGATGCCGCTCGCCGCGTTCACCGTCTTTGTCTTCGCGTTGTAGGTCACGGCGTGGGGAACGGCCGTCGGGTTCGTGCGGCTGCCCACAAATCGGAATTGCAAACTTTCGTCGCCTACGAGGAGTGACATCGTTTGCACGGCCGCAGGGCTTATGGCATTAGTGAACCGATCGGAAAGCGCCGCCCCGATCATTTCGGCCGTCTCCTGCGCGTCGCGGAATCGGCGCTTGCTGTATTGCAACGCTTCGCGGTGTTTCTCCTCGACGGCCACGGCCGCACTCTCCAGCGCCTTGAGCGTCGTGCCGAACGAAGACGACACGGGCGCGTTCGAGAGTTCGATTTCGGGCGAGTGCGGCGTGTTGATGTAGTCCTTGATGCCGACAATGCGCACGGCCACGCCCTCGGGTTGAAACTGCTTGTCGGAGAAGAGAATGAACGCCCCGATTCGCAAGCGCTCGCCGACGCTCTCCCAGTTGCGCTTCGCCCAAATGCCGTCGAGTGTGCCGGTGAATGCGAACTTTACCATCTCGTGGGTGTAGAGATGTTGCACGGCCTTGCGCAGCAAATCCCACTCCGCCCCCGAACGCGTGGCGGTGTCGTTGATGTAGGCCTGGGGAAGCATACAATGAAAGACGGCGTACTTGTCGCCCACGCGGGGAACGAACACGCCCCCGGGCATCGTCTGTCCGTCGATCTCCTGCGGCACGATTTCAAAGCGCCGCGCCTTCTTTCCCGATGCCGCGTGGGCGTATTTCACCTCAAACTCGCGCCCCGAAAGCATGCCACTTTGAAAGATCACGGTCATCTTTTCGCCCGCGATCAAGCATTGTTCGAAGTCGAGCGTCGCGGGGATCGTCGGATCGGTGAAGTCGTAGAAGTGGTTTTTCTCGTCTGCCGTGATCACCTCGGCCACCGTTCCGACGCGGCTCGGATAGATGTCCGTCAAATCGACGCTGTCTTCGGCCATCGACGAAAGGGGACGGTCTGCGCGTTGCACGGAGAAGCCTTTTTCGTCCGTGCGATAGCGGCGGGCGTGGGTGACGTCGTAGCCCGTCTCCCCTTCGAAGTGCGCGCCGTCGTAGGATATGGCGGCATCGACGGGCAAATGCAGCGTGCTCGCGCCGTACTTCGAGCGGTCGATGTTGCGTTCGCCCCCTTGCACGTAGAGAATCTCCGTCGGCACGCTGTCTTCGCTGTTCGTGCGCGCCACACCCGACACAAAGCCGTTGCCCTTGCCGTAGGAGAGCGGCAGGGCGTTCGCGCGGTCGTGTTCCACGGCGCCGAGCGAGATGCGTTTCCCCACAATCTCATACTCCGTGCCGAACTCCTTGGCGATCATCGCCAGGGCATCGCGACAAAAGGCGTGATCATAGTTGACCACGCGCTCGGGGCTGTCGATGCAGGCGCCGAGTGTCCAGCCCGAATCGCGGCGATTGAGGTTGTCGACGAGCATTTGCAGGTGTTCGTGGGGCTTGGCCGTGAGTGAGAAGCGCAAACGCCCGTCGACGGTGTTGCGGAACTTCCAGATCGACATTTTCCCCTGCTCGGCCACGAGCTCGACGGTGTATTCGAAATGCCGCGTGTGGTGCATTTTGAGCGACTCGGGGTGCATCAGCGTGTAGCGCTCGCCGTCGTGCTCACAATAGGCACCGACGGGGATTTCCACGTGCTGAGGAAGGGAAAAATAGAGCGTGAGCGAGTTGTCGCCCATAATCGCGCGGTGGCGATAGGAGTTGTCGTCGGGCATCACGTCGAGGAGCGTTTCGCCCGTGGGGGAGTAGATGATCATAATGCGTCGTATGAAGTTTCGAAACTGCCTTCGAAGAAAGTAAGGGTGAGGGTGAATTGGAGCCACGGCCGCGGTTCGTTGGGAATGAAGTGGTCGACGCGGCACGAACTGTAGTAGAACGGCGCTTCTTTGTAGCGTCGCGCTCCGGGGCGGATGAGATCGAAGAGCAACGCGTCGTAGTTTCGCCAAAGTTCGGCGAGGGTGTCAGCGCGCATCAGGAGTTGCACTTGACGGTCGCCGCCTTTCTCATTAAACAAGGCCTCTTCGTCGTAAAACGCCCCCGGTTTTGTCGAAAACTTGCGGAGTAATCCCGTCTTCACCTCGTTGCGCCGTTCCATTTCGTCGTCCACGTCGCCGAGCACGCGTGCCCCGTAGTCGGCAAAGGCGCGTTTCGGGCTTTCGGTGATCACGAAATCATCGCGCCGCGAGGTGCTCAATATCCACTCGCGCTCCTTCTCGGCCTTCGGGGGCTGATAGGTGTAGCCCTTCATCGGGGTGTCGTCGGCGAATTTCATACCGAATGTCGTCGAGTGGGCGCTGTCGGTGGGGGCGACGAAGCGCAACGACCACGAACGGCCGATGCTCGGGGCGCGCACGTCGACAACGGGCGTTCCGGCGAGCGTTTGAAGCGCGTATCTGTAGTCCTCCGGGTGGGTGGCGGAGAGTCGCAGCGTCACCTCGCGTGTGTCGAGCACGGGGGCGGAAAGGTCGGGGTCGAATCCGCGCTCTTCATACCAATCGTTCGCGGGCGGGGTCTTCAAAGGCGGAAAGGCGATCAGTTCGTTAAAGCCCCCGAAGGCTGTGCAGGCGTAGGTGTCTCCCCACAAGTCCGCCTCGTCGAAATAGAGCCGCCCTGAATAGTCTAACGTGTTCATTGTTTGATCTTAATTCCTTTGAGTGCGATGTCGCCGACGGTGTCTTTGACGGATTTCAAGTGCTGCTCGACGACTGTAAGGCGCGCGTGGACGTTGCCCGTGTTGCGTTCGATGCCGACCACCCCCCTCAAGATTTCGTTTGTCGTGGCAAGGAGCAGTCGTGTGTTCTCGGCGATGTTGAAGGTGTGTCCTTGCACGGCGGTCATTCGTCCGTTGAGTTCGTCGACGGAGTCTTGCGACGCGGTGGCGATGCCCTTCTGCGAGGCTTCGCGAGTGGCGGCACTGCTCCCCGAAAGGTCGATCCCTTGCCGCTTGAACTCTTCGGCCGCTTTCTTGTATTCCTCTTGCGCCACCTTTTCCACGTTCGCAAGTGCCTGGGAGGCTGCGCCCAAGGCTTTGGTGATTTCGTCTCTGTTGCCCGTTGCGTAGGCCTTTTTCACCAACTCGGATTGTTGCTCAATCACGGGCTGAAGAACTGCCGCTTGCACCATGTCCTTTGCCACGTTGCGCATCACCTTTCTTGTCACGTCTCCGAAGGCTTCCGCAGCGTCTGCGCCCCTTTCGAACGCGTCGGCCACGACGTCCATTATGTCCGTGGCGTAGTTGCCGAAGATTCCGCCGAGATAGTCGTCCATCTGTTTGAGCGCGGCCTCGTAGTTCTCCTCCGCCTTGATCAGCGATTCGAACGCCTTTTTGCCGTCGCCTTCGAACTCTCGTGTCGCCGCAATGCTCTTGGCGAGTTCGAGATTGAGATGTCCGTTGGCTTTGACGAGGTCTTTGTATTCGGCGATCTGCGTCAAGCCGCTATACAAGTCGCGCCCTTTCCCAAGCCCGAGGAAACCCGATTTGGCGTGCCCCGTCTTCACGCTGATCATACCCAGACCGTAGTTGTCGCCCTCGGTCTTCGGGTCGAAGAGGATGCGGCCGCCCGCCCATTGCTCTTTCTTTTCGAGAGAGAAACGATAGTCGGCAAGCGTTTTGAGGTCGCCCTTGATGCGCTTCTTGATGTCCCCGTCCCAATCCTTTGCGACGAGGAGAGCACGGCGTGCCTTCGCGTATTTGTCCGTCCCGAAGATCGTTTCGAGGTCGCGGGCTTCGAGGCGTTCCTGCCGCAGGAGTTCGTTGTATTGCAGTTGCTGATCGTTGATTTGCTTCTGAATTTCGAGCAACGCCTTCTTGTGTGCAGCGGCCGCCTGGAAGGCTTTCGTGACATAACCGATGGCTTCGCCCGCCGCAGCCGCGATGCCGCCGACAATGCCGCCCTGCGCAAAGCCCTTCCCGATGTTCGACACGGTGGTCATGGTTTCGGTCAGTGCGTCGGCCTGCTCGCTCAGGTTTTGACTCCCCGCGGCTTCGAACATTGCGGAGAGCTTCGCCGAAATGGGGGCGATGACGTCGGCCGTGGCGGATGCTGCCGACGCCAACTTCTTCAGACGCACCTCGAGGTCGGGGAGACTTTCCCCCTGTTCGGCCTTTCGGAACAAGTCGTTGATGGCTTCGCCTAGTGCGGCAAACGGGTTTTCGGTCTTCACCGCATCCTTCAATCGCTTGAGTTGATCGGTGATCTCCTTTACCTTCTCGGGGGCTTGTTTGAGGTTGCGGAGTTCTTGCGCCGAAAAGCCGAAGCTCGGGACGATCTTCTCGTCGGGCGTCTCGCGGAGATAGGCCAGGAGTGATTCGGTTTCGGTGATCACTTTGTGCAGTTCCTTGCGGCTCTTCTCGGCAGCGTCGCCGAAGAGGTTCACGAAGAGTGCGGAAGTCTTCTTCGTGCTCTCGATTTCTTCGTCGTTCACAGCCTTGATGTCCTTCTCCTGCTTGCGCTTCGATTCTTCGAGGGCGCGTTCCTTCGTGCCGGCGATGTCGGCGAGCTTTTGACTCGCTTCTTTTTCGCGCTTCTCGGCCGCGGTGTGTGCTTCGGAGTCGAATTTCGCGAGGGCGTCGTTCTTTTCCTTGCCCGCCTTGGCGATCACTTCTTGCAGTTCTCGGGCGTATTGTGAGAAATACGCTTCGATCGAGGCGCGTTTCTGTTCGCCCTCTTTCGCGATTTCTGTACGTCGTGTGTCGTAGTCCTGGAACTCGGCAATGGCGCGCTTGTAGAGATCGCCCGATGCTTTGACGCGCGTATCGTCGGCTACGCTCTTGTATTGCGCTAGCATCGCTCTTTGTGACGGATCGAAGTCTTTCTCCGTTACTTTGAGCTTGTCGCGATATGCGTTCTCTTGCTCTTTCGTCGCCTTCGGGTTCGCGACTTTCCATTCGCGCATCTTGTTCTCTTTGATGGCTTCGACCATGGCGTCCGAACGCTTCTTGTTCTCGTAGAGCAGACGTTCGTAGTTGAGTTCGATCTGTTGTCGCTCCTTCTCGTATCCGTCTTCGAGGAGGTTGATGTTGTTTTGGCGGATTTCGAGACTGCTTTCGTATTCCTTCTCGATGATCGAATCCTTGTACTTCTCGATGTCCTTTTCGAGGTCGTGCTTTTCGAGTGCAATGCGTTTGCGCTCCTCCTCGGCTTTCTTTCGGGCATCGGCGGCAGCTTTCGCTCGTCGCTTGGCTTCGGCCTTTGCGTTTTTGGCTGCTTGCTTGCGGTCTTCCTCGGCCTTCTTCCGGGCGGCTTCTTGACGGGCGGAGAGTATTTGTGTCGCATTTCCGTAGTCGACGGCGCGTTGTCCTACTTCTTGATCGGAGAATATCTTTCCTCCGATATTTCTCGTTGTTTCACCCTTTCGCTTCATATCCTCCAAGATACTCGCAAAGCCCGCGGCAAGGTCTTTCGTCCTACCGGCGTCCATTTTGAGCATCCACGCGGGGGGCTCTCCGTCGAATTTGACGTGGAAATTGAGCGTATTCTCTGCAAAGTCTTTGACGATTTTGGATACGTTCTTGTAAAGATCGTCGGCCGTCTTGCTCGCGTTGAGAATCTTCCGCTGGCCTGCTTCGATGCGCTCAGCCGAGGACATGTGGGCTTCGGATAGACGCTTTTGCGCCTCTGCGTCCTTGTTGGTAATTTCGATGAATCGTTCACGCTCAGAGGAGGCATCTTTCATAGTGTCCATGTAGTCGTTGAGGATGTCAGTTTCAAAGATTGTCCCTTCTATCCAACTATTGTCTACTACATCGTTTGAATAGCCTGCCGCCTTCATGCGTTCCTTGATAAGTTTCTTCAGCTCTTCTTTCCCCTTCTCAAGCTCTTCCCCCGTTTTATAGGCGATGAGATTGCCATGCTCTCTCACAGCGCTGGATACAATCCTTGCCGCTGCTTCCGCACTATTTCTTAGCTCGTCGGCTGAGAAACTGTTTCCTTGATTCGTGTTTAAGAAGTTCGCTTTCCGAAAACGCTTTACCAAACCTTCGTTGGCGTTCTTTTCAGTCTCGGCAAAGCGATCGTTCGCAGACTGAATAGCATTCAGTCGCTGGCGTTCCGCGCCTTCTTCTTTGATAAGCTCAATCGCCTGCTTGCGCTTCTTGTTGATCGTGTCGATGTTGTCGCCTTCCTTGATCTGCGTAACGCCGTAGTCTTCGAGAATCGTGTTCAGCTCTTCCATCGTCTTCTTGTACACGCCCGTGCCCTCGTCAAGACCCGTTAGTGCCGTGCCGAGCATATCGACCTGCTCGATAGACTTCGCCGCGCTCTCACCGAATCGCTCGGACATTTGTGCCGTTTCGTCTGTGCTCTTTGTGAAGAAGAACATGGCAGTCGTGGCGGCCGTGATCGCCCCCACAAGCAACCCGATGGGATTGCTCATAATCGCCTTCCCGAGCCCGTGAATCGCCATAGACAGAAGATTCGTCGCTCCCGCACTCGCGGTCTGTGCGGCCGTGTTCGCCGCGGTCTCGAGCGTGTTTACGCGCTTTGCCGCGGTGTTTAGTGTCGCTTGCTTGCTGCTTAGGCTCTGAATCGCGGTGTTCTTCGCCTTTTCGGCGGTGTTCAATCGCTCCTGCGCCGTGGACAATGCGGTTGTCGCCGCTTCTATTCTCTTCGCATTGCCGCTCATCAAGGCCGCGCCTACTTGCGAACGCTTTGCCGCCACGGCTTCCGCGGCTTTCTTTTCGCGCATCGTAGCGAAGGCGATTTCCTTTTCTGCCGCCTGCACTTCGATCTGTGTTGTCTGAACGAGGGCTTTTTGTTTCTGCAGTTCTGCGTGTACTTCCGTTTGAACGGCCTTTGCGTAGGCCAACGAGGAGGTGGAGAGTTTCATCTTTGAGAGCTTGGCCTGCTGCTCCAAAGTCAAGACGCTACGCAAGTGTTGTCCCGTGTTCAAGACAGTTGCCGTATCCGAAACCTTGCGAACCGCGGCCAATGTCACAACCGCGGCCTTATAAGATCCGATTGCCGCAGCAGCAGTGAGCACGACCTTCCCGACCGTCCGCCAGTTCTCGATGAGTTTCCCCGTGATGTCGAGCACACCCGAGATGTTCCCCTCCTGGCTGCGCCCGATCTCGTTCATCATCTGCTCCCACGCGTCCTCGATGTTAGACAGCTGTCCTTTGATCGTCTTCGACTGCTTATCCATCAAGCCGCCGAACTTGCTGCCTTCGCCCGTCAACGCCTCGATAGCCTTCTGCACTTCGGGGAAACCGATCTTGCCCTCTTCGACAAGCTTCTTCACCTCACTCTTGTTCTTCCCGAACTGCTTGGCCAGTTCGTCGGCCAGGGGAATACCACGGCCGAGGAACTGATTGAGGTCTTGTGTGTACAAGCGTCCCTGCACCATGGTCGTGCCGTAAAGAAACGCGAGGTCTTTGAGTGGCATAGACAAGCCCGCGGCGATGTCACCAAGACGGATTAGAGTCTCGTTCACTTTGCTACCCTCCATTCCGTAGGCGAGGAGCATCTTCGACGCTTCGGCAACCTCGCTCATCTCAAACGGTGTTTTGGCGGCCGTGTCGATCAATTGCCCCATCAGCGCATCGGCCTTCGACTTGCTGCCGAGCATCGTTTCAAACGCCACCTCCAACTGCTGATATTCACCGCGAACGAGAGCAAGCTGTGAGACAAAGTCTTTGATCTTGTCGACGGCGAACAAGCCCGCGGCCGTTTGCGCTGCCTTTGCCATAAAGCCGTCCATGCTTTGCAGTTCGGCGTTGGCCGATTCGCCTAAGCTGCGGAACGATTCCCGAGAGCGTTGCAGCCCTTGTTGTAGTGATTCGTCGTTCAGCAGAACGTCAAAATAAAGTCTTCCGGTTTCTTGATCCATAGTTCGTTGTTATATGCCGAGTAGCTCTCGCACTCGTGCTTGATTCGCGGGGTCGCTCGCGTCGATAACCTCATCGTCGTCGCTCTTGTCGTCCTTGTCCGTGTCGTAGGACGGGAGAGCCGCCCCGAGCATTATTAGGTTCGTGTAGCTCAATTCGTAGAGCACGTAGCCGAGCGAGAGATTAAAACCCTTGACTACTCCTCCGATGATTGCCCAGACGCTGTCGTTTCGCTCTCCACTTTCGTCGGTCTGAGAAGATTTACCCCTTTGAGGAAAGTGGTAAGCGCGAAAAAACTTGCGATCTCCATCTGCTTCAGCGTGTCGGCCACAATCGCTTGCACCTCCTTTGCCGTGCAGTGTTCGAGGATCTCTTCACCGAGAACTTCGCCGCGTGTGCGTTCCTCCGAACCCTTCAGCCCGAACCAACGCTTAATGCGCGCAAAAGGGGAAACATCGGCTTTCTCCTTCGCTACACGTGCGCCGAGGATCAACGTGGCGGCAAGCAACCCGAGGGGCTTACACGATGCGGCATAAGCCAAACTCGCGGTGATGAAATCCGCCCCTTCCCTGTCGGGCGGAGTGGGTAACGCGGACACGATCTCGGAAACGGTGATCAATGTTGCGAGAGTGGGTGGTTCGACTTCGTACGTCGTGCCGCCCACCTTTATCTTCGTCGGGGTCTGCAATACAGCGGCCGCAACCTTTTGTTCTTGCGTTTTGGTCATTTGTGTTTTTTATCAGTTGTTGGGGCGCGAGGTGGAATCGAACCACCTGCACTCGTAGCCCTCACATTCCCGAGTGCCCTTCCTTGCGCGCCTGTGCATTTCTCGTGTTTGAGTTACGAGATCACCTCGAGCTTAAAGGCGTTGCCCGTCTTCGGTTTGA
>ERZ772779.890-NODE-890-length-12897-cov-6.878446_pt1 | contig 12897 bp, 7 predicted proteins | sample MGYA00511360_ERZ772779 | MGnify/ENA primary metagenome ERZ772779 (study PRJEB29015, sample SAMEA2738112) | human oral metagenome | biome: human oral; feature: human-associated habitat; material: saliva | place: China | collected 2231 ...
AAGCCACATGTGTTTCGAAAAGCCACGTCTTTGGTGGCTTCTCGAAACACATGTGGCTTCTCGGCGATTAATTAGAAGTTCAGATCTCCTAGGTGACCGGCAACCTCATCCACAACATCCGTAAACACGGCACCGGCACGCTCAATCACCGGGCGGAAACGTAGCAGCTTACCGCGAACCTGCACCTTCAGCTTTGCCTTGCCGGTGTTATCCGCCGCATCCAGAGCCGCAGCGTCCGCTACAGCGTCCTTCAGCTGGCGAGCCACCATCACGAGCTCCTCCTCAGTGAGCACCTGAGGCAGAATATCGATGGCACACAGCTCATCGTAGACTCGCACCTCGCGAGCAGACAGACCCAGGCGGCGGCCACGTTCAGCGTCATTCTCAGCCTCGGTAGCCAGCGAGCGAACAGCGAGCAACAGCTCTTCAAGTTCCTTGCTGCTCTTATTCTCAAAGGCGTTGTAGCGCTTGAGTAGCTCCTCCAGACGCTTCATGAAATAGACGACTCGTGCCTGCTGGCCTTCCAGGGAGTTCTGAATCTGCATGGTCACAAGGTCGGCGGTATTCTGAGCTACCAGAGCCGCCGCATCCGTGCCAGAGAGCTGTTCGATTGCCGAATCGGTCAGCTGGCGCAGGTCGATAGCGCTCTCACCGTTAGAATCCACCGTGATGATGTTGGTGCCACCGGTCTCCACGGCCTCGTTAAACAGGCGTTCCATCTGCTGCTTAATTTCTTCAGCGCTGATGGTCTGTTCGAAGGCACGGTTGGTCAGGCGGCGGTTCTTCACCCCCTTGTGCACGTCACGCAGGAACTCGAGTCGCGCAATCATGGCCGGGGTCAGGACCTTAGATACTTCCTTCTTGTCCTTGAGGGGAACGAGCTGGCGGTACAGGTCGATGATGTGGCCCAGGAGCTTAGTGACCTGCGGTGCATCGCTCTGAGGTGCGCGTTCCGCATCCTGCTCATAGCCGAGGACCTTGCTCTGTACCAGGGTCAGCACACGTTCATACTCGCGCGGGTCGACACCAACACCGCGGCTTTCAGCCATGGCGTACCAGTCGATGCCCAGGTATTCGGTGAGCTGCGCGTAGGAGGTCTTGAAGTCTTCCAGCAACTTCTCACCGCGGGTTACGGGGTTGAAGTTGACCTCTTCTCCGCTGGTTGCGTACTGTTTCAGGGCCTTGCGCAGGTTGGTGTGTAGCGGCAGGAAGCCAACAAGCAGGCCAGACTGCTTTTCCTTGTAGGTGCGGTTGATGCGGGCGATGGTCTGCATCAGGTTGTGTTCCTTCTGCAGACGGTCCATGTACATGGTGTGCAGTACGGGGGCATCAAAGCCGGTGAGCAGGCGGTCGGCCACAACAATGATTTCCAGCTGGTCTTCGGGGTCCTTGATGCGACGCTCAACCGCGCGGGAATCGGCCTTGTTGCGGCGGAAGGGTGCGAGCTCCTCCGTGTCACTCGTAGTGCCAGAAATCAGCACCTGTACGCGGCCACCGTTGATGTCCTCGGGGCCTTCAGGGGCCCAGTCGGGACGCTGCTCGATGATTTTGTGGAAGAGTCGCACAGCGTGCTCACGGCCGGAAGTAACCACCATAGCCTTACCGATGCCGCCACTCATTTCTTCGCGCATGAGCTCGCGGCGTTCTTCCCAGTGCTCGACAATATTCCTAGCGACCTCGTCCAGACGCTCGTCAGAGGCCAGCAGCTTCATGATCTGGGTCTGCTCAAGCTTGGTCTTATTGGCCATTTCGAGCTCCAGCGCATCGGTCAGTTCCTCGATAGACTGGCCGATTTCTTCACTGCCTTCAGTGGTTGCCATCTTGATGTGGCGCGGCTGGTAGAGCAGCGGGACGGTCGCGCCTTCTTCAATAGCGCGGTCGAAGCTGTAGGTGTGAATGTACTCGCCGAAGACTGCGGTGGTGTTACCGGTCTTGTTGTCGATGGGGGTGCCGGTGAACGCGATGTACTTGGCGTTGGGCAGGGCGGTGTTGAGGTTGTGTGCGTATCCTTCCAGGGTGTCGTAGTGGGAGCGGTGTGCCTCGTCCACCATAACGATGATGTTCGAGCGGTCGGAGAGCTGCGGGAACTTCTCGTCGGGGTCTTCCATGCCGAACTTCTGCAGGGTCGTGAAGAAGATACCGCCGGACTGGATGTCGTTCAGACGGTTCTTCAGCTCACGGCGCGAATCGAACTGGACGGGTTCCTCAGGGAGCATGTCCTTGGCGTTCAGGAAGGTCGTGTAGAGCTGGCTGTCCAGGTCGGTGCGGTCGGTCACCACGACGATAGTGGGGTTGTGTAGCGCCTTCTCACGCATGGCGGCGCGGGCGAAGAACAGCATGGAGTAGGACTTGCCGGAGCCCTGGGTGTGCCAGACGACGCCTACCTGTCCCCTGCCGGTGTGGGTTTTTACGGCGCGGTCGAGTGCCTCGCGTACGGCGTAGTACTGGTGTGCCTTAGCGAGGATTTTGACGTAGGACTTGCTGCCTTCTTCGGTGCCGGTGCCTACGAAGAGGGTGAAGTGGCGCATCATGTCGAGCAGAATTTCGGGGGTTCCGAAGGCCTGGATGATGCGGTTGAGCGGGGTACTGTGCTGGCCGTGGTCGTCGATGTAGGTGTCGTTGGGGGTTTCTGCACCTTCAGCGTTGTAGTTCCACTGGGCGGTGTGCGAGAGCGGGGTGCCGATGGTGCCGTAGCGTGCGTGGTCGGCCTGGCCCATGATGGTGACGATGTTGTAGGTGAAGGCCTGCGGGATTTCACGCTGGTAGGTGTTCATCTGGTTGTAGGCTTCGGTGAGCTTCTTGTCCTGGTCTTTGAGCTCAATGATGCCTACGGGCAGGCCGTTGCAGTAGAGCACCACGTCCAGGCGGTAGGAGCGTCCGCTGGAAAAGACGGTGACCTGCTGCGCCGCCAGGTAGGTGTTCTGGGAGGGGTCTGCGGAGATGACCTGCAGGTTTCGGGTGCGCAGGGTGCCGTCGGGTGCCTTCATTTCCACGGGGATGCCGGCGCTCATGTAGCCGAGAGCTTCCTTGTTCTCGGCCATGATGTTAGCGCTGCGGCGACGGGTCAGAGTGGTGTAGGCCTTCTGCACGTGGTCTTCGGTGGCGTCCGGGTTGAGGCGGCGCAGGGCTTCCTTGACCTCGCCGGGGATGATGAGGGATTCACGGGATTCACGGCCGTGACGGAACGCCTTGTAGTTGGGCAGAATCGAGTCCGGCACGCGGGTTGCCCGTACGCGCTCTTCGTAGCTGGTGTCTGCCTGAATACCGGATCCGTTGGTTAGCTCCCAGCCCTTATCTGCGAGTTCAGAGAGGACGCTCAGTTCCCAGTTCTTTTCAGCCATGGTGGCTCCTTTCTTTGCCGGTGCCCTGCACCCTGCGTGTTGTGTGAATACTTTGCCTATGTGCCGGTTACTCATCTTCTGTGGTGAGCTGTGCGGCGTTGTACATCTCTAGAATGCCTGATGACGAGGGGAAATGTCGTTATTGTGTTTTACCCCGGGGTAAGCGAACGGGCTGAAGTGCTGGGTTGTCTACCCGCCCCAGCACCTCAGTCATCGTATTTACTCCGTGTCATCCTTTCGGATTGATTCTTCCCAGGTGGAGCGAATGTCGAGGTGGCTAGCCATGAGGTCCCGTTCGTAGCGTCCGCGGACGGCACGCACCTGCTGCAGGGCTTCAGCCAGGGCGGCTTCTACCTCGTCGAAGGCGTTGAGTTCCTGGGCGAGGTAGCGTGCGACGAGGTGGGTGACGTATACGTCCGCATTTTCGGGTGCGCCACCTGCAGCCTCGGAGTTTCCAGCTTCAGCAACATCAGGCTTTTCGCTGAACCATTCGAGGTCGTTATTGTTCCACGCCAGGCCGTCAATATGGGGCAGCGGCTGCTTCTCCCAGCCCTTAATGTCTGTGCTGGTCTTGCGCTTTTCGGGGGCAAGGTGGGTGCTGATCCTGAGGGCGGTTCCTTCGGCTAGGCCGTTGAGGAGCGCTCGCAGAAGGTGCGCGAGCAGCTGGGCGCGCTGAACGTATTCGCTGGTGGCGCGCAGGCTGGACCGGCCGGGGGTGTAGTGGCGGAATCGAAGTACGGTCATGCCCTGGCCGATAGCCTCTCCCCCGTGTTTGCTCAGGTAGACGGCGGGACCACCGTAGGCCTGGTCGTAGGCGGGGTAGATGACGATGTCGTTAGCCTGGGTGAGCTGGGTACCTTCGGTCAGGTCGAGGGCGCGCAGGTAGTGGCTCTCGGCAGGCAGCACACCGTAGCGTGCGTAGTGGCCAAGTGCGTGCGCATCGAGAACACGGATGCGTTTCCTGTTGTTTTCGACATCGCCGTAGCGTGTGCCGGTGATCTGGCGGCCGGTGATTTTGGTGAGTACCTTCTCGGTTTTGATGAGTTGGTTGATGGTGATGTCGTATTCTTCGCCGTGCGGAATGGACCGTTCGTCTTCGGGGGTGCGAAGGTGCGGCACGGTTACGGGCAGGCCGGTGGGGAGGGTTTCGAGGAGTGCGGGTAGGTCTCGGGTGAGGCTGGTGAGTAGGCTGAGGCTTTCTTCGGGGGTGTTGTTGGAGACCGGGTTGATGTGCAGCTCGTCGAAGGAGGCGTTTTTGAGCGCGTCGGAGGCTACGATGACGCCGCGGGTGATGTCTTCGGAGCCGATTTCGCCGCGTTCGAGGTAGCCGCGGGCGGTGTTTGCGACGAGTTCGGCGGCGGGAGTCAGTACCGGCGTATTGGAGGGTTCGGCGAGGGTGTAGAGTTTCTCGTCGTCAAGGGAGCCGAGGTAGACGGATCCCTGGGGTTTGCTTCCGGTCGGGAAGATGCTGAAGAGGCCCAGGCCGAGGCGGGTTTTGGTGTTGACTTTGAGGTGTTCGGGGCCGAGGTCGATGACGGCGCGTAGGCGCATGCCGTGGTTGCCGGGCTGCACGGTGATGGCGGTGAGGAAGTCGTCGACGAGTTTGTCTTGTCGGGTTTCTTCGCCGCGGTGTGCGGCTTTGAGGTGGCGGCCGAATCCTGCGAGTACGTCCAGGGGTGCGAGGACTGCGAGGCGTTCACCGGCGCGCACCGGGTAGGTAATGGCCCCGTCCGTACCGATACTTTCGTCAACTGTGTAGGCAAGGTTCTCGAGGGTGGCCCAGGCGTCTTCCTGCTGCGCTGCGAGGTTATCGGGGGTGCCCGCGGGGGTGTCGAGCGGCAGGATGATGAGGTGGTTGGCGGGCGCCTCGGGCAGGGTTGCTGCGGGGTCGGGCGCCTCTTCTCGTTCCTTTCTGCTGGTGGTTTTCCCGCCAGCGAGGCGGCTCTGCTTCTCGGCCCAGCGTTCGGCACGGTAGAGGTCGGCGGCCTGCTGTTCGGCGGAGTCCTCGTCGGTGAGGAGCAGGTAGCAGAGGTAGAGGATAAAGTCGGGTCGGCGTTCATCCGTCAGCGCGCCGGATCCGTTACTACCGGTGGCGCTGAAGGCGATAGCCTGGTGGGCTTGGGGCAGGTGGGCGACGAGGTGCGCGGCAGTTTCGTAGCTGCCGTACCCTCCGTGCAGGATGAGGTTACGACGGTCGGGGTCGCTACCGCCGAAGGCGAGGTCGTGGTGGGTGGCGTAGGAGCCGGCGTTGAGGAAGTCGGCGACGTAGCGAATGAGCTCGGCGTCGGGCAGGGCGTTGGTGCGGTCTGCGGCGGCGAGTGATGTGTGGATGCTGTTGAGGGTTTCGTGCGGGTGGGCCCCTGCGTAGTATCCGGCGGCGAGGGCGTAGCTGGTGAGGAGCTGCGCTTCGTTGGCGGTGAAGGTGCCGCGGGCGGCGCGGAGTGCGGGTACGAGTAGTTCGGTGAGGATGGGCTGCAGGGCTTCGGAGGCGGATTCGATGGACTGCTGCAGTCCTTCTTCGGTGTCTGCGCTGGGCTCGGGGTTGAGCAGGGTGAGGAAGGTTTCTTCGGACCCTGCCCAGGAGCGTGCGAGGAGCACGAGGGTCGCGATGAGTGCCAGGAGTTCGCGGTAGTTGCTGCTGTGCGGGTGGTCGGTGCTGAAAGTGGCGGCTACGACGCGGGCAAGCATGCGCGCGGTGATGTTTTCGAGGATGTACCGGTCGTAGGGGTAGCTGCCGGGCCACTTTTTAGGGTCGGGAAGGTGCGTCTCGTGCAGGTAGCGCAGGATGGGCGCGAGGGGCACGGGGGCGCCCTGCGGGAGGTCGGGGCAGCACTGTTTGACCCAGGTATTGACGGTGGGTTTGGTGGCAATGCCGACAGCTTCGGTGAGCTGGATGCGTGAGAGGCTGTAGGGTGCGACGAGTTCAGCTAGGGCACTGTAGGTGGAGTTGTTGGGCCGGTAGACGGGGTGGTTGGTGGGTGCCATGGTAGCTCCTTTGCTGAGGCGGTCGTGAAGTAGGTGATTGCGTGGTAGTAGGGTGGCACGCCCTGCCCGGTCGGTGTGAACCAACCGGGCAGGGCGGATGCGGCACTCCCCTAGCGTCTAGCCAATGAGGCGCTTAATGAGAGCGTCGCGGGTAGCAGCCAGCTGAAGGTTCTCTTGTTCTAGGTTCATCCAGAGATTCCAGAGATTCTCCATCTGCGGCATCTCTTGCGCGGGGATAGTAATATCCCTTTTGAGGTCGCCACGACGTATATGTCCCATAGTTGTAGCTTTATCAACAGCAATAGCTTGAAAATCTTCAATCACAGATTTACAAGCATGGTAAACAAGCCATTTAGGATAGTTATCTTTGGGTATCACTTTAAAGATGTGCTGATTAATAATTGCTTCGGGAAGATGCCACACATATGTATCCAAGCTACCAGACCAGGACATCAATACATCGCCAGGATAGGCAGTATTTTCTTCTTTTACTTCAATGTCGTTATAGACGGTAGAAGCGCCGAGACCATTATTAAGTTCAGCAATACGAATGACTACTCGCCCTGTACCAGTTGCATCTTTTGTGAAGGCCCTACCATTTACAAAATCAGCAATATCTGTGAGTTCTAGAACCTTCCCATTTTCAGCTTCGGCCTTATAGAGTGCAGTCATATACTCTTTGATGGTCTGGATGAGGCGGGTGTTTGCTTCGATTTTGTCGTCGAGCGAGCCAAGAATCCCAGCAATCCGCTCCTGCTCCTCCAAAGGCGGAAGAACAATATCAACTGATTCAAATGTCTTTCTATTAACCGTAGAGAAAATAGAACCATGAGAATTCTGTCGAAGTTCTCCGATGACAGTTAACAGCAGGTAATACAGATAATTCTGGGCAAGCCCGTCAAAGTTCGAACGAATACCAAAACATGACTGGTTGAAAGCCATAGGTGCGGTAAGTTGAGCAAGCTCACCAACAGTACCTCGAGCCGAAAGAATAAGGTCTCCCGGATTCAGTAATTTGGTTGAGCTATTTTCAAGACCCAGTTGCGTGATGCTTTTAGAAGCATGGCTAACGTACCTTGAATCTCCCGAAAAATCGACGACAGAAAGCCATGGAATTGAACCATTCCAGTACTCTTCAACAGTCGTCTTAGGGGTGCCACCGCCAATTAACTCAATGACATCCGATAGACGATGCTCAGTCCACCCCGCCTCACGCTGAGCATCCGATAGTACAGCCACTACAGCTCACCGCCTTCAAGGTCCAGCGAGGCCAACTGCTCACGCACGACCGCGCCCAAGCGCTCCGACTCAGCGAACTGCTCCAGCAGCTGCTCACGCAGACCTGCGATACGCGCATCCAGTTCCTGTGCGCTCTCCCCCTCAGACACAGCGCTACCCACGTAGCGGCCCGGAGTCAGCACAAAATCCTGCTCCCGCACATCCTCAAGCGACGCCGAGAAGCAGAAACCTGCCTCATCCTCATATGCACCAGCCGTCGGCTCCTCGCCAGCCTTCACCAGCGAACCGTCCGCATGATACATCGACGGCATACCGCGCCACGCACACCACGTATTCGCAATCTTCGCGATATCCTCCTCAGAGAACACACGCTCAGTACGAGACACCATATGACCCATCGAACGGGCATCCATAAACAAGATCTGACCCGAACGGTCCACAGAACCATTCACACCGGCAGACTTATCCTTCGACAACAACCACACACACGCCGGGGAGCTCGTCGTCGTAAACATATTCGGCGGCAAAACCAACACAGCAGCCACCGCGTCACCCTCAACCATGGCACGACGAATACCACCCTGACCACCAGTATCAGCAGTCAACGAACCATTCGCCATCACCACAGCAGCCGAACCCTTCACATCCAGCTTCGACCACACATGCTGCATCCACGCAAAATTCGCGTTATTCTTCGGCGGAACACCAAACACCCAGCGCGGGTCATCCTCAACCCGGTGCCACTCCTTAATGTTGAACGGCGGGTTCGTCAACACATAATCAAAACGCTCACCCGGGTGCGAATCCTCCACAAACGTATCGCGCCAGCGGTCACCCACCGAACCATCGATACCATGAATCGCCAGGTTCAGACGCGCCAAACGCCAGGTCGCCTGGATACGCTCCTGACCGTACGCCAGCACACGCTGCTCACCCTCACGGCGGCCATCAAACGCGCCGCCGGCACGGTGCACAAAATTATTCGACTGCACAAACATGCCACCCGAACCACAGCACGGATCATACACCCGGCCACTCGTCGGCTGAATCATACCCACCAGCGTATTCACCACAGTCGTCGGGGTGTAGAACTCGCCAGCCTGCTGGCCCTGCGCACGAGCAAACTTACCCAAGAAATACTCATACACGAAACCCAAAACATCCTTCGACGAAGAATGCTCACCATCACGCACCGCCGCGAAATTCGCATTCGACAGCAGGTCAATCACCTGCGCCAGTGTGCGTTGCTCCACCTTCTCACTCGCATACATGGGCTCCAGGGCACCACGCAGCTGCGGGTTCTGAGCCATAATTTCATCCATTGCGGAATCAACCAGCTCACCCACACGGTCACCCTTCGCCTGCTGAACCAGGTCAGACCAGCGGGCACCAGCCGGCACATAGAACGCATGGCGGGCATGGTAGTACGAAGGCTCCTCCAGCTCCTCTGCCAGGGTCTCACCTTCTAGGCCGTACTCTTCATCCAGCATACGCTGCACATCCTCGCGGGCCTTATCGAAAGTGTCACCGATGTACTTCAAGAAGATCAGGCCCAGCATGAAGTCGCGGTAGCCACCGGACTCCATGGAACCGCGCAGGATATCCGCGGACTTCCACAGCATCTCCGCCAACTCAGCCGGAGTAGTAGGGGCACCTGACCCCTGAGATACAGGCTCTTTCGCCATTATTGCGCCTTTCAACGTCACCGGGATGGTCCCCGAGTGTCCTCGATGTAAGTGTCTAACTATCTATTATCCCTGCTGGCCGGAGGTGAGGTGGCCGGGCTGGTCACCCAGTCCCTTCCGCTCTCTCTCCGCCGAGAAGCCACATGTGTTTCGAAAAGCAACATGTTTGGTGGCTTTTCGAAACACATGTGGCTTCTGGAGACTGCTAAGAAGCGCCCGCTCGCAGGAATTCAAAGAATATATTCCCTCTCCCCCGCACCCAGTCCGTCAATTTTTCGCTTACCCCGGGGTAAACCAAAAAATCTCAGCCACCCTAAACCCTCACCCTATTATTGAGGTACAAGGTCACTGCACGACCACCAACCCATCTGCCCCGGTGCAGGCCCGCACGGGCCGGGGCAGATTCCTCCAGATAGGAGAAAAACTCATGGATCCTCAGTTCATTGACAAATACGCACCAATTATCCTCTCACTAATCATCGCTATCCTCGGGCTCCCTACTGCTATCATGCAATTAGCCTCTGCCATCATAAACATCCGTGTAGCACGTCTGACGTTTAACAGCGCCAAAAAGGCAAGCACCCACCCCAGAACAGAGAACACTACCCAGAAACTCAACAGCGACACCATCAATGGCAATGGCAACCGTGTGCACAACACCCACCAGCAGGTAGACAACGGCTCTGCTGCGATTAGTGGTGACGGCAACCGCACCGCCATCAACAGCAGTAAGCATACTCACAGCTATATCCTTACTAAGGGCACTCAAGTAAGCGATGAAGATACCTTCAGCAGTATCATGGCTGCTACTGCTCTCAGCATCCTCGTCGTAGCTACATTCCTCATCAGCTGGCCTACTATCAGCTGGATCCTCGCGGCCTGCTGGATTCTCTATATCGCATTCTTGGGGTGGCAGATAAAGCTTCTCAGCTCTAAGAGCATCAACTCACCTGAACATGCCATTCTGAATGTTCTCTACCCTGCTTCCCTGTTGGCAATTATTGGTGGCACCTGGTTTACCCTCCGCGGAGCGGGCCAGTACAACATGGCCACCATCTACACCACCATCAGCGGACACTACGAGTCTCACCCTCAGGGTGGTATGCTTGCGCGTTTCATTGAGGCAGTTACTGCGTCATACGGTACTGCAGGGTTCACCCTGATTATGCTCAACCTGCTTGCGACCCTCTTCATGCTGGGGACTTTAGTTCAGTGTTTCAAATACTCATTCAACACAGTAATTGCGTTCCACCGCGATACCACCACCACCCTCTCCATTCAGGAGGCAAGCATGAGCTTCTTCCTGGCTGTTGTGAGCCTGGTAGTATGCCAGCCCGCACTTGCTGAGCTGATTGTTTCACAGTTCAACAAGTAGCATCCGGCGGGTAAGATGCCGGGCCGTATTCACTCAACTTATCCACACCCCTCTCGTCGAGAAGCCACATGTGTTTCGAAAAGCCACATTTTTGGTGGCTTTTCGAAACACATGTGGCTTTTCGGCGTAATAACTAAACGTAACACTTGAACATAAACACTCTCATTTGATGCAATTAAAGCATGTTTACCAGAGAAGAACTATCAACGATGATAAGCACCCGTACCGAACTCATCACCTCAGCCACCCACACGCGAATCACCCTAAGCCACGCCCTCAACCGCGGCGAACTCACCCGCGTCTCAAAAGGGCACCTTCTCCCCACCCACACCTGGAACAGCCTACGCCCCAACGACCGGCACTACGTGTGCATCCTCGCGCACCTCAACGAATACCCCACCAATATCCTTGCCGCCCAAAGCGCAGCCATCGCCTGGGGCATCTCCTCCCTCAGCCCACCACGCCACGTTCAAGTACGAGGATCCGGAGGCGGCCGCCGAGAAAACATCCAGCGCATCCAAGACGCCCTCACCGCGGACAGCCCCATCATGTACACGCCAGAGGGGATTCCCACCGTCACGCCGCTAACAGCTATCACCACCTGCGTAAAAACGCTCCCCTTTCGCGACGGGCTCGTTCTGGCCGAAAGCGCCCTTCAACGCTTCGCTCAGGAACCGGATAAGCTCACCTACGAGGAGCTCAAGAAAGAGCTCTCATCCGCAGCTGGCCGCGGGTGCCGCACCGCCCGCCTCGTTGGGCATGAGCTCAGCCCGCACTCAGAATCCGTTGCGGAAACCTGCATGCGGTTACTTCTCGATGACCGAGGAATCCACTACACGCAGCAAGAAACCATCAGCTATGAAGGTCATACCTACCGAGCGGACTTTCTACTGCCCACTACTAGACTCCACGGCAGGCCCGTCATTCTGGAGGTAGACGGCAACATCAAATACAACGCCAAGGAGGACCTGGTTCGGGAGAAAAACCGACAGGATCGGCTACTCCACGCAGGGTATGCCGTTGTCCGTATTTCTGCTAAGGATGCTATTTACCGTCCGAGGCGGGCCCTGCAGGTGCTGCGTGCTGCAGGAGTACCCCAAATTTAACCGCGAAAAGCCACATGTGTTTCGAGAAGCCACTAAAAATGTGGCTTTTCGAAACACATGTGGCTTCTCAGCGAGTAAAGAGGCAAGTAGAGAGGCGGCTACCTAGCCAACAAACCACTCGACATCAGGTACATCGCCAGGTAGAGAGCTATACTCACCGTGAAAAGACGCTGCGCGCTTTCCGACTTTGAACCAACAATCACAGCACGACCTCCCAGCGCACTACCGGCAAGGAAGACAGAGTGCAACAGAACTTCCGGAACAAGCATTCCCCACACAAAGAACAGCACAGTATACACAGCCAGAGTGACCAACCCCGGAACACCGTATGCACCCATAACACCGTTCACAAAGTCCACGTCAGTCGGACCTGCAGAAAGACCCGCCTGGATCAGATTAGCCATCGACCAATGTTCGCTCGTCTGCAAGCCATTCGACAGCGTAGAGCTGAGAGCCGTACCGGACGAAGTCACATACATCAGACCAAGTAAGGCGTTGGGCTTCATCTTCTTACCCTTAGCCCGTGCACGCCTAAAACAACGCACCATTGCAGTCAAACCCAGCAGTAGTACCGCGAATACCGAAATGTCCGCAACCCACACCAAAGCCTCTACCGAAGAGCTTTGCTGTAGCATGACCACCCACATCGCCGCGGCCACAAATCCGCCCATCACGAGGTTGATGATAATATCCGGACCGCCCAAAATGGAGGAGCTTAAGATACGGTCTTCGTCGTCCGATTCTCGCGTGTACTCCTCGCCCTTCGTCGTGGCTCGCAGATAACGAATCGATGTGGTTACACCACCCACGGCTGATATTGCAGCCCTCACGAAGAAGATAATTACGCTCACCAACAGCAGGACCAACGTTGCTGAGTTCAACCATTGTGACAAGTTCATATCATGCCTTTCTTCTGGGTGGCCTTGTAATGCAGTGACCACCCATCCGATATGTCCTCTTCAGACTATTCCTGATGTGGAGGCCTACCCCTTGCTCGCAATTTACCCCGGGGTAGATCAGGCCATGCCCTGTCCTTTCAGGTACGCGAAAAGCCACATGTGTTTCGAAAAGCCACATCTTTGGTGGCTTCTCGAAACACATGTGGCTTTTCGCCGTTTATGCTTGTTCTTCGCTGACTGGCTTGTACCCGAGGGAGGTGCACACAA
>ERZ772779.894-NODE-894-length-12891-cov-8.148333_pt1 | contig 12891 bp, 9 predicted proteins | sample MGYA00511360_ERZ772779 | MGnify/ENA primary metagenome ERZ772779 (study PRJEB29015, sample SAMEA2738112) | human oral metagenome | biome: human oral; feature: human-associated habitat; material: saliva | place: China | collected 2231 ...
GCATCACCTACGCCAAGGGTGCCTCCGTGCTGCGCCAGCTCGTCTCCTACGTGGGACGCGACGCCTTCTTCGCGGGCCTGCACGAGTACCTGACGAAGCACTCCTACGCCAACGCCACTCTGGACGACCTGCTCTCCGAGCTGGCCGCCGCCTCGGGCCGCGACCTGGCCTCGTGGTCGAAGGTGTGGCTGGAGGAAGCCGGCGTGACTCTGCTGCGTCCGGTCGTCACGACCGCCGAGGACGGCACGATTGAGCGCCTCGAAATCACGCAGGAAGCCTTCTCCGAGGGTGCCTCCCTGCGTCCGCATCGCCTGGGCGTCGCAGGCTACTCACTGACCGAGGAGGGAACGCTCGCCCAGGTCTTCCGCGAGGAGCTCGATGTCGACGGCGCGTCCACGGTCGTCGAGGCCGCTGCGGGCATCGCTCGTCCGGACTTTATCCTTGTCAACGACGGTGACCTCGGCTACGCGAAGGTGCGCCTGGACGAGCAGTCCCTGGCCTTCGCGGTCGCTAACATCACCAAGTTCACGGATTCCCTCACGCGCGGCGTCGTCATGGCCTCGGCGTGGGACATGACCCGCGACGGCGAGATGGCTGCCCGCGACTACCTGAACCTCGCGCTGACGTCGATTCCGGTTGAGGACAACATGAGCCTGCTCATGCTGACCTTGCGCCACATCGACGAGGCCGTGCGCACCTTCGTCGCACCGCAGGCTCGCCCCGAGGCAGCCGAGGACACGGGCCGTCGCCTGCTGCTCCTGGCTCGCACCGCCGCCTCCGGCTCGGACGCGCAGCGCATGCTCGTGGCCGCAGCCGCGCGCAATGCGTCCTCTGAGGAGCAGTTCGAGGCCGTCCGCGGCCTGTTCGACGCCACCCAGACCCTCGACGGCCTGGACCTGGACGTCGACCTCAAGTGGGATCTCCTGGTCTCGCTCGTGCGCGGCAGCGTCGCCACCGAGTCCGACATCGACGCTCTCGAGGCCGAGGACGACACGATGACCGGCCATCAGAACGCTGCGGCTTGCCGCGCCGCGCGCGCAGGCGAATGGATCAAGGCCGACGTGTGGGACAAGGTCCTCACCGACACCTCAATCCCCAACGACACCCGCTGGGCGATGATCTCGGGCTTCTGGGCACAGGCACGCACCAACCCCTCGGCCTACGCCCCCTACGTCGCGGAATACTTCGACGCACTGGCGGGCATCTGGGAGCGTTTCACCTTCCACACCGCCGAAGACCTGACCACGCTGCTGTTCCCGACCGCTCTGGCCGGTTACACAACCGAGGTCGACGTGGTCGCGTCGGGCAAGGCATGGATCGACGCTCACGCCGACGCCTCTGCCGGTACGCTGCGCATCATCCGCGAGCTCATCGACGTGTGTGAGCGACAGATCGCCAACCAGGCGGTCGACGCGGGCTGATCTGCTCGTTGAGAGATGGTGGGGGCGTGGCCGACTGACCACGCCCCCACCGTGTTTTTGCTTGCTCTTCCTGTCACGCATGTGCCCGCTCGGCACCCGCATACCGCCTCCAAGAGGGAAACGGACCCCAGCCTCGTCGAGGTCGGGGTCCGTTATGCGCGTGTGATGGACTCAGTGCGCCGCTGGCACGGGCACCTCCACTGAGTCAGCGATTCAGAGCTGGCCAGCCCAGGCACCGGAATCGTGGAAGAGGTGACGCTTGCCGTCGATGGTCTGGATGCCCGTGACCATCGCGCCGTTCTCGTCCATGTAGAACCAAGAACCATTGATCTCGGCCCAGCCGGTGACCATCGCACCGTTCTTGTCCATGTAGTACCAGGTGCCGTTGATCTCGGCCCAGCCGGTGACCATCGCACCGGACTCGTTCAAGTAGTACCAGTCACCTCCAAGCTTGACCCAGCCGGTGGCCATGGCACCCGAGTGGTGCAGGTAGTACCAGGTGCCATCAACATTGATCCAGCTGGTCTGCATGATGCCATTCTCGGGCGAAAGGAAGTACCAGGATCCGTTCCAGCTGGCCCAACCGAAGATCTGCTGGCCATTGAGGGTGAAGTACTCCCAGCCGGCCTCCTCCTGGTGCCAGCCGGTCACCATGTAGCCGTCGGAGTCGAATCGGTAGATCTGGTCATCAATCTCGACCTGCTCATCCTTGGCGTATTCGCCGTCACCCAAGTCGAACCACCAGCCCTTATCGTTGTGCTTCCAGGAAGCAACGGGGCCTTCCTCGCCGTCCTGGTCGCCAGCTGCCGGGTCTTCCGTGGCGGGATCCTCGGCACCGGGCTTCTCGTCCGTGGCGGGCTTCTCGTCCGTGGCGGGCTTCTCGTCTGTGGCGGGGATGGGGTCCTCAGCAGCAGGCTGCTCAACCGCAGCAGCAGCATCACCCGGCGTACCCTCCTCGAGGGTGACGGGGGCCGCATAGGCGGGGACGACGGTTCCAGCGACGACGGCGGCAGCACCGAGGGCGGCGATCATGGTACGACGGGCATTGATGGGACGCATCTGCGTGTTCCTCTCAAGATGTGGTGGCGTCTTACTCACAGCTACTGAAGGGCCCCATTGGTCGTCCAGCACTGAAGTCGGCGATGGTTTCGCGCTAACGCATTACTGAGTACATATAACAGTTTGTCGATAATCAACCATGGAACATCTATTATGTTCCAAATCACACTAAATGAGTGGTGCATATCGTCTAAAAACATTCCATGACATTCACACGACAAACTACTTATGGTTGGAAATATTGAAAATATACGAAGCCGTCACTCTCACATCTGCCAGATCTGACCAAACATCGCGCACACATAGGCAGTTCAACACATCACCACACCGTCACACTCACCAAGACACTCCACCACCCCACATGCACCGCATACACAGAAGGACCCCGGCCTCGTCGAAACAAATAAAACGAGGCCGGGGCCAGGGGAAGCGGAACACGCTCAGCGAGGACGCACCTCGCAGGCGACACCGTCACCATCACGATCAAGATCCGCGCTATAACCCGGATCTCCACGGCGTAGTGGAGCAGCACCCGCGTTCCACGCCTCGGTGCAGTTGTTGAACGTACGCGCATTGCCAGAACCGCCACCACGCGAGGGCTCCGGGTACAGCCCCCACCAGGCACCCGAGTCGTAGAACCAGTGGCGCTCAGAGCCAATCCACTGCATACCCGTTACCATCGCGCCAGATCCGTTCAGGTAGTACCACGTGCCTCCGAGGTTGAGCCAGCCGGTCACCATCTCACCGGAGCTGCGGAAGTAGTACCAGGAACCCCGAACAGTGTTCCAGCCCGTCAGCATCGCACCATTGGCGTCCATGTAGTACCACGCACCGCCCTGACTCACCCAGCCGGTCGCCATGGCCCCCGAGGCATCCAGGAAGTACCAGGTGCCACCGACGTTCTGCCAACCCGTACGCATGATGCCAGTTTCCGGATCCAGGTAGTACCAGGAACTCCCCACCTGCACCCAGCTGCGCGCCTGCGCACCCGAGGTGCCGTAATACTCCCACGCACCGTTAACACCATACCAACCGGTGACCATGTAGCCATTGGCGTCAAAGCGGTAGGCACTGCCACCAATCTCGCGCACCTCGCTATGCACAAAGCTGCCGTTGCCCAGGTCATACCACCATCCAACAGCGTCCTGCTTCCAGGAGGGCTTGGGGTCAGGCGCGGGTGCAGGATCAGACTGCGGAGCGGTATCAGGTGCAGGGTCCGGGTTGGGTGCAGGGTCCGACTGCGGATCAGCGGTCGGCTGAACGGTTGGCACCTGATCCGGGATGGGATCAGCATCTGCCGCAAAGGCAGGCATGACACCACCGACGACAAGGGCAGCAGCACCAAGCGCTGCAACCACACTTCGATGCGCACGGATGGGACGCATGCATGTTCCTCTCGATAGAAGGAGCGAACGAACCCGCTCCCTCAACGGAACGGGTGTCACCGTGTCGACACGGCCTCAGTTTCGCAACACTCATTTACCGAGTATATGCTCTCACTCACTGAACGCAACACCAACACACAACCACATCCCTTGGCAAACTGACGGCTACCGCATAGGGGAAGCCCCCGCCGATGAATGAACTCATCGGCGGGGGCTTCAATCACAGCGTCAGTTCTTGGCGCGACGCGATGCGATGAGCGCACCAATGCCAGCGACCAGGACCGCGACAGCACCAACCGCAACCCAGATGGCCGTGGTGCCCGTGGAGGCGATGGTCTGCGGACGAGTCTTCGACGGGGTCGAAGGCTGCGACGGGGCAGGTGCCGGAACAACCGGAGCCGTGGTGGTGGGGGTCGACGGGCCGGGGGCCGGAGCGGAAGGCTCAGGAGTCGCCGGAGTCGACGGGCCAGGCGCGGGAGCGGAAGGCTCAGGAGTCGCCGGAGTCTCGGGTCCCGGTGCCGGAGCGGAGGGCTGACCGATCACCGGGTTCGGAATCTCCGCAGCGGTGCAGTTCGTCAGCGCGGCGCGGTACTCCTCGGCTGTCAGGTAACGCTCAGCCTTGTTGTCACCCTCAAGGACGGTCACGCCGCCATCCTTCTCAGGGCGCACGGAGGTGTCAGCAGCGATCGAGTCAGCAACCTTATCGAGCTGAGCGTCGAGCTCCTCGAGGTCCACAGCAGACTTATCCTCAGAGACCGAGGCCAGGTAGTCATCCAGGGCCTTCTGAGCAGCATCGACAGCGGCCTGAGCGTCAGCAACGGCCTTATCGGCATCAACCGAGGGCTTATCGTCGACGGGAGCAGGAGTGGGGGTCGCCGGAGCGGGCGCGGGGGTCGCCGGAGCCGCGGCACCATTCTTGGCGGGCAGAGTCGAGACATCCACGGGGAGGGCAGAACCCGGGAGCGCGCCAACCATCTTTTCCCAGGAGTTTGCGCGCTGCTCATCGCCGGATCCAGCAAGGCCGGAGACGTAGTTCGTATTGTCTGTATTGAAGGCCTTGCCGTCGAAGCCGTAGGCCGAGGCCGTGTCACCGGTCGTGTGGAAGCGCGACAAGTTCGGCGAACCACCGGTGACGCCATAGAACTTCTGCGTGCCGTAGACGCGTGTACCCTCACTGCCCTTGGCAATGTACACACCGACGCCAACAGTATTGCTCGCACCGAGCATGTTACGGTCATGCCCCTTAGAGTTCTTCCATTGATCGAAGAGATCAGCAGCAGCCTGCGCAGGAGTCTTCATGCCGCCGCCGGCAGAGAAGTTCTCAAGGTGGTTGTAGGCGATATTTTCAGCAGCAGACATGGTATCTGCTCCGTCGAGAGCTCCCTGCCCCATGTTCTTGTAGGACTGATCATGCTCGAAAGAATCGGTATCGGACATGTGCTTGCTCCACGAGCGAGCATCGACAGTAACGGTGTCCGACACGACCAACTCGGGCAGGCCAACGTTGGCGCGGTAGGCATTCATCTTCTGAACGATGAGGGCCTCAATGATCTTGGCCTGGGTCTCGTAATCGACCTTGGACCAATCAACCCAGTCAAGACCGCGGTCAACAGTAGTGTCCGCAGCGGGCGCATCTCCGGCGGCGGGAGCATCGCCGACAGAGGGATTAGGCTTCTCGGCATCCTGCTTGGCAGCCTCCAGGGCGGCCTGAGCGTCGGCAAGGTCCTTACGAAGCTGAGCCTCACGCTCAGGGTCGGCCTTGTTACCGGCCGAATTGCCCGCAGCCGCGTCGGCATACTGGGCGAGCAGCGGGTTGTACTCAGCAGTGATGCGAGCGTCTGCGCCGGTGAGGGACGCGCAGAAGGGATCCTCGGTGGCGTGGTTTCCCTCGGCCAGTGAGGGGATCACAACGAGAGATGCCGCGATCGTGGTGGCGGCGAGCACCACCGTGGTGTGAGTGCGGGTGAGTTGGAACGACATTAACTATCGGCCTAACACTATGGAACAGAGACAGGTAAATCTTTCCATGCGGTTTACGAGATTTCAAACTTTTTCGAGTAAGTAATTACATGCAATTCTCTGAAATTGCAACGTTTTCTCGGTTTCACAGATTTTGAACATCCCACATGCCGATACCAAAACGTTATATTAACCGCCTGATGGCTTACCGCTAAGCAAGTTAGATACTGACCCCTTGTACGATTTATACGTAACAACACCTTTGTAGCAACGAGGCAGACAGCACTCCCCCACTCACCTCACCCCATGATGCTTGAAGCCATCAGCGCGCACGTAGACCCACCTACAAAAGCTGGACGACACTGTCCATGAATCAGCAGATAGATCCAGCTGCGCACAGATGGGTCATGAGCAGCACCAATAGGAGCACTCACCGCTTCGAATCCACCACAGCCCCTCACCCCCACACTCACACGATGCACCCCGCAACGTCAAGGCACACTGGCAGCAGCACACACAACAACGGCGAGAGGCAGGTCAACATCGACCAACACCCCACGAACCCCGAAGAAATTCACAAGCGCAGCGGCGAGCAAGCCAGAGAAAAGAAAACGACCACAAGGCTCTCGGAGCAATAAAAAACCGACACTCACAAGCTGAGTGTCGGTTTTTTCGGTGGAGCTAGGGGGATTCGAACCCCCGACCTCTTCCATGCCATGGAAGCGCGCTACCAACTGCGCCATAGCCCCTTTATTTAGTTCGTCACCCCCGGCGACCTGATAAATAATAGCCCTCTTTTCGAGAGGCGCGCAAATCGAAACCAAGTGTCGCTAATCACACCATCATGAAATTGTTGAAATGCTAGGCAAACGAGGCCCCCGGAGGCGTGTTACGCCCCCAGGATATCCTCGCGAGCCCCGATGTTGTGCGATGCCAGGCGCCATCCGGTGCGCGCTGCGCTCTTCGCGGTTGAGACACCAACGGGCACCAGTTCCGACCAGTGGCAGTTATCGACGCCGCGCAGGCCGTTGAAGTCCGCGGGATCGAGCCCCAGCAGGGAGACGATGCCCCGCGCGATAGCGGAGCCGTGCGAAACGATGATGAGAGACTGATCCGACCGGCACACGGCCGCCGCCTCGAGGACGGCGTCGCGGAAGCGCTCCCCCACGATCTCGGAGCGCTCAACCTCGGCACACCCACATTCACCGGTGTCTCGATACTCGGAGTAGGCCTCGGGTTGCTCGCGGGCGATCTCCTCGTAGGTCTTCCCCTCGAAGGTGCCGTAGAAGCGCTCCGTGAGCCTCTCATCGCTGACCGGACCCTCACAGGGATAGCCGGCGATGTCGAACACGCGCGCGAGGATACGGGCCGTGTCGAGCGCACGCACCAGCGGAGAGCACACGATGCGTACTCCCCCGTCGTCATAGCTGCGCGAGGTCTCGGCGGCGACCATACCGACCTCGGCGCTCGGTTCGCACAGGCGCGACACGAGCACACCTGCGGCACCGGCTGCCTGGGAGCGTCCCGAGTCATTCAAGGGTTCGTCGATACGCCCCTGAAAGCGGCGCGCCAGGTTGAAGTCCGTCTGGCCGTGGCGCAGCAGGACGATACGCGACGCGCTCACTGCGCGGACTCCGCGCCATGGGTCGCGGCACGCTCAGCTGCGGCTGCGCGGGCCTCCTCCGTATCCACGTCGATGGGCACCGCCGGGCAGTCACCCCACAGGCGCTCGAGCGCGTAGTACTCGCGCTCCTCCTCGGAGAGAACGTGCACGAGCATATCCGAGTAGTCGAGGAGCACCCAGGTGCCCTCCGCGCGCCCCTCGATGTGGGCGGGACGGCGATGCTGCTCGGCCCAGATGCGGTCCATGATGTCCTCGGCGATGGCGCGCACCTGGCGGTCCGTCGGGGCCGAGACAACCACGAAGGCATCCGCCAGGGCGAGTTTGCTGGTCACGTCAACGAGCACCGGGTTGATGCCGCCGCGGTCGTGTGCGGCGCGAGCAACCAGGCTCGCCAGTTCTGCGGTAGCGTCGGAAAGGCTCACGTTTCTCCTTGAGTTAGAACCGGTACAGGCCGTATTTGTTGATGTATTGGACGACGCCGTCGGGCACCAGGTACCAGACCGGTTTGCCCTCTTCGACGCGCGTGCGGCAGTCCGTCGACGAGATCGCCATGGCGGGCACCTCCAGCAGCGACACGGACTCGTGCGGCAGGCCGGGGTCCGACAGGTTATGCCCGGGACGCGTCACGCCGATGAAGTGTGCCTGCTCAAAGAGCTTGTCGGCATCCTTCCACTGCGCGATCTGCGCCAGCGCGTCGGCACCCGTAATGAAGTAGAAATCCGAATCCGGGTACTCGCGCGACAGGTCCGCCAGCGTGTCGATCGTGTACGTCGTGCCCCCGCGGTCGATATCGACGCGCGAGACTGCGAAACGTGGGTTCGAGGCGGTCGCGATGACCGTCATGAGGTAGCGGTGCTCGGCTGAGGTGACACGCCGCCCCGCTTTGAAGGGCTGCATAGCGGCGGGTACGAACACAACCTGGTCGAGTCCGAATACGTCCATGACCTCGGAGGCGGCGACGAGGTGTCCGTGGTGGATCGGATCGAAGGTGCCGCCCATGATGCCGATTGCCCGCCTCCTGCGCAGGGCGCGCGGAGGATGCTGGGGCAGCGCGGGGGCGGCTGTCACGCCCGCGGTGGCCTCCGTGGTCTTTTCGATCGCCTCCCCGTCCGAGGCCGGGCCTGCTTCCTTGTCCTGCGTGCTCACGGGCGGATGGTTCCTTCTCCCTCGTAGATCCAGGTGGTCGTCGTCAGCTCCGTCAGCCCCATGGGGCCGCGCGCGTGGAGCTTCTGAGTGGAGATGCCGACCTCGGCTCCCAGCCCCAGCTGGCCGCCGTCGGTGAAACGCGTCGAGGCGTTGATCGCGATCGCGGCGGCGTCCACCCCGGCGCGGAAAGCGCGAATAGCGGCGACATCGGATGCGACAATGCCCTCGGTGTGGCCGGTCGAGTAGCGGCGGATGTGCTCGGTCGCTTCCTCCACGCTGCCGACGACACGCACCGCGAGGTCCATCGACAAGTACTCGGTCGACCAATCGGCCTCGGTGGCATCCACGATCATGTCGGCGTCGATGGAGGGCTGGTCGTCCACGATGGCGCGAGTGGCACCGTCAGCGTGGATGGTCACGCCCGCGGTCGTCAGGCGAGTGATGGCGGCGACCAGGAAGCGGGCGGCGACGTCGGCGTGAACCAGGAGGGTTTCCGCCGCGTTGCACACGCCCACGCGCTGCGTCTTGGCGTTCATGATGATGGCTTCCGCTGCCTCAAGGTTGGCGGAGGCGTCGACGTACAGGTGGCAGTTGCCGGTGCCCGTCTCGATAACGGGCACGCGTGACTCCTCGACGACGGCGTTGATGAGGCCCGCTCCCCCACGCGGGATGAGTGCGTCAATCGCACCGCGCGCACGCATCATGGCGCGTGCACCCGCGCGACCCCACTGGTCGACAGTCTGGATCGCGTCAGCGGGCAGGCCGACGGAGGTCAGTGCGTCGCGGCACACCTCGATGAGAACCCGGTTCGAGGCCTGGGCTGCGCTTCCGCCACGCAAGATGACCGCGTTACCAGCCTTGATCGCCAGGGTCGCGGCGTCGATGGTGACGTTCGGGCGGGCCTCGTAGATGATGCCGACGACGCCGAGGGGCACGCGCTCCTGAGTGACGCGCAGGCCGATGTCAGTGCGGGTTCCTCGCACGACCTGGCCGACCGGGTCGGGCAGGGCAACGATCTCGTGAACGGCGTCAGCGATGGATCGGATGCGGTCCTTTGTCAGGGCAAGGCGGTCGAGGAGGCCCTCGCTCATCTGCTCCGCGCGGCCGCGCGCCACGTCCTCGGCGTTGGCAGCCAGGATCTGGTCGGAGCGCTCGATGAGCGCCGCCGCGATCGCTTCAAGCCCGCGGTTCTTCACCTGGGTCGTCGCGTTTGCGAGCACGCGCGCCGCGTCGCGGGCAGCATCGGTCACATGGGAAATATCAGCAGCAGTATCCACTCGCACATCATGTCACACGAGTGCGGGGCGGTCCCTGTCAGTCAGCGCTCAGCGCAGAAAATGCGTCGCCTAACACCGCCAGGTCGTCGCGGTGAATTGCTGGCCTGGGATGCTCGTATCCCGCCGCCACCAGCTGCTCCATACCTGCGCCGGCGATCTGGCCCAGTGTATCCGAGTCGTAGCCGGACACGCCGCGCGCGATGAGTCCGGTCGGGCTGGCAACGTCCACAACGTCTCCGGCCTCGAAATGACCGAGCACCGAGTGCACACCAGCGACCAACAGAGACTTCTTGCCGACCGTGATCGCCTTCGCAGCTCCCTCGTCGACAATGATCTCGCCGCGAGAGGGTGCCACGTGTGCGATCCACAGGCGACGAGAGGCCGGACGCTGGGCCGACGGTTCGAACCAGGTGCCGACGCGGCGGCCTTCCAGGACGGGCCCCAGGTCGTTTGCGCTGGCCAGCTGCACGCCGATGCCGCTGGCCGTCGCCAGCATCGCGGCCTGCACCTTCGTCGCCATGCCGCCCGTGCCAACGCGAGAACCCGCGCCGGTCACGAGCACACTCATGAGGTCGTCCGCGCTGGCGACGCGTTCGATCAGCTCCGAACCCGGATGATCCGGAGGAGCCGTATACAGGCCGTCAACGTCCGTCAGCAGCACGAGCGCGTCGGCCTTGATCATCTGGGCGATGAGCGCAGCAAGTCGATCATTGTCGCCGAAACGCAGCTCGCGGGTGGTCACCGCGTCGTTCTCGTTGAGGATTGGCACGACGCCGAGGCCGAGGAGCCGCGAGAGGGCCGCGCGCACGTTCGTGTAGTGGTCGCGGCGCATCACGTCGTCCGTGGTCAGCAGCACCTGGGCGGCGTCGAGGTGATGCGCCTGGAAGGCGGCGGTCCACCTCGCCATCAGGAGTCCCTGGCCCATCGCGGCGGCGGCCTGCACGCTCGGCAGGTCCTTCGGCTTGGCTGAAAAACCGAGCGGATCCAGCCCCGCGGCGACAGCGCCCGAGGAGACAATCACGACCTCGCGGTCGCGCCCGCGCCAGCGGGACACGAGGCGAGCGACGGCGTCAATACGGTTCAGGTCCAGACCACCGTCCTCGCGCGTGAGCGAGGAGGATCCGATCTTGACGACAATGCGAGAAGCCGCAGTCACTCCGCTCATGACTGATCCGATGCATCCGTCCAATGACCGGCCTCACGCTCAGTCCACAGCTGCTCACGGGCCGCGCTCTTGGCGTCCATGACCTGGTGGTACACCTCGCGGCGCTCCTTACGGCTCGGGCGGGTGTTCTGGTCTAGGCGCAGGTCGGTGCCGCGAGAACCCAGCAGCTCGGGACCGGTCGTCAGGGTCGGCTCCCAGTCAAAGACGACACCTCCATCCAGGTCGCCGATCACGACGGTGTCGCCAGCGACCGCGCCAGCCTTCATCAGCTCGTCCTCGACGCCCGCGGCGTTCAGGCGATCTGCAAGGTACCCCACGGCCTCGTCGTTGGCGAAGTCCGTCTGACGCACCCAGCGCTCGGGCTTATCGCCGCGCACCTGGAAGACGTCCTCGCCGTCCTTGCGGGTCTTGCGCACCGTGATCTCCACGCTGCGGCCCACGGCCTTCGGGCGAATGATGGGACGGGCGACCTCGAGGGCGGGACGCTTCGCGCGCTCCTCCTCGACGATGCCGGCCAGAACAAAAGACAACTCCTTGAGGCCCTCGTGGGACACGGCGGAAACCTCGAGGACAGGCCACCCGAAAGACTCGAGGTCCGGGCGCGTGATCTCGGCCAGGTCACGGCCATCTGGGATGTCGATCTTATTCAGAACGATGACGCGGGGGCGCTCCATGATCGGCACGTAGCCCTCGACCTGGGTGAGGTCACCCTGGTACGCCCGCAGTTCGGCTTCGATGATGCGCAGATCCTCCACGGGTTCGCGATCAGTCTCGAAAGCGGCCGTGTCCAGCACGTGCACGATAACCGCGCAGCGCTCAATGTGACGCAGGAAATCCAGGCCAAGGCCTCGGCCCTGGGAGGCACCAGGAATAAGGCCGGGAACATCAGCGACCGTGTAACGCGTGTCGCCAGCGGAGACAACGCCGAGGTTCGGAACCAGCGTCGTAAACGGATAGTCGGCAATCTTCGGACGAGCCGAACTCATGGCCGCGATCAACGAGGACTTACCCGCCGACGGGAAACCGACGAGAGCCACGTCCGCCACGGACTTCAGCTCCAGGATGACGTCGCGTTCCTCGCCCGGCTCACCCAGGAGCGCGAATCCGGGGGCCTTGCGAGCCTTCGAGGCCAACGCCGCGTTGCCCAGGCCGCCGCGACCGCCCTCAGCGACCACGAAGCGCGCACCAGCGCCCGTCAGGTCGGCCAGCAGCTCGCCCGACATCGACTTCACGACCGTGCCCTCGGGGACCGGCAGGATGATATCCGCACCGGTCTTCCCCTGGCGGAAGTCACCCATGCCCGGCGTTCCGTTGTCTGCGCGGCGGTGCGGGCTGCGGTGGTAGTTCAGCAGCGTGGTCTCTTGCTCACTCACCTCCAGGATGACCGAGCCGCCGTTGCCGCCGTCACCGCCGTCGGGGCCAGCCAGCGGCTTGAACTTTTCACGCTTAATCGAGGCAACGCCATTACCGCCGTTACCGCCTGCCGCGTGCAGCGTCACGCGATCCACGAAGTCTGCCACTGGTGCTCCTGATGACTGAAAATGAATGTTGAAAAGGGCGCCCGGCAACGCCGGACGCCCTTCATGCGCGCGGTCTCAGGCAGAGACCGGCGAAACGCTGACAACCTTGCGATCACGCTTGCGACCGAACTCGACCGCACCCGCGCGCAGGGCGAACAGGGTGTCATCCTTGCCACGGCCAACGCCGTCGCCAGGGTGGAAGTGGGTGCCGCGCTGACGAACGAGGATCTCACCAGCGTTGACCAGCTGGCCGCCGTAGCGCTTCACGCCGAGGCGCTGCGCGTTCGAGTCGCGACCGTTACGGGAGGAACCAAGGCCCTTCTTATGTGCCATCA
>ERZ772779.903-NODE-903-length-12770-cov-2.641683_pt1 | contig 12770 bp, 12 predicted proteins | sample MGYA00511360_ERZ772779 | MGnify/ENA primary metagenome ERZ772779 (study PRJEB29015, sample SAMEA2738112) | human oral metagenome | biome: human oral; feature: human-associated habitat; material: saliva | place: China | collected 2231 ...
CTAGCTGTTGTGTGGTAGTGTTGTTGCATGAACAAAGGAAGGGGGGGCAGGCCGAGCGGATCTTCGGTCATGCCTACTGATAACGACTGGCGCGTTCTGCGCGCCATCATCCGCGCCATCGTCCGGACCGGCCGCAGGCCTCCCAGGGGGTCTTCCTGCGACTCGGAGGTGTCCTGTACGCTGAGTCTCATGGACATTGCGGACGGGGCCGGCGTGTACCCGGGGAACGTTCGCAGGTACGTCCGCCGCCTTGAGGAGCGCGGCCTGCTGCGTCGCGAGCACGGTGCGGGATCGCGTCCGACTGCCTACTACATGACCTTGGCGACGCTGGGCGCCGCCCACGTCCTCCTGGATGCCGTGGTGGGCGCGGATGGCCCCTGGCCGAGCCGAGACAGCTACAAGTACTGAAAAAAGTGCCCGCCCCGGCACCGGAAACGCCGGGGCGGGCGGAAAGGACCCTCCCATGGGTTACCGGATATTAAACCAGATGACTCACCTGTCTGTCAAGCTGACGACGGCGGAGCGTCTTGTTGCCATGGTTCTGACGCAGGACATGGCGGATTCCTCGGCTTCGGGGACGCCCAGTGTTGACTATCTGGCGGGTGTGTGCGACCTGCGTGTCCGCACGGTCAAGAAGGCGCTTCTCCGCCTGGAGGCGCTCGGGCTTCTCTCGCGGCAGCACGGCCGTGGGCGTGCCGTTGGCCCTAGGGGGATGCGTACGACGCTGTACGTGTGGAACGAGGCCGCCGCCCTGGGGCAGGCGTTGTCCGACAAGGCGATTCTGCGGCGGGGCATGGCGTCGAGGGCGCCTTCGGACCAGCGGCGCAAGTACGGGTGTCTGGTGTCGGAGATGGATGATGCCGGTACGCCTTCTGTCCTGGCGGATGAGCGGCCGGATGAGGGGGAGGCGGATGAGCCGTCTTCTTCGGCTTCGGCTCCTGAGACTGCTGTGCCTGACCTGTTCTCCGCGCCGTCTTCTGGGGCGTCTCCGCCTGAGCCTGCCCCCGAGCCTGCTCCTGAAGCCGAACCGGAGCCAACGCCTGCCGCTCCTGCGAGCGGGGGGTTTCCGTCTCACCCGGAGTGGCGGCGGTACGCCGCGGCCTTCCGGTCGATTGGCAAGGAGATCGGCCGGTTCAGCGCCCAGGCGTGGCTGCGGTTCGTGCAGCAGGACGGCACGTCCCCGAAGGCGATCGACGCCAGGGCGGCGCTGGCCGCCGACTGCGCCGAGCAGTACGTGAAGGACCTGCGGCACGAGCGGCGGGGCTTTGATGTTGCGAAGGGGTATGCGAAGTCTGCTGAGAACTTCCTGGCTGAGGGGGTGTGGGAGGCGCACCGTCCTCGTCCTGAGGTGCCTCAGCCTGAGCCCGGTGAGGCCATGGAGGACCGGAGCGGCGGCGAGGCGGCGCCCGAGGTGCCGTTCGAGGAGAAGCACGCCGACTACGCCCGTGCTGCTGCCGGTGACGAGGCCGCGATCGAGGCGCTTCGTCGTGTACTGCCTTCCCGGTTCTTCGAGGCTCCGGCCGGTGTGCCTGCCAGGTGGCCTGGGTTGATTGGTGTGCTCGGTCTGCGTGAGTCGTTCGCGTCTACGGCGGAGGATCGTGCCGCGTTCGCCCAGGCGGCGGATGCGGCCGGGGAGGGCGTGCCGGAGTCGCCTCAGGAGCCTGACTCCGTCTCCGAGGATGCTCCTGGGCCTGTCTGCGAGGAGGTGCCCCAGGCTGTCGATGAGCCTCCTGCGCCGCAGGAGGTGTCCTGGGAGGTTGCGCCTGTTGGCGAGCCTTCTAAGGAGTATGTGGAGGCTTGTGCGCAGCCGTGGGAGCCCCACTTTGAGCCTCCTGCGCCGCCGCCGGCTGCGTCGCCCGACGCGCCCGTGGTGGATGATGAGTGGGGTATCGGTGCGGCTGAGAGGGCTGCTCTTGCGGCGCCGTACTCCGCTGTGGGGTCGGCTGAGGAGTTCCGTGAGCAGGCTCTGTTGGCGTCTCAGGGGACGCTGGGGGACTGGGAGTGACCGCCAGCCCCAACCGTGCTACAGTTGGCAGCACCACGAGAAAGGAAGAAGCAGATGAGTGCAGTCGATAATGTTGAGCAGTCGATCCTCGGGATGAGGCTCCTCGCCTCGGACGCCGTGGACTACGTCATCCGCGACAGGGTGCGCGACTACATGTTCGCCGACCCGCGCAACGCCGCCCTGTGGCGCATGTGCGAGACCCTCCAGCAGGAGGGCGGCCGCCCGGACGCGGTCACGCTCGCAGCGAACCGGGAGCGCATCCCCGCCCTCGAACGGGCGAGCATCGACGACGACTACATCCTGGACCTGATCCACTGGGCGCCCGCCGCCGCCGACGTAGTGGCCGACACCTACGTCCAGGCCCTGGAGGACGCGTACAGCCTCCGGATGATGCAGGCCGCCCACATGCGGACGGGCCAGCTGCTCCAGGCGAACGACTCCCCCATGAACATCCTCGGGGACATCCAGAGGCTGTGGGCCGACGTTGACGGCCAGTACGCGCCCGTCGGGGCCCGCGGCGGCGACCTGGAGGGGGCGTTCACTTCCTGGCTCGACGGCGAGGACGGGTACTCTCCGACGCCGTGGTCCTGCCTGAACCACCTCATTGACGGGTGGCGTCCGGGCGGCCTGTACATCATTGGTGCCCGCCCTGGGGGCTTCAAGTCCGCGTTCGCGCTCCAGGCTGCTCTGGGCAGGTCTGCGACGGCGCCTGTCGCCCTGTCGTCCCTGGAGATGGGGCGGCAGGAGGTGATGGCCCGCCTGGTGTCCGCGCGGGCGCGTGCGCCGTACCGTGAGGTGATCGCGGGTGACCTGACTCCTGCGCAGCGTGAGCACGCGGGGCGGATCGCCCACGAGGTGGCTGGCCTGCCTCTGAGCGTGGACGACCGGTCCAGCGTTGGCATTGACGATGTTCGTGCGCACGCCAGGGCGGTCAAGCAGCAGTACGGCGACCTGGGGATGGTTGTGGTGGACTATCTTCAGCTGATGTCGTCTCCGAGGGGTGATCGTCGTCCTCGTCATGAGATCGTAGCGGACTTCAGCCGTCAGCTGAAGATCATGGCGGGGGACCTGGAGTGCCCGGTGGTGGCCTTGTCTCAGCTGAACAGGATGGCTGAGGAGGGTGGGCGGCCGTCGATGGCTCACCTGCGTGAGTCTGGGGCCCTGGAGCAGGATGCGAACGTGGTTCTGCTTCTGTCGTGCCCGGACCTGGGGGACGGCATCATGGACAAGTCGCGTCTGAACGTGGCTGTGGCGAAGAACCGTCAGGGGCCGACCGGCCTGTGTGTGCTTGAGAGGGTGCGGGACAGTATGGCGTTTGAGGGGTGACTCTGGGGGCTTGCGCCTCCTCTTGTGTGCTGCTATGGTTGGTGGTGTGCCCGGGATGATACGGGCGCACCACCAACCATCATGTTGAAAGGAACTCAAGTGAGCAGCAACGGCTTCAACGTCCACACCCGTTACGAGACCGTGGCGGTGACCCCGACCCAGTTCGCCGAGGCTCTCGGCGCCCACAAGGTCACCGTGCTCAGGTGGATCAAGGCCGGCAAGATCAAGGCCACCTGCATCGACCGCTGCTGGCGGATCCCGGTCACGGAGTTCGACCGGCTCGGCATGCCCCGCCCCGCCGTCAAGGACGAGGGCAGCAAGTGACCACCACAGCGGAAAGGAACAGTGTCATGGAAGCCGATATCACCCCGTTCGCCTACGGCGACCAGCAGGTCCGCGTCGTCACCCGCGACGGCGAGCCCTGGTTCATCCTCACCGACCTCTGCAAGGTCCTCGGGTTGAGCAACCCGTCTGAGGTCACCCGCAGGCTCGACCCGGTGACCCTCAGCAGTACTGAGGCTCAGAATGCGAGAGGGCAGGTGCGCAAGACCGCTATCACGTCGGAGCCCGGTTTGTACGAGGTCATCTTCATGTCCCGCAAGCCTGAGGCGAAGGCTTTCAAGCGGTGGGTGACCCACGACGTCCTGCCGTCGATCCGCAAGCGCGGCGGCTACCTCACCCCCGAGGCTGCGGAGAAGGCCCTGACCGACCCTGACTTCATCATCCGGCTCGCCACCTCGTTGAAGGAGGAGCGGGCCCGCCGCCAGGCCGCTGAGGCCCAGATCGAGGCCGACGCACCCCACACCAGGTTTGGCCGAACCATCTCTGACACGGACGGTGACCTTCTCGTCAAGCAGGTCGCCGACCTCATCACCCAGGGCGGCTACCCCATCAGCCAGGTGACACTCTTCAAGTGGCTCCGCAACCACGGGTGGCTCTGCGCCAACCAGGGGCGTCTCTGGAACTCCCCCACCAAGTGGGCCCTCGAGCAGGGGTACGTGCGCTCCACCGTCCTGGTCGTCTCCACCAGCCGAGGCGACCAGGAGAAGACCACGCCCCGCATCACCACAGCCGGCCAGGAGAACCTCATCGACGGCTGGCTCACCGGACGTTACACGGAGGGCAGCTGACCATGGTCAACACGTATCAGCCGATCAATCCCACGGCCCTTGAGGCTCTCGCTCTCATGCGGGACCAGGCGGAGTACAGGCAGGTGACGATCTCGTCCACCGCCGTCGGTAACGCTCTCGGCGTCAAGCAGGAGACCGCCCGCCGTAACATGCGGTCCCTCGTGGACATGAATCTCCTGGAGGTCGTTGTCCCTCAGAAGGGGGCTCTCGCGGCCACCTACCGGATCCCGTCGGCCGCCGTCGCACTCCTCGACGCCCTCGACGGCGTCAAGAAGCCCATCGCGACACGCCTGGACAGGAATGAGACCCTCTGTGCGCCCGCGGACGGCGTGATCGTTCTCTCCGACGGGGTGTGGGACGTCATCAACAAGGCCGCAGACCCGCCCCTTCATGTCCGGGTCTGCGGCCGCGCCCAGGCCTCGCTATCCGGGAACATCTGCGCGATCGCGGCCGACTACGCCCAGATGACCACCTACGAGGGTGTTGAGGCGCAGGCGACGGACTGGTCGTGCGTCCGCGCCCTCGGCGGTGTCGTCCACCTGTACGGGAGGTCCGTGGGGGTGTCCCCCGTGGCCGGGGCCATGCTGGCCTGTGAGGAGTCCACGGCGTACGTCGCGGGAACCACCGCACTGGACGCGTACGACCAGTCCACGTGGCACGCCACCGACACCGCGGTCGTCCGCGCCGGTGGCCGGTCTCGTGGGACCCTGACGGGTCGCGCGACGGCCTACCTGACGAATGAGGCTGTGGCCAGGTCGTCCTGGTACGCGTCCGTCCTCCTGGACGGGGACGCGATCGCAGAGGGCGGTGAGCAGGTCCGGGAGGAGGATGTCTCCTCCGGCGTGGGAGTGCTCGAGCTCTACGGGGCCCTCCACGCCGGGAAGGCACGCCTGTACAAGGTCCTCCCGGAGGACCGTGTGAGCGGCAGGCCCTTCGACAAGCCCACGGAGTGGCGCGTCGACTCTGACGTGGAGTGCGATGAGTGGATCCCGGGCCCGGCCGCTGGGGGAGGCCTGTTCCTGTACGCCACGCTGACGCACGCCGTGACGGCCGTTGCGAAGGACGAGGTGATCATGGAGGTCACCGCGGACCCGACTGACGTCTTCTCGGTGGGTGACGGCGTGGTGAAGGCTCGCCGGGTCCACGTCGTTGAGGAACTGAGGTGGAAGTGGTGAGGGCCAGGGGGTAGCAGAGGGCGGCCGCCCGGGTGAAAGGAACGAAAGCCCCGGGCGGCCGCCCTGCTCCGCCTATTATTGCACCATGTGGTCGAAGGGGTCAAGGCGCGGCGGGCCGCTGCCGCCGGACTGGGCGCGGATCCGTCAGGCTGTCATCCGCCGTGACGGCGGACGCTGCGTCTTCTGTGGCGCCCCAGGCAACCACGTGGATCACATCGACCCGGACGGGCCGCACGACCTGTGGAACCTGCGGCTCCTGTGCCAGCTGCACCACATGCAGAGGACTGCGGAGCAGTCACACGCGGCCCGCCGCGCCCACGGGTGGACGAAACCGAAGCGCACGCATAGGCCAAAAGGCAAGCACCCGGGTATGCTATAGGGGTACAGCACACCATCAGGAGGGTGTTATGGGCAGCAGGGGGCCGATCCCCAAGAGGACAGGGCAGGGACACAGGATCACCCAGGCCAGGAAGGTCAAGGCCGGCGTCAAGAGGGTCCGCGTCACGGACGGTGTCGTCAAGCCGCCCACCGCGGACCCCGAGTGGCACCCGATCGCGAAGGCGCTCTGGCAGGCCGTCAAGGACTCAAAGTACACGATCTACTACGAGCCGTCGGACTGGATCCTCCTGTTCGACGCCTGCGACGAGATCAGCGTCTACAAGTACGGCGGCATGAACCGGTCCGCGGTGATGCGCGCCTCTCTGAACCAGATGCTCGCGGGCCTTCTCCTGACTGAGGGGGACCGGCGTCGGGCGAGGATCGAGATCGAGCGCGACACGAAGGCTGAGCCCGAGGAGTCTGCCGGCATCGTCGCGATGAAGGACTTCCTGGCCAAGCGCGCCTCGAACAACTGACCCCGGGGAATGATGGCACTTGGAGCGCACCGCCATTGACCCCATGTGGGACGCGCCGCCGAGGGAGCGGCTGATCACCATGCCCAGGGAACTCCCTGAGAGGACCCTGGGGCTGGTTGCTGCGGCGTGGATGATCGACAACCTGCGGCAGCCGAACGGGCCGCGCGCGGGTGAGGCGTTCACGCCGACTCCGCAGCAGATCGAGTTCCTGATGCACATGTACGCCCTGAACCCTGACGGGTCGTGGGTGTACAACTGGGCGGTCCGGCGCCTGGGAAAGGGAAGCGGAAAGCTTGTGACGCATGACACGCCCGTCCTGACGGCGGGGGGGTGGAGCACGCACGGGCGGCTGAAGGTCGGGGACCAGATCTACTCCGGTTCTGGGAAGCCGACCACAGTCATCAGGCTCCACGAGGAGCGCGATGACTGCGACCTGTGGGACGTCCACTTCTCCGACGGCGTCACTGAGACCTTCTCCGGCGGCCACTTGTTCGTCGTGGACGAGTTCGTCGGCGGCGCCAAGCGCAAGCGCGTCACCAGGAGCGTCGTGGACATGCTGGACAGCGGTCTCATGTTCAAGCGGCCTCTCTCGCCGTCCTCGAAGTGCACTCGCCCGGACGTCGCGAAGTACGCTCTGCCGCCTCAGCCGGTACTTGAGATGCCCGAACGCGACCTCCCCATGGACCCGTACGTCCTGGGCTACTGGCTGGGCGACGGAGACGCGGACAGCGGCCGCATCACCTGTTGGGACGAGGATGAGCCCCACCTTTCTGCTGCTCTTCGCCGGGCCGGCTATCTCACTGCTGTGAGGGCGGACAACGGCCGCGGCCGTCGCGTCAGGTTTGGCCGAGACGGGCGGGGAGGGCGCCTCTATGGTGGGGCTGCGGACCTCGGCGCCGCACGGGTCCTCGGGCGCAAGCATATCCCCGACGTCTACCTGTACGCCTCCGCCGAGCAGCGGCGCGCTCTTGCTCAGGGGCTCCTGGACTCCGACGGGTACGTGGCGCGGAACGGCTCGGCGGAGTGGTGCACCGTCCGTAAGGAGATGGCGTACCAGTTCGCTCAGCTTCTCCGTACTCTCGGCGTCAGGGTGAACGTCCGTGAATCGGACGCGACACTCAACGGCCGCGTCGTCGGCAAGAGGTACCGACTCACCTTCAAGCCCTACAGGCATCAGCGGCTCTTCACGCTTCCCCGCAAGGCCGAGCGCGTCAAGGGGCAGAAGCGGAAGCCGCAGCCGATCACGATCCGCAGTATCACCCGGGCGCCTGACCAGCTAGGCCGTTGCATCAGCGTGGACGGTGACGGCACCTACCTCGTTGGCGAGACGCTCAAGCCGACCCACAACAGCCCGTTCGCTGCCGCTTTGTCGATGTTTGAGATGCTGGGCCCTTGCCGGTTCGACCGGTGGGACGATTCCTCCCCCCTGGGTGTGGAGGGTAAGACGATGGCGATGGCGTGGATCCAGGTCGTCGCCACCAGTGAGCAGCAGACGAAGAACACGATGCGCATGGTGCGGGCGTTCGCCGCCAAGGGGTCCCCGCTCGCGCGCCGGTACGGGCTGACGGTGGGGAAGACGTTCCTGGACTCCGTGTCTGGGGACCAGCTGGAGCAGAAGGCCTCCTCCTCCAGGTCCCTGGAGGGAGGGGAGACGTCGTTCACTGTCTGTGACGAGCTGGAACACTGGGTGCCGTCGAACGGCGGCCCGGAGCTGATGAACACGATCGAGCAGAACGCCGCCAAGACCGGGGCGCGGACACTGCACACGTGCAACGCGTGGGTGCCCGGGGAGTCCTCGGCGGCCGAGGCGACGTTCGAGGACTGGGTGGCGCAGGAGGAGGGGCGGACGAGGAACCGGAAGAAGATCCTCTACGACGCCCGTATAGCGCCTCCGAACGCGGCCCTGGTGGATGACCCGCCGGAGCACATGGTGCCGCTCCAGCAGGCCCTGGAGTTCGTCTACGAGGGGTGTCCGTGGGTGGACCTGGAGGCGACGAAGGCGCTGATCTGGTCCCCCAGGTACACGGAGTCGAGGTCGATCCGGTTCTTCCTGAACCGGCCGAACGCCGCCGACAACGCGTGGGTGCCCCTGGAGGAGTGGACGCTCCTGCGCGACCCGAACCGTGTCGTCCGGAAGCATGACGGGGACGAGCCGGGGGAGGAGATCGTCATGTTCTTCGACGGCTCCCGGTCGAATGACCACACCGCCCTGGTCGGCTGCTGCATGTCGGACGGGCACATCTTCAAGATCGGCCACTGGGCTCCGGAGAAGGCGTCCGGCCTGGTGAACGTGCCAAAGGTCGATGCTGCCGTCAGGAAGGCGTTCGAGGACTACCAGGTGGTCGCGTTCTGGGCCGACGTCCGCGAGTGGGAGTCGTTCACGAGGACGACGTGGCCTGAGGACCTGGGGGACGGCCTGATCCTCCCGGCCGTGCGCGGCCAGGGCATGTCGGCGTCCCTGATCGCCTGGGACATGCGGTCGCACGCCTACCAGTTCGCTGAGGCGGCGGAGACGGCGTACGACGAGATCCAGAAGCAGGCGTTCACGCACGACGGGTCCGCTGACATGGGCGAGCACGTGTCGAACTGCCGTGTGAACGAGTTCAAAGGAAGATTCTCGGTGAAGAAGGAGTCCCCGAAGTCCCCGAAGAAGATCGACTTAGCGGTTTGCATGATAGGTGCTAGAATGCTCTATAGGGCCGTCCTGTCGTCTAAGGAGTGGGCGGCCAGGAACCAGCCGGCCGGACAGTGGAGGGCGTACCTGTAATGAGCTTCGAGAACCTCATGCGGGCTTTCGAGTCCGGCGCCCTGCGCCCCCGGGGCGGCATGGAGGCCTACTACGAGGGGCGCGCCCGCGTCGCCGCCCTCGGCGTGTCCCTGCCGCCGAAGGCCCGCGTCCTGGAGGTCCAGGCCCCCTGGGCGAAGATGGCGATCGACGTCCTCACCGAGGTCCTCATCCCCTCCGGGTTCATCACCTCCTGCGAGGAGGACCTGGAGTCGCTCGGCTGGGTCGAGAAGACGTGGCAGCACAACGACATGGACTCCCAGTTCAACCTGGCCGCCTCGGAGGCCCTGGCGACCGGGGCGGCGTTCTGGGTGCTGTCCCCTCCGGACGGGGAGTCCGAGTACCCCTATGTTCGGGCCCTGGACTCCAAGCACGCCTGCGTCCGTACGGACTGGCAGGGGCGGCTCCTGGAGGGCCTGGCGGTCTACCGTATGGACGCTGAGACCGTCGGCGCAACCTACTACCTGCCCGACGGCGTCGTCTTCTACAAGCGCAACGACTCCTCTCAGGAGTGGTTGACTGACGGGTCCGGGCGCCTGGACTCGTGGGGGCCGTCGATCATCCCCATGTACAACCGGGCCCGCATCAAGGACAAGTACGGGCGCAGCGAGCTGACGGAGATGGCGACGATCATTGACGCCGCCTCCCGGACGCTGACGAACATTCAGGTGGGTCAGGAGGTCGCCGCCTGGCCGCTGCGCCTGCTGATCGGGAATCACTCCGCTGAGATCCTGGACAGTATGCCGGACACGATGCAGGCGTACATCGGGAACATCCTGGCGGCCCCGGAGGGGTCGGACATCAAGCAGCTGACCGGCGTGGACATGACGCCGATCCAGAACATCTACAAGCTCTACGCCCTCCAGATCTCGTCGATGACTGGTATCCCGCCGTCGATGATGGGTGTGTCCGCAGACTCGAATCCGACCAGTGCGGAGGCGCTGCGCGTGGCGAAGGACCGGCTGATCGCGAGGGCGGAGAACAAGCAGCGGCAGTTCGCTGACAGTCTGGAGAGGATCGCCCGCACCGTGTGCGTGATGGGCGGCTTCGACCTGGCTGAGCCGACCGCCCTGGAGGTCCAGTGGCGTGACGCCGCGGCGCCGTCGGTGTCGGCGATGATGGCGTCCGCCTTGCAGGCTCAGGCGCAGGGCGTCCTGTCCGCGCAGACCGCTCGGGACTTCATGATGCTGTCTCCTCAGCAGCGTGAGCGTGAGGATGCTCGCAGCCAGGAGGTGGACGAGATGGCCGGCGCCGGTGTTGCCGACCGGTCCGCCCCCGGTGACGAGGACGATGAGGACGAGACTCAGGATGCTGAGGAGCCGGAGGAGAGGCCGGTGAAGGGGAAGCGTGACTGAGGCCGTGTTCCGCGCCCTCCTGGACGCGATCCTGATCCTGTTCCGCCGCCGCGCCTCCTCCGTGCTGCGGGCGCTCCCTACTGAGGGCACGGCTGTGGGCGCGGACGCTGTGGCGGAGTCCTTGTTCCATGAGGTGGTTGAGCACCGGCGGCTGGCTCACTCCGCCGGTGTCCTGTTCCTGCGTGGGCAGGCGCGGCAGCATGGCGGTGACGAGGCGTGGGTGCCCCGCCAGTCCCCCTACAGTCGGCGGGCTCTGCGGCAGGGGCTACGGGAGGTCCCCGGTGGCCTGCGCAGGGGGAACGAGGCCGCCGTGCAGCGCGTGCTGGAGCATCACGTGGAGGCTGCGGGCCGACAGGCTGTCGCCCGGGCCGTGATGGAGGCGCCCCCGGACCCGGACGGCCTGCGGAAGCACCTGGACGGTCTTGAGCACGACCTGAGGACGTTCCCGCCGTCGGTGCGGAAGGCGGCCCGGCGGGCTGCGGCCGGCCAGGCGGTCGAGGAGGAGCAGAAGGTCTCTCGCCGGCAGGCCGCCAAGGAGCAGGCCAAGAAGGCCCGCAAGGCTGAGAAGAAGGCAGAGAAGCGGCGTCGCAAGGCCGAGAAGAAGGCCGCGGAGGAGGGGCGCCCCCACCTTGAGACCAAGGAGGAGCGTGCTGCGCGCCGCCGCAAGGCCCTCGATGACGCGTTCGGGAAGATCGCTGACCGTGTCGGTGAGGCTGTCGAGGAGATCGAGTCGGAGCCGCATCTCCGGCAGATCGTCCAGGAGAGGGCCCCCCTGGCAGTGGAGAACCTGCCGGACCGGTTCCGTCGGGACCGGCAGGGACGCCGGATCTTGAAGGCGTTCGCGTGGGCGAGGGTCGTGCACCCCGGCCGCCGCGGGCCCTGCGGGTTCTGTGCGATGCTCGCCGGCCGCGGCCCAGTCTACAAGGCGCAGGGCACGGCCGCGTTCGCCTACCACTACGGGGACCGTTGCACGGTCGTCCCGGTGTTCACCAGCCGGTCATGGCCGGGCAAGAAGGCAGCCGCACGGTATGCGGGTGTCTACGACAGGGTCGTCCGCGGTAAGGACCTTCACGGGGCTGAGGCGCGGTCGGCGATGGACAGGGCCCTCCGCGGCAAGCGGTCGGCGCAAAAGTCAGCGGCACGTAAGGAGCGCACAAATGGCTGACAGCACCAGCGGGGCGAGGCAGGTCGCCCAGGACACTGACATGGAGACGATCATCCAGAAGACGGCCGCGCCGCCGGCTGCCCCCGAGGTCGCCCAGGAGGCCCCCGTGGAGTCCGTGGAGGCCCCTGAGGTCGCCCCGGCACCCCCGGTGCAGGCGCCCGCCCCCGAGGCCGCCCAGGAGGCTCCCGTGGCCTCTGAGGGCAGGTCTGCTGACGACCGTATCGCGGCCCTGGAGCAGGCTCTCCAGGAGATGCGGGCCGAGCGGGAGGAGGCCGCCAAGCAGGCCCTGGAGGACAAGCGGTCCCGCATCCTCTCCGACGCCGGCCTCACCCGGGAGTACGCCGTCCTCCTCGACGGAGACCCCGGCTCCTGGCAGCAGAAGGCCGCTCTCCTGTCCTCTCTGCGAGGCGGGAACGGGGATAAGAAGCCCGTATCAGTCCCGAGGGACCCGATCATGAATTCTGATACTATGGGTGCAACCAACATTGAGGAGCAGGCCGCCGGGTTCTTCGGCCTGTCCTGACACGCAGGAAGGATAACGCGAAATGCCAGATCCGGCCGCCGCGTCCCACACACTTGAGAAGCTCCTCTCGGGCGAGAAGAAGGGAGTCTTCCCGCCCGAGGTCATCGCGGGCATCTGGTCCAACGCCTACAAGGGGTCCGTCATGCAGACCCTGGCGCAGACCCGGCCCGTCGCCCTCTCCGGCGCGGTCCTCCCTTTCCCGATGGGCCACGCCACCGCCGGAGTCGTCGCTGAGGGCGCCGTCAAGCCGACGGTCAACCTGAACTTCGACGTCCGCAAGATCTCCCCGATCAAGGTCGCCGCCGGCGCTGTCCTCTCCGAGGAGGTCATCCGTCACTCCCCCGTGGCCGCCTACCTCGATCTCCAGCAGCAGCTGTCTGACTCGATCAGCCGCGCCATGGACAACGCGATCCTCCACGGCAAGGACGCGATCACTGGCAGCGTCCTCGCGG
>ERZ772779.904-NODE-904-length-12765-cov-21.808576_pt1 | contig 12765 bp, 12 predicted proteins | sample MGYA00511360_ERZ772779 | MGnify/ENA primary metagenome ERZ772779 (study PRJEB29015, sample SAMEA2738112) | human oral metagenome | biome: human oral; feature: human-associated habitat; material: saliva | place: China | collected 2231 ...
TGATTGATGGGGTTGAAAATATTATTCCGCAATGTACCCGTTACCGTGTCTTGAATAAGGCAGAGCAATTACGTAAGCATGGTTTTGCAGTCAAAGTTGTTAACCTATCTGATTTCCAACTATCCATGGCTCAAAATGCTAGTCATATCATTATCTATCGTTCACCAATTTCACCAGAGCTTTTGCGTCTCTGCCATTTGGCTAAGGAATACGGCAAACCTGTTTTCTTTGATATTGATGATTTGGTTTTTGATACGGTTTATACTGACCAATTAAGTTATACGCAAGGCTTGAATTCGGTTGAAAAAGGGAACTATGATGCAGGTGTTAGAAATTATGGCTATATGCTAGAAAACTGTGATGGTGCCATTACTTCAACTAACCAGTTGCAAGAGGAGTTGAAGAAGTATCAAAGCAAGGTTTTGCTTAATCGCAACTTGGCTTCTGATGACTTGATTGCTATTAGCAGTCAATATATCAAAGATTACTCTCAAGCATCTGGCATTGTTAAGATTGGTTATTTCTCTGGTTCAATTAGTCATAATGAGAATTTTGAATTGATTAAACCAGCTATTAAGCAACTGCTTAAGAGATATAGTAATGTTCAATTACATATTGTCGGAATTCTTGATATTCCAAAAGATATGAAGCCCTTTGAAAATCAAATTGTCACCCACGATTATGTGGACTGGGATAAACTGCCTGCCTTGATTAGCGAGGTTGATATTAACCTGGCACCGCTTGTGGATTCTATCTTTAATCGTGCCAAATCTGAGATTAAGTGGATTGAAGCTGCTTTGGTGAAAGTGCCAACAGTAGCAAGCAAGATAGGAGCTTTCTCGGATATGGTTATTGATGGTGAAACAGGCCTGTTAGCTACTGATGATAAGTGGTTTGACAAGCTAGAAGCTTTGGTTTTAGCTCCAGAATCAAGACAAAAGTTAGCAGAATCAGCTTACCGAGCAGTCCTTGAAAATTGTACCTTAAGTAAGAAAGATGAAATGGTGACATATTTTGAACAGAATTAAACAGATAAAAGTTGAAAATTTATTTTTCATCTTAGCAACGATTTTTATTTTCTCATTTATGATTGTGTTTCCTATTAATCGTGTACCAGATGAAATGAATCATGCGCGTATGACTTGGGAGACTTTACACAAACCAACGGAGGCTTCCTTTAAGTGGATGGATGAGATCCCAAGTAATGATAAAGTTAAACCAAGGGAATATAAACAGCTTCTAGCACGTAAAATTGAGATGAAGAATGAGCCATTTAGATTCGGTATTAGTCTCAAAACGATTTCTTTTATACCTCAATTAATTGGAATGACGATTGGAAGTTGGATTAGTCCCATAGTAGGTATGATAATTTATATGGGGCGTATTTTTAATGCATTAGCATACATACTTGGACTATACTTTTTAATACGCTATTTCAAGTATGGTAAGACAGCCTTGATGTTTATATCACTTTTACCTATTATGGTCCAACAAGCTTCATCGCTTTCTTATGATGTGATGAACTACTTGGAAGTGATGCTGGCTCTTGGCTTTATCACGAATCTCGCCTATTCGAAACGATTTACCAATCGTAATTTTGTTCAAGTGATAGGCCTTGCGATTTTGCTTCTAGCAACAAAACCAAATAATATTCTAGTGTTGGGATTAATACCTTTTGTCACATTTGAATTAGAGGGTCTATTTACTGTTTTAAATAGACCATTTAAGATAGTTAAAAATATAATTTCTAGATACCAGTTTGTCTTTTATATTTTACTATTTATAACAATAGGTTTCATTTTACAATTTTTAATGAGAAACGAAGGTGGTCTCGTCCATTATATTCATGTTTTGTTAAATACACTTGTAAATGCAAAGCAAAATGGAGACTTAAATTCCATTCTCACAATAGGAATTTTTGGTTTTTTAGGAAATTTTACATTACAGTTACCTCTATGGTTGATTTTTGTTGATGTAGCGGTATTGTTTTTGATCTTTTTAGCAGAAAAAAAAGATTTCTTTTCAAAAGATTTTTCAATTCTTGCAGCCTTGTTATTTCCTATTCAAGTTATTGCTACAGTAACAGTTATGTATCTTCAATGGACTCCTATTGTTCTTGGCCATGGTGCTTCGATTTCAGTTGGCTCACAAGGAAGATATTTTACACCATTTTTGATACTCTTTTTACCTTTAGTAGCGAATTTAGGTGATTTTGAAATCACACAAAATAAAGTTTTAAAAATTTCAACTGTTACATTACTAGTAAATTATTTAATTTCCATTTTTTTGATCATTCCTTATTATTGGATGTAGGTGAAAACTATGAGTAAAACAGTTCTATTTATTTCTCCAACAGGGACTCTGGATAACGGTGCTGAAATTTCTATTGTCAATTTAATGAAATTTCTAGTAGACAAAGGTTATCGTGTCTTAAATGTTTTTCCAGATTATAAAGTGTCATCTCAGGAAGAGTATCAAACAGCATTACAGAATGCAGGGATTGAAACCTATGGTCTTTCAGCAGTCAAATGGTGGTGGGAAGATGCACCAGGTGGCTCACCAGGTAATCATTTTATGAGAGTGAACTCTTACAATAAGAATATTAAAGATATTCGAAATATTATTGTAGAGAACCATGTAGACCTTGTCATCAGTAATACAGTCAATGTTTTTCAAGGTGCACTTGCTGCAGCTTACGAGAATGTCAAACATTTTTGGTTAATCCATGAATTTCCTGATGGGGAATTTGGTTATTATAAGGAAAAATTGGACTTTATAGATAGATTCTCGGATGAAATTTTTGCTGTAACAGGGGCTCTGACAGAGAATTTGCAACATTATTTTCATAAAAGAAAGATTTATTCTTTTGCACCATACACTCATATTGAATCTGTAGAAAGTGTAAAAACTGAATCCAGCTACCAACATCGTATTATTTCTGTTGGTCGTCTGACAGAGAGAAAAAACCAGCTTGAGTTGATTAAAGCTTTTCAATTACTTAATCTAGAAGGAACAGAACTTGTATTTCTAGGTGGCTGGAATGCAGACTATAAACAAATTTGTGATGATTATATCGCAGAACATCAACTAAAGTCAGTTTCATTTTTAGGACATGTAGATGATCCTTGGTCTATGATTACTGATAAGGATTTAGCGGTTTTCCCATCTAGTATGGAGACGTTTGGTCTTGTTTACGTTGAATCTGTTTTAAATGGGATTCCAACAATTTTATCTGATAATGCAGGACACAGGTCTGCCTTTGAATATATGAATGAGCAAGGTCATATGTATCGTTTGGGTGATTTAGATGCATTAACAAGAACAATTTCAGATACTCTTGCTAAATTTAATCAAGAGAAACTTGAAGCAGTACAAGCTGTTCCAAGTTTGAAAGAAAGATATTCTCTTGAGAGTGTTTATTCTACAATTGTTGAGAAGCTTAAGGACAGCAAAATGAATCATAAAAAAGTAAATCATAAAAAAGTAAATCAGGCAGATGTAAGTTTTCTAAATAGTAGAAAAGCTTTTAAAAAGTGTGTTCAATCTGCTCTAAAAAAACTATTACAACTGAAAAAACTTAGTTAGAATTTTTAATCTATGAGGGAGTGGTACAGAAAGGAATTTTATTTAAATATTCCTCCCGGACCATTCCTTTTTCTGTTTGGATTAGGCAAAAAGCCTAGAAAATGGTATAATTGAATAGACTGTAAATTGTTAGAAAGGGAAAATTATGCAACACGTTTTTATTATCGGAAGTCGTGGGCTTCCGGCTCAATATGGTGGTTTTGAAACTTTTGTAGACCAGTTGGTTTCGCGTCAAGTGTCTTCGGAAATCCAGTACCATGTTGCTTGCCTTTCTAATGATCAAGCCTATCATCATTTTGACTATAAGGGTGTCGATTGTTTCACGATCAAAGCACCCAAGCTTGGACCTGCGCGTGTCATCGCTTATGATATGATGGCCATCAACTATGCCTTGAAGGTTATCAAAAAGCAAGGAATTGCACAGCCGATTTTTTATGTTTTGGGCAATACAATTGGGGCCTTTGTGGCACCCTTTGCGCGTAAGATTCATAAAATGGGTGGGAAATTCTATATCAATCCAGATGGACTGGAGTGGAAGAGAGCCAAGTGGGCTAAACCGATCCAAGCCTATCTCAAGTATTCTGAAAAAATCATGACGCGCCACGCAGGTTTGGTGATTTCTGACAACCCAGGAATCGAGTCCTATATCAAAGAAGCCTACCCTTGGTCCAAGACGACCTATATTGCCTATGGGACGGACTTATCTCCGACCAGCCTGACCAGTCAGGATAGGAAGGTCAGAGAACTCTATCAGAAGTGGCAGACACAAGAGAAAAACTATTACTTGATTTTGGGTCGCTTTGTTCCAGAAAATAATTACGAGACTGCCATTCGTGAATACATGGCCTCTTCTACCAAGCGGGATTTGGTGATCATTTGTAACCATGAAGGCAATCCCTATTTTGAAGAGCTTCGAGCTCGAACGGGCTTTGATCGGGACCCACGTGTAAAATTTGTAGGAACGGTCTACGATCAAGACCTGTTGAAGTATATCCGTAAAGAAGCTTTCGCCTATATTCATGGTCATGAAGTGGGAGGAACCAATCCAGGTCTCCTAGAAGCTCTCGCCCAGACGGATCTCAATTTGGTTTTAGGAGTCTCCTTTAACCAAACGGTCGCAAAGGACACGGCTCAATATTGGACCAAAGAGACTGGAAGTTTGGCGCATTTGATTGACCAGGTCGATTCTTTAGAAGATGCATCTCAATGGGGTCAATTAGCCAAAACCAATATGAAGCAAAACTTTACCTGGGAAAAAATTGTAGGTGAGTACGAGGAATTATTCTTATCATGAAAGTAAATATCTTGTTGTCCACCTATAATGGTGAGCAGTATCTAAAAGAGCAAGTCAAAAGTATTCAAGACCAGACTTATCAAGACTGGCAACTCTTGATCCGGGATGATGGATCAACAGATGGTACGGTGGAGATTATTCAAGAGTTGGTGGATCAGGATGAGCGCATTCGCTTTATTAACCAAGGAGCTATCGAAAATCTGGGTGTTATTAAGAGTTTTCACACACTCTTAAAATACGAAAAGGCTGATCTTTATTGCTTTAGTGACCAAGATGATGTCTGGCTTCCTGAAAAGATTGCGCTCCAAGTAACAGAAGCCGAGAAACATCCGCAAGAAGAGCCTTTGCTGGTCTACACAGATTTAAAAGTGGTTGATGAAAACTTGAATGTGCAGCATGAAAGTATGATTCGCACCCAGTCTGATCATGCCAATACAGAACTGATTCAAGAGCTGACAGAAAATACGGTAACTGGCGGAGTAGCCATGATTAACCATGCGCTGGCTGAATTATGGACGGGGCAAGAAAAACATGCGCTCCTCATGCATGATTGGTACCTAGCCTTGTTGGCAGCTGCTTTTGGGAAACTCATCTATATCGATCAGCCAACGGAGTTGTACCGTCAGCACAGTAGCAACGTTCTTGGGGCTCGTACCCTGAGAAAACGGGTCAAAAATTGGATTCGACCCCATGTCCTTTTTGCTAAGTATTGGAATCTCATCGAATCTAGTCAAGAACAAGCAAAAAATCTATTGGATCTGCCTGTCAGTCCCCAAAATAAAGAAATTATTGAAAACTTTGTGACCATTATGGATGCTCCACTAAAAGAACGTCTGAGACGGATTCGTCAGTATGGTTATCGCAAGAACCGAGCTTTTTACACCGTTGTGTTTACCAGCTTGATTCTGACAAAGTTTGCATATCGAGGTAAAAAATAATGTTTGACGTTTTTAGTCAGAAAAATCGAATTTTATTACGAGAGTTAATTAAAACAGACTTTAAATTACGCTACCAAGGATCAGCGATCGGTTATCTTTGGTCGATTTTAAAACCCTTGATGATGTTTAGTATCATGTATGTGGTATTTGTTCGTTTTTTGAGGTTTGATGATGGAACTCCACATTATGCAGTTGGACTTCTCTTGTCCATGATTTTTTGGACATTTTTTACAGAGGCAACGAATATGGGTATGCTATCAATTGTTTCAAGAGGAGATTTGCTACGCAAATTAAATTTCCCTAAGCAAACAATTGTTGTTTCCTCAGTATTAGGAGCCGCAATAAATTTTTCTATTAATCTTCTAGTAGTATTTGTGTTTGCTCTTATAAATAATGTTTCATTTGGTATTCATTCTCTAATAATTATTCCTTTATTTATTGAGATGTTAATCTTAGCTATGGGGTGTGCCTTTATTCTATCGGCCTTATTTGTTAAATATCGTGATATCGGGCCGGTCTGGGAAGTTGTTCTTCAAGCAGGTATGTACGCCAGTCCTATTATTTATTCGATTACCTATCTATTGCAACGAAATCATTTAGCAGTTGCTAAAATGTTGATGATGAATCCAATAGCTCAAATGTTACAAGATATGCGTCATTTTATTATTGATCCAGTCAATCCACGTGGTTGGGATATCTTTGAGAATAAAATGATAGCTTGTATTCCATATTGTATTCCTGTATTTATTTTTGTGATTGGTTTAATTGTATTCAATAAAAATTCGAAACGATTTGCGGAGATTTTATAATGTCAAGTAATGTAGCAGTTAAGGTAGACCATGTAAGTAAATTTTTTAAGTTACCAACAGAGTCAACTCAAAGTTTACGCACAACACTAGTGAACCGTTTTAAAGGAATTAAAGGTTATAAAAAGCAAGAAGTTTTACGTGATATTTCCTTTGAAGTCCAAAAAGGAGATTTTTATGGTATTGTCGGTCGAAATGGTTCTGGGAAATCGACTCTTTTAAAAATTATTTCAGAAATCTATGTGCCGGAAAAAGGTTCCGTCACCATTGATGGGAAGTTGGTATCCTTTATCGAGCTTGGCGTCGGTTTTAACCCTGAACTGACTGGTCGAGAAAATGTCTATATGAATGGTGCTATGCTGGGCTTCTCAACAGCTGAAATTGATGCCATGTATGATGACATCGTAGACTTTGCTGAGTTGCATGATTTTATGAACCAAAAACTTAAGAACTATTCATCAGGGATGCAGGTTCGTCTCGCTTTTTCGGTTGCGATCAAGGCTCAAGGTGATATCTTGATTTTGGATGAGGTCCTCGCAGTAGGAGACGAAGCTTTCCAGCGTAAATGTAACGATTACTTTATGGAGCGTAAAAAGTCAGGAAAAACTACCATTCTTGTCACTCATGATATGAATGCGGTTAAGAAATATTGTAACAAGGCAGTACTAATTGAAAATGGTCTTGTTAAAGTAGTTGGTGATCCTGATGAAGTCGCGAACCAATATAGTTATGATAATGCAGCCAGCCAAACAGTTTCTAATGATGATGTAACAATCGAGGATGCGGCTGTAAGCAATTTAAATATAAAATTGCTTTCGAATAAAATGTCAAGTCCAGAAGATCCCATTGAGTTTGAAGTGTCATATGATGTTAATCAGGATATAAAAACTTACATAGCTTTCTCACTAACTGAAATTGACCGAGGTCTTTGGGTATATAATGATAATTCTTTAGATTTATTAACTGATGGAAAGGGGAGAAAGAATTTCCGGTATTCATGTAGTTTATCAAGTTTAAATGATATCAAATTAAAACTACAAGTATCTGTAAGAGATAGTTCGAATACGATGCTTGCATTTGCAAAGGGAGATAATTCACCTATAATTTTATTAAATCGAACAGATATTTTAGATAATGATTTGTCAGCGAAAGATTCTGCTACCGGATTATTGCAAAGGAATGGGAAATGGGAGACGATGTAGATGAATAGAATTCTACTTTACGTTCACTACAATAAGTCTGATGATCTAAGTAGTCATGTACTATATCAATTAGAGCAACTTTTACCTTTTTTTTCACGTGTTCTGGTTATATCGAATAGTTATTTATCCACTGAAAATTTAAATTCTTTGAAAAAAATTGGAGTTAATGAAGTTATTCAACGCAAGAATATTGGGTATGATTTTGCTGCTTGGCGAGATGGTATGAATTATATAGGATTTAATTCTTTGGTAGATTATGATTCAGTTACCTTGATGAACGATACCTGTATTGGTCCTTTATGGAACTTAAAAGAGTATTTCGAAAAATTTGAAACACGCGATGATATTGACTTTTGGGGAATGACTAATTTTAGAAAAACAAAATATTTTAAGGAACATCTTCAGAGCTATTTTGTTTCTTATTCCCGTCAAGTTGTGTCATCAAAAGTTTTTCAAAAATTTTGGATAAGTATTAGGGATTATGAAAATATAAGAAGTGTGATTGATCATTGCGAGACAAGATTCACTGGTAAATTAACTAGGTCTGGTTTTAAATATGGAGTAGTTTTTAATACACTAAATGAAGATGCGGATGATCTCATTCATCCCGATTTTTCTTACTATAAGCCGTTTGACATTATAGATAATAGAGTACCATTTTTAAAATTAAAAGCGCTACAATCACATCAAGAACAAGCAAATCAATTAAAATGTGAAATAAAATCAATTTCAGACTTTCCTTCTGAAATCTTGGAAAATGTGTATTCATCAATAAAATTTTTCTCAAACGAAATTGTGAGAAATGAGAAAATTAGTTTCTTTAAAAAAGTAGTTAATAAATTAAAGAGAGTAGTAGAGAGAAGTTAATGGAATTAAAGAGAAAGATAATAAAGGCTAAAGAGTTATATTATTTGAAGAATTTATTTTTGATAAAATATTTATTTTCACTATTAATTTCATTACTAGCTATCAGTAGTACAAAAGATTTTGGTTATACAATCATATCTTTAATTGAATTGTCATTAATTTTTTTTCTGAGTAATTTCTTTATAAAGAGATTTCAAGTTATCACTCAAATTTTCAATAGTGTGTTACTGCTGTTATATAATACACAAATACTTGTGTTAAATTTTGGAACTTCGTATGTTACATTGACTATGGTTGATAACATAAGTTCATGGGAAGCATTGGGTGGTAGAGCGTTTATCTATGGTTTTGCTATTTTACTATTATTGTTTTTTAGTTTTTTACCGATTAATAAAATTGAATTGTTAGATACCTCAAAATTCAAAAGAGCAAGTCTGCAAGATGACCCAATATGGAAATTCCAAGATCTTATTTTTGTTATTTTGGTTTTAGTATTTGAATTAATTGTATTACAATTTTTACCGGTAAAAATGTCTCCTACTGTTTCAACATATAATTTGGTACAAGATAAAATTGAGTTTGAAAAAGTAAAACGAGAGACCCTAACAAAATCAGAAAAGCTTAAACAAAAATTTCTTAAAGATGGAATTCAAGATTATGTTAAAAAACCATCAAATCTCCCTGATAAGCCAAATATAATCTTAATTTTTACTGAGGGATTTTCACATCATATTATCGATGACAGTAGAAATATTACTCCAACAATTAAAGAATATGAGTCGAAATCTATATCGTTTAGTAATTATTATAATCATACGTTTGCAACATACCGAGGTATAGAAAGTCAATTATTCTCGGGTTATCAAATTGAGAATAATTCACGGAATTACTTAATTTCTCTTCCTAAATTTTTAAGTGGACAAGGATATAAAACTGAATTTATAAATACTGAACCTAAAAATAAAGAATTTACAGATTACCTTTCTGATTTAGGTTTTGATGATATTTATAGTTCAAAGTTGGAAAATGGTAGAAAAATCTCATTTGACAAAGAAGCGTATGAGGAACTGTTCTCACAAATAGAAAATTATTCAAAAAATAAATCTCCGTTTCTAATTTCAATGTACACATTTGGGACACATGTAGGTTCTGATGGATATAATTATAAATTAGGAGATGGTAATGATAGAGTTCTCAATCGATTCTATGAGATGGATCAGCAGTTTAAAAAATTTATGGATAGATTTAATTCAAGTCCAATCTCAGAAAATACAGTCCTTATTTTCACCACTGACCATGCGACATATGTTGATGATGAATATAAAAAAGCATTCCCAAATGAAAACCGTGATCATGTAAGTTTGGATAAAATTCCATTTTTTATATACTATAAAGGTGTATCGTCTCAGACAATAGACGTGAATGGAAAAAATTCTCTTAATATGACACCAACTGTTCTAGATTTTTTAGATTATTCTTCGACAAATTATTTTTTAGGCACCTCTCTATTTTCACAAGATAACAATGACAATATGTTCAGTTCTATATACTCCGAAGGTACTGTTTTGAAAAAAACATCAGGGAGTAAGGTAGAGGAAATTCCTGAAAGTGAATTAAAAATGATCAAAGAAAAGGTTTATGAATACTTTAAGGTTTCTCAAAATAAAAACTAGGACAGAATGAAACTTTTAAAAGGAAAGCAAGCAGTTAAAAATCTTTGTGATTTTGGCTGTCTGGCTCCCTTTTTTTTATTTTTTATGCTAAACTATTAGATGGGGGTACGCTCATGATTAAGATATTTGGAAAGGTCCATTATCATTGGCAGCCGGACTTATCGGTTCTTGTGACTTACTGGTCCATTGCAGTGATTCCAGTCTTTATTGGATTGGCCTTGATGTATGAGAGTTCTAGTGTGCCGACGCTAGTTTTGTTCTCGTTCTTTTTGTTTATGGCCTTACTTGCGATCGGGATTCATCGTTATTTTACCATTTATGATGATGGGATTTTGCGGATTATTACAGCCAATCCTTTTACACCGATCAAGGTGAAGATTGAATCAATCGAAAAAATCGAAGTGAACAAAAAGTCGATCAAGTTGATTTTTAATAACGGCTCACGCAGTCGGACTTTCTGTATGCGGAAATGGCCTAAAAAATACTTTATCAATGCACTTGCCTTAAATTCATCTTTCAAAGGAGAAGTGGTCTTGACGGACAACTTTATCCATGTGGATTATTACGAGATGTATTATGCAGATAAATAAAAAAGCCCTCTTAATCTTTTAAGAGAGCATGAGTGGGGCATTCTTTGATAGCTTCGAGAACATCGTTTGTGACAGGAACTTCCTTTTCAAGGAGGTCGTCATCTTCGGCAAATTTGACGATGCCATTGTCATGGTAATCGAATAGTTCAGAATAGGTCTGACAGAGACCGCAAGCGATGCAACGATCTGGAATTAACGTAACTTTCATACTTCTATTGTAATGATTTTTACGAGAAAAAACAAGGAGGAAGTCATGGCAAAAGAACCATGGGAAGAAGATATTTATGATGATGGAGAAGAAACATTGAAACGTACAAGTAAGTTAAACGGTATTAAGGCAGATCGTCTGTTGACGATTTTAGCCATTATTTTCTTTGTAGTAGTAGTGGCAATGGTCTGCTTGTTGATTTTCCTTTCAACAGGTGGCAGCAATAAATCCAAACAAATGTCTGGCTTCTACAATGGAGAAACCAAAGTTGAACAGAAATCATCGGCTCCTGCAGCACAAACTGACCAAGCAGCTGCTGAAGATAGTTCAAAAGATGAGAAATCTGAAGAAGGTACGATCACTGTTCAAGCAGGTGAAGGGGAAGCAGCGATTGCTGCGCGTGCTGGTATTTCCATTGCCCAATTGGAACAGTTAAATCCTTCTCATATGTCTACAGGATCATGGTATGCGAATCCTGGCGATGTCGTTAAGATTCAGTAGGAGTTGAGGACAGCATGAAACAAATTCAAATTGCCATTGATGGACCGGCTTCAAGTGGAAAATCTACGGTTGCAAAGATCATTGCCAAGGATCTAGACTATACGTATCTAGATACGGGGGCTATGTATCGTGCAGCGACTTACCTAGCTTTACAAAATAATCTGACAGCCGAACAGGTAGATGACTTGTTAGCCCTTTTAGATCAGTATCCAATTAGTTTCGGTCGATCGGAAGAGGGAGAGCAGCTTGTCTTTGTAGCAGATGTGGATATTACCCACCCAATTCGCGATAACCAAGTGACCAACAATGTTTCATGGGTTGCAGCACTTGCGCCAGTCCGTGAAAAACTTGTCACTCTACAGCAAGAAATTGCAGCAGAGGGGGGCATCGTCATGGATGGTCGTGATATTGGAACTGTCGTTCTTCCACATGCAGAGTTGAAGATCTTTTTGGTCGCTTCTGTTGAGGAGCGGGCAGAACGTCGCTATAAGGAAAATGTTGAAAAGGGCATCACAGCGGATCTTGAATTGTTGAAAAAAGAAATCGCTGAGCGGGACTATAAGGACAGCCACCGTGCCGTTTCTCCTTTGAAACCTGCAGCTGATGCCATTCATTTTGATACGACGGGTGTTGGAATTGCAGACGTTGTTGCCTTTATTGAAGAAAAAGCAAAAAAACTTCTTGACAAAGAATAAAAAACTTGATATCATATAAAAGTTGAGAAAAGCAGAAGTGAGAACTTCTCGCCTTGTGACGCAAGTTGCCTGGCCCCTACGGATCAAGTTTCAGTAATGAAATACATCATGTAGTTCGGGCCTGTTTTGCAGGTCCGTTCTTTGTTTTTCTCGAATAATAAAAAAGAGGTGAAAACCATAGCAAAGCAAGACTTATTCATCAATGATGAAATTCGTGTACGTGAAGTTCGCTTAATCGGTCTTGAAGGTGAGCAATTGGGTATCAAACCACTTAGCGAAGCGCAAGCACTTGCGGACGACGCTAATGTTGACTTGGTTCTCATTCAACCTCAAGCTAAACCTCCTGTTGCGAAAATTATGGACTACGGTAAGTTCAAATTTGAGTACCAGAAGAAGCAAAAAGAAC
>ERZ772779.909-NODE-909-length-12734-cov-4.431107_pt1 | contig 12734 bp, 11 predicted proteins | sample MGYA00511360_ERZ772779 | MGnify/ENA primary metagenome ERZ772779 (study PRJEB29015, sample SAMEA2738112) | human oral metagenome | biome: human oral; feature: human-associated habitat; material: saliva | place: China | collected 2231 ...
ACCAAATTAATACACTAGTTTTGAAAGACATTAATTTCACAATTAATATAATCGAGTTGTCTTATTACAGAACGATTGATACCCTGAATCAATCTAATAAATGCTCCCGTGGTAAAAGCCGACACTAAAGAAAGCCTCCCCAAGCCCCTCCAAAGGAGGGGATGTCCTTATTGCATACAGTTTGAAATAGCCAAATATATATGAGCGGACTTAGGGACATCCCCTCCTTTGGAGGGGCTTGGGGAGGCTTTCTTGGGAGGGGCATTACCCTGCCTGTGGTCCAGTGTGGTCTTCACTCCCCTCTCCATTCGGAGAGGGGGCGGGGGTGAGGCTTTTCTTCTCCTTCCACTCTTCCCAATAAATATTATCAGACACCAACGAACGGGTGGCAACCTTATTGCTCTGTGTGCGCGAAGTCTCGGGAATGAAGCGGACACGGACATTCTTTATTTGCTTTGCCGTCACTTCTTCTGGCTTCGAGATTCCCTTATCGGCATTGATGGTGTAGTAAAACGTACCCACGCCTTCCAGTTTCACCGTGCGACCCTCTGCCATAAAAGATGCCATCACTTCGCCTAAGTCTTTCAACACAGCATACGTGTCACCACGACTCACGGTCGAAATCAATGCCAATCGGTCAGCCACTTGGTCGGTTGTTACGGGCTTTCCTACGGTTATCGCTTCTGGATACCATAGTCCTGTTAGCTTCTTCTTTACTTTCTTAAAAAATGCCATAATATTAATGTTTTAAAGTTGGTGAATATAATATGTAAATTATTTTCTTATTCGAGCCACCCTCGGTATGGGACTGAGGGTACCTAAGTATCATACTTAGGGTACCTGAGTATCATACTTAGACCCTCTAAGTATCATACTTTGGTACCCTATTTATAAGACCTTGATTATCAATCACTTACAAAGAGCTTATTTTTACTCTCTTTTGTCCTGTTTTTTCGCATTAATTATCTCCGAAATCCGAGAAAGGTTGCGCAAAAAGTCCACCATCGCGATCATAAATATCCACCGCTACACCATCACCATGATTGTTGAATTGTAAACGGTATGCATTGTCTCCAGATTCTGGGTCTGCACTTGACGACCAATAGAAACCGCCTCCCCATGCTGCAATGAAGAATTGACCATAACGATACAAACCTAAGTTAGGTAAGTAAAAATAATTGTTTATATCAGTTACTGCAGGGAGGGACTCTGAGGGAGTCTTATCATAAAACTTCTTTATTGTGCGTAAGTCTGTTATACCATCTGCAGATTTTTGGGTATTGTAATGACCTTCTGCTTTTAAAACAGATTTCTTTTTAAACCACATACCACCTTTGTATATATGTCCCATTAAAGACCAAAGTTCATCATTGTCGCGATGTGGAGCTCCATACATACAATACCAAGACATCTCATTAGCATTAGGAAGATCTGTAAATGGAGTGTGGATAGCTGGATTACTTATACCAGAACCTGGATAATTCTCGTTATAATATCGCAAATCACTATGGTTCTGAGCATAGTTCACATTCATATTACCTTTCAATACTGGCTGCCAAGGATTAACACTGTTCCATTCATGATCATACCAGTAATTCTTCTGTGCGTCCCACATGTAATATCTAGTACCATCATAATCATGTGGATCAAGGTTAGCAGTTATATCATGGATTAAACCTGCCGTACAATTAAGCGTAACGATCTTTGATACTGTTCCCTCTATCGGTCCATCAGGGTTATCTGTTGTATTGCGAAGCCAGTAACGAATACGGAATTTATGTGTTCCGGGGGCTACGACTGCGTAGGTAGCATTCTTGCTCATATCATCAGCAGCATTGTCTATTGCAAAGCCTGAACCAGTTGTTACAGTGATCGTCTTAGAACCACCTGAAGCAAGGGTGAGGGCTCCATTAGCAGCTATATTGTAAGTACCAGCAATCTCATCATCGCTCATAATCTCAACCTTAATCAACTTGCTGCGCTTTACATATTCGTTGTTTGTACGAGGAATGAAGCATAGATAGGAAGCCTTATGACTGAGTGTAAATACATAATTATTATCGGACTTCGTAGCAGTAGCGATACCAAAGTCGCCAGACTCACCAGCATGATCGAAATTGTTAGGGTTTACCTGTGTCTGTACTGCCTTTATCTCTACCTGTGTTTGCGTTCCTGTCACAGCCTTGTTTGTATATAGAATGTCGTGTGAAGCACCAGTATAAGTACCCGAAAGGGCAAACTTGGCAAATGATGGATTTGCAGAGGAGGGAATAGTAGTCGTTGTACTCTGCTGCCAATTTCCTCCATCATCTTTTACCCATATCTTGTCCGTACTGTTCCAATTTACGGAAGCTCCTGTGCCCTTTGTATGATTAAGGATGGCTGTACGTGTTGTTGCATCTGGTTGAGACGTACCTGTAAAGACAGTTGTACCAGCTGGAATATTATCTTTCTTCTGCTTTTCATCCTGTGCAACGTCATCATTAGCACAGCTGGCAGCAAACAATAAAGCTGCGAAGCCGTAACATATACCTCGCATTACTGAACCAATAGTCGTTCTCTTCATAAACCTATTCATTTCTTTTCCTTTCTGATAATTCTTAATCGTTTTCCGTACTATTCCAAGAAGTCCCACCTTGGTCTTCCTCTTCATCGTTAAAAAAGTTACGTTTTGCATCGCCCGTTACTACACCTGGTTGAATTGTACCAGCATTACCACTGGCATGAACCAAGAGAGCTTCTGTCTCCGTACAAACAATGTTGCACTGGGGCTTTTGATAAATCTTTCTTTCAATTACCATCATTTCGTTTAATTTTAAGGGATACGTAGTCAGCGTATCCTACTTGTTTATTGATTAAAATAGTTGTTATTTCGTTCTTATTTTGCTCTAAATCTACTTCACAAAAGGGCATAAAAAAGCGAACAAAGGAAACTCCTAGAAGTCCTTTGTTTACAGGGGTTACGGCACGCTTCGCGCGCGCGTATGCGAGAAGAAAAAATGTGTTATTAGACGCTAGGTGCGCATATTGTGTGTGTGTGTGTGTGTTAGCAAATTATTTGGATTGACCAAAGATAAAGTGCAAAAAGATGCAAAGAATTCGATAATTCTTTGCAGTACTTCGTTCACTTGATATGTCATTGCTAATTGTTTCACGGCGGCAAAGGTAAGAAGAATAAATTAACTAGCCAAATAAAATAGGGAAAAAGATGCCTCACCCCCGACCCCTCTCCGAAAGGAGAGGGGAGTGAATAGTGCTGTTTGCTAGGGTTTTATGGGGGAGGTGTGGGGAGGTTGTGGGGAATTAGAAGGAGGTTTACAAGGTATTGCTCCGCATGGAGCTGTCCATTATTAAAACTCCACATAAGGGCGAAGATGATCAATAGCTTCGGCATTGAAGTCCTTTAAGAGTTGGAGTTGTGAAAGACTGGTGAGCTTTCCTTTTAATCGACGATAGTCACAGATTGCCCGTGCCTGATAGAAGTTTATGTACGGATGACTGCGTAGCTTGCCCAAAGAAAGCGTGTTCAAGTTTAGCTTTTCAGGCTTAGGATTGACCACAGAGAAGTAGGGTAACGCCTCTTCGGGGAATCCCTCAATCTCAAGCAGTTGCCCTGTAGCAACATAACCACCTAATCGCTTGCCATAATTAACGATAGCCTTTGCCCACCCAGAGCCTATCCCTGGCACTTTCTTCAACTGATTTGTATCTGCAGAGACTAGGTTTATATGCTCGCCCAACTTTATTTTCAAAGGGTAAAGGACCGTATCTCGAGTAGAATAGACATACGGCTTGTACGTATTCGTTGCCTTATATTGTTCGTAAGCCTCATGTGCCGCTTGCTTATCTGCCTCCTTTTGCGCAATATAAGATTGTACAGAAGCAAGCGTTGAAGCAGGTTGATAATCGTCACCTATTCTTATATAAGGTTCTAACTCACAATACTGCTTGCGTGTAAGACCATAGAGACGGGCGAAATCCATCGGTGCTCGATATACACCGCCCTTACTTCTATATTTCAAGATATTACGTACCTGAAACTCAGATAATCCCAGTTGTAGCAATTCCTCGGCTGTTGCTGTATTTGGATCAAAGGCAAAAAGTCTCTTTCCTGATTCTGTCACTACCTCATAAGGAATGCCTTGTTGCGAACGAGCAGAATATCCTTTCCGCGCCAAACTATCTCCGTCTACAGCTGAAGTTTCAGTCACTTGCTCACCAATAAAGACGGATGTGATAAGGCAGAGCATAATTAATATGACCAAACTAAGAATGACTTTCCTGTCAGACCGTTGTAAATAAAAGAATGATTTAAGGCTCATAGCGTATTTATTATAGGTTTTCAATCAAGGTAAAGGTTGTCTGTTAATGTCTTCTTACACCACATTAAATTGGTGTAAGAAGATCATCAATATAGCTAAAGGACATACATAACGCACTAAGAAGTAATATACTCCAAAGAAAGTTCCACGTACTGTGCCCCAATTAGTGAACTCATCTTTTACTATCTTCTTCGGTACATACCAACCCAAGAACAGGCAAGTTAACAAGCCTCCAACGGGTAAGAAGATTTGTCCAGTCACAAAGTCGAACACATCAAAGAGGTCACGACCAGCGATATTGAGGAACTTCCATTGTCCTAAAGACATCGAACATAGGACTCCAATCAATGTGCAACAGCCCGTAACAATCATTGCTGCGCGCGAACGGGATATGTGTAACTCCTCTTGAAAGAAAGCGGTACTCACTTCATGGAGCGATATCAGCGATGTAAGGGCAGCCAATGAGAGTAGGATATAGAAGGAGAATGAAACGAAATATCCTATTATTGGCAATCCACTGAACGCCTGTTCAAAAACATTGGGTAAGGTAATAAAGACGAGCGAAGAGCCACTACCAGGATTGACCCCCACAGAGAAAGCTGCAGGAAAGATGATTAAACCTGCTAAAATAGCCACTAATGTATCTATAGAAGCTATCTGTACTGCCGAATTTAAGAGCTTTGTCTGCCTACTATAATATGAAGCATAGGTACAAATACAGCCCATGGCAATACTTAAAGAGTAGAACGACTGCCCAAGCGCACCAAGAAATACATCCTTCGTAACCTTTGTAAAGTCTGGACGCAACAGGAAGTCAACACCTTTCCAGGCTCCTGGTAACAAGCAAGCAGCCACTACTATCACCAACAAAAGAATGAATAGCACTGGCATCATAATCTTTGAAGCTCGCTCAATACCATTTCTTACACCATGAATAATCACATAATGCGTTATAAAAAGGATGACTATGACCCACAAGATAGGCTTCCATCCACTTGTGGAGAAGTCTGCAAAGTAAGACTTAAAGAACTCTGGTGTTCCATGAAGGCTATTCATAGCTGATGCTGCACTGTATTGTAAGCACCAACCAGCCACTACTGCATAATAACCTGTTATTAGAAAGCCAGTAAGGACACCTAAGAATCCAACCCATTTCCACGCTGTTCCATTTGCCAACTTACTATAGGCACGAGCCGTATTAGATGCCGCATGACGCCCAATGATGAACTCACTAATCATACAAGGAAGCCCTAATAGAAGGATGCAAGCCAAATATATAAGGATAAAAGCGGCTCCACCATTCTGCCCTGTCATATAGGGAAAACGCCAGACATTGCCTAACCCGACTGCACCTCCTGCTGTCGCAAGAATCATTCCTAACTTACTTCCAAACTTAACTCTATTTTGTTGTGCCATAAAATATTCCCTTTTAGATTGCACAAAATTACTAATAATTATCTATCTTTGTATCAATCTAGAAGTAAAATATGCTTTTTTATGAAGAATTTACTAACTCATTACTACTTTAGTTGTGCGTTTATTGTTATTATATGGCTACTATGCTTCATTCCAATACCCGACAACCCGCTAAGTCATGTAAGGCTAATCGACAAGTGGACACACGCTGTCTTATATCTAGTATTAGGTCTGCTCATATTGACGGAACGCCTTCGAACAAAGAAGAAAACCAAACTCAGCAGTCTTATTTACTGGGTTTGGCTCATTCCAATAGCCATGGGAGGCATTATAGAAGTGTTGCAAGCCACCTGCACAGGCGGTAGACGCAGTGGAGAATGGCTTGATTTTGTCGCTGATGGGATTGGTTCTACCCTCGCATTGCTTATCGGTATTCTTCTGGCAAAGTATTACGCCAAAGGATAAAAGGGGCTCTCCGCATGTGAGAATTATAGAATCTACGATCGCCCGTAACCTCTTTTCCGATGAAGTCAGGCTTTTCAAAGGCTTCATCCTCACGCTTCAATTCCACCTCCGCCATAACAAGTCCTTCGTTATCTCCGTGGAACTCGTCCACTTCAAACGTGTGTCCAGCATATTCAATAAGGTATCTATGCTTATCAATAACGCCTGGTTCGCATAGAGACATGAGTTGTTGAGCCTCTTGATAGCTTATTTCTTTCTCAAATTCATAACGAGATAAGCCTCCATCACGCGATGGTCCCTTTATGGTAAGGTATCCTTTATTGTCTCGAATACGCACACGAACAGTATTGACAGCCGCAAAATAGCCTTGTTGTATATGACTACAACTGCTTGCAAGAGACTTCCAATCCATCTGCTTATGCACTAAGAACTTTCTTTCTATCTCTAGTCCGCTCATCAACTATTAATTGTTACGACAAAAACATACGCTAACGTAAGAAGTATCAAGACTGCACCAATCCAAAAGACAACACGCTTTGCTTGCTTTTCTTGCTTCTCTTCACGAACCTTACGATTTACTTTACTTCTTTCACTCATAGGTATTCAATTTTAAAAGACCTACTTTTGTCGACACAACCTATTCGGTTTATCGAACAGCAAGTGGTCAAAGGTTAATATTATATAGGATAACTTTTTCACATATCATTGTCCTTCAACGGGGAACTCCATCAAGTAAGCTTTAATGAAATCATCGATCTTTCCATCCATAACACCATCCACATCGGAAGTTTGGTAATTGGTTCGATGATCCTTAACTCGTCGATCATCAAAGACGTAACTACGTATCTGACTGCCCCACTCGATCTTCTTCTTTCCAGCCTCAATCTTGGCTTGCTCCTCCATACGCTTCTTCATTGCGCGGTCATAGAGTTGCGACTTTAAGAGCTGCATAGCCTTTGCGCGGTTCTTAGGTTGGTCTCTTGTCTCTGTGTTCTCGATGAGTATCTCTTCTTGTTCTCCAGTATCAGGATCTTCGTACTGATAGCGTAGGCGGACACCAGACTCAACCTTATTGACATTCTGACCACCAGCTCCACTCGATCGAAAAGTATCCCAACTAACACGAGCAGGGTCGACATATACCTCTATAGTATCGTCTACCAGTGGCGTAACAAACACACTGGCAAAACTCGTCATACGCTTTCCCTGTGCATTAAATGGACTAACACGAACAAGGCGATGGACGCCATTCTCGCTCTTTAAATACCCATAGGCATACTCTCCACCTTCGAACTTCATTGTCACACTCTTTATACCAGCTTCATCTCCTTCTTGTATATCTGAGATGGTAACTTTGTATCCGTGAGCCTCTCCCCAACGCATATACATACGCATGAGCATTGATGCCCAATCCTGACTCTCGGTACCTCCAGCACCAGAGTTAATCTTCATTACGCACTCCATCGGGTCTTCCTCTTGACGGAGCATATTCTTTAATTCAAGGTCCTCTATCGCTTTTAACGCTTTGTTATAAGCGGTATCAACTTCCTCTTCAGTTACGAGATTATCCTTATAGAAGTCGAATGCCAACTGTACTTCATCAGTCAAACTGCGAGCCTCATCATAGCCTTTTATCCACTTCTCAATATCCTTTACCTTCTTCATCTGCTCCTGCGCACGCTTCGGATCATCCCAAAAGTCGGGTGCTTGTGTGCGTAGTTGCTCCTCTTCGAATTCGATTCGCTTCTCATCAATACATAAGTATCTATGCAGTGATTCGGTACGTTCTGTTATATCTTTAAGCTGGTCTGCTGTTATCATCGTTAATCTTTTCTCCTCTCAACTATCAACTTCTCATTCACTACTATCAAGTGTTTGCACTACTCCTCATACATCTTATCTATCACAGTTTGATAGTTTTTATTAACAACGCCACGTCTCAGTTTCAACGTGTTTGTCAATTCACCATTCTCCATAGAGAAGTGATGTGCCAACAAGGTGAAGCGTTTGATTTGTTCATAAGGTGCTAACCTCTGCTGTAATGTTTCGATACGCTCAGCCATCATATCACGCACCTTCTTATTTGAGCACAACTCTTCACGACTCTCAAATGGTATATTCTGTTGCTTTGCCCAGTCTTCTAAGACGGTAAATTCAGGGACGATAAGAGCCGAAACAAACTTCCGTTGGTCTGCAATAACAGCCACTTGTTCGATAAACTTATCAACTAATAGCATTGACTCTATCATCTGTGGTGCCACATACTTACCATTAGATGTCTTGAAAAGATCCTTTATTCTCTCTTTCAAGAACAACTCTCCATCTTTCAAATAGCCCGAGTCACCTGTGTGGAAGTATCCATCTGCATCAAAGGCATCAGCATTTAGGGCTTCACGACGGAAGTATCCTGGTGTTATCGTGTCTCCTTTGAGCATCACCTCACCCTCTTCACTAATCTTAATCTGTATACCTTCGATAGGACGACCTACCGAACCAACCGTGAAAGGTTCGCCCTTATGATCGCAACTTACAGTAGCAAGGCTCTCTGTCAGTCCGTATCCTACTATCATATCAATACCAATGCTGTGCACAAACTCCTCTACCTCAGGGGATACATAAGCGCCTGCTGTTGGGAAGATATTAGGATTTTCCAATCCTAACTGCTTACGCACCAAACTGAGAACAGTTCTGTTTAGCACTTTATATTCCATCTCTAATGCTAGAGGAACACGCTTTCCACGGGCTAGATAAGTGATATTACGCTTCCTACCAACGTTCAGTGCATGATAAAAGAGCTTACGCTGCATTGCACTTGAGCTTTCCATGCGAGCTTTAACAGCAACATATACCTTCTCCCAGAAGCGTGGTACGGCCGACATACACGTTGGGTGGGTCTCTCGCATACTATCTTGTATCTCCTTCGGATAGGTATTCACTATCAGTTGTGCACCTTCCGACAAACACAGATAAGCCCATCCTCGTTCAAAGACATGCGTCAATGGAAGGAAATTAATCACTCGATCTTTCTCAGTAACAGGCACACACTTGTTATTAGCGACCAAAGCTGCATGATACATCTTATATGTCAAGACTACGCCCTTGCTCTCTCCTGTGGTTCCACTAGTGTATAGTATGTTACAAATATCATCGTAGTTAGCCTGTTGCCAACGCTCTTCTACCTCCGATTGACGTGGTAAACCTTCACCTAATCTAAGGAAGTCTTCAAAGTAAATACTATTTGGGTCATGCGAACTAATGCGTACACTCGAATCAAAGATGATTATCTTTTCAAGTGTAGGGCACAACGTTGCGATTCGATGTGCCTTGTCGTACTGCTCTTGCTCACCAACGAAAAGATACTTAACTGCTGCATCTTGAATCATATACTGTATCTGTTGCTCGGAACTAGTAGCGTAGAAAGGAATACTAGTCACCCTCACACCATAGGCACCAAAGTCTGTATACAGATACTGAACACAATTCTGTGCAAACACGCCAATCGTCTCCTGCGGATTCATTCCTAGATTAAGTAGTGCGTTAGAGACTTGCTTTACACGCATAGAAAACTGATTCCATGAAACCGATTTCCACTCTAGACTACCGAAGTTACGGAATGTCAACACTGGTTTAGAGCCGTATTTCTTAGCTTGCTCATGTATAAGAACGGAGAGATGACAGTTTGTTTGCATCGCTATTGGTATTTTTTATATTCGCAAAGATAGACATTTATCCGCAAAGAAGGAAATAAATTAGATAATAAATTACATTTTCCACCTTTGCTTCTATCGCTTGATTAAGGGAAAGAATAGGACAATAAAATTCCTAATAAGGCTACACTTCAAATACAAACCAAACCCTATTAAAACGAAAGAAACGCCCTTCTCCAAATGAAAAGGGCGTTTCCTTGTTATCAAGAGAGCCTTTCCTTACTACAAAGAGAGGCTCTCTTCAAAATGATAAGGGTTTCATTTCAAATTATCTCAACCACTGCTCTGGATTCAACTTAGCAGTCTCCTTACGCAATTGGAATTGGAGAATACCACTTGACCCAACCGTTCCAATGGTCTGACCAGTACCCACTTTCTGTCCTTTGCTGACGCTTACAGAACCTAAATTAGCATATACAGAGATGTAAATACCATGTCTTATCATCACAACACTCATTCCTCCTGCCATGAAGATACCGCTCACTTCGCCCATAAAGACACTGCGCACGGCACTTCCAGGAGCACCCTTAATATTGATACCATCGTTATTCAAGCGTATATTTGACATCCCCGATACATTGTATTGACCGAAGTGACTAACGATGTGACCCGATAGTGGCATAGGCAAACGACCGCGATTATTGGCAAAGTTACCTGTCATCGCACGGTCAGCAGAGCTCAACATATCATTGTTATTATTAGCTGAAGCCCTTGCAGCAGCTGCCTCTCTCTCTGCTCGATCGTGGTCGGCTGCAGCCTTACGTTCGGCAGCTGCACGATTTGATTCAGCCTCACGAGCAGCCTGGTCAGCACGTGCTTTATCGGCTGCAGCCTTTGCCTCAGCCTTTGCTTGTGCTTCACGAGCCGCAGCCTCACGCTCTTCTATCTTGCGCAAAGCTCGCTCACGAGCAGCTGCACGCTCCTTTTGCAAGGCTTCCTGACGTGCCTTTTCTGCTGCAGCACGCTCTACTGCGGCCTTTGCTGCAGCTTCTTGACGTGCTTTCTCAGCCGCTTCTGCAGCAGCCTTAGCCGCTGCTTTCGCTGCAGCTTCACGTGCCTTGGCTTCCGCAATACGCTTTGCATTCTCACGTGCAGCCGCTTCTGCCGCCGCTTTCCTGCGTGCTATCTCCTCCGCCCGCTTCTTAGCTTCAGCTGCACGAGCGGCAGCTTGCGCCTTAGCCTCTGCTATGGCACGAGCCCTAGCCTTCTGTATTTCTACTTGAATAAGGCGGTCTATCTGTGCATTCAACGCCTGTTGTTGTTGGCGACGTTGTGCTATCACACCTTCAAGAACCTTTTGGTCTTGTTGAAGAGAGGCTACAACCGTCTGCTGTTCAACACGCTTCTGCTCCATTTGAGCATGTATCTTCTTATCCTTATAGAGTAAGGTAGACTTGTCAACACGTACCTCCTTTAACTGAGAATGCTTCTGATCAATTTGCTGTTGTTTAGCTTTTATCAACTCACCTTGCGCCCTCTGATAAGCTGCATACTCCCGAACGAAACGCAGACGACGATACATTTGCGTCAAACTATTGGCAGAGAAGATGAACATAAGCTTATCTTGAATACTACGATGGCGTGCCATGTAACGCATGGAACGGATGAAACGAGTGCGACGCTCGCCTAATTGTGCCTCTAAAGACGCCAACTGACCTTTTAATATACCAATGTTACTATCCAAGCCTTTGATATCTGTGGCGATAGTATCAATCGTTCTCTGATGCTGACCAATCTCTGTATCAAGGCGAACTATCTTCTCCAATCGTGTATCAACATCCTTTTGCTTGACCTTCATCTCCTCTTCATGCTCCTTAATCTCATTCTGCAACTTCTGATTCTGCTGTTGCAAACCTTTAATCTCATCGGTTGTTACATATCCAGGAGACTTCGCTCCACGCTTTGCACCATGTGCATTACGAGGATTCAACTTGCCATATAAAGGTTGTTTGGCTGGTACTTGAGCAGGCTGTTGACCTTTTACAGGATTTGGTTGATGCCCTTTTACAGGCATAGGACGTTGTCCTTTTATAGGAGCCTGTTGTGCTTTTACGGATTGTTGATGCCCTTTCGCTGTTGCTTGCTTCAGCTCTTTACCAACAGAAGGCTTGGCTTGTACGGGTTGAGTTACAGCCGTTTTCTGCTGCACCTTATGCTTTTTAGTATGTTGCGCATAGCTTGTCAACATACCCATTGTCGATAATAAGAATAAAAGATAAAGACGTTTCATTTAAAAGTTCATTAGTTTGCCGAGTATCTCTTCCACGCTTACTTTAGTGTACTTATCTGATGGTTGGGTAAAAGCTTCCCAATCACTTGCATCGCTAAAGTCGTTTAGTTCAAATGTTGCTGATAGTTCCTTGGCTGGTCGTGAACCAATAGCTGGTGTCTCGATAGTGACTGAATGTGTAGCAGGGAACATCTTTGAACCAAAGGGTTTGAAGTCTCTATAAAGCCAAGAGAGTTCTGATGTTCCATGAGTTGAGCTCTTATACGTTATAAGAGTGTTGTAGATGTAACGATATTCAGCGGGTATTACCCAGTCATAAGACATCTTCCCATCCTTCAAACGGATGTGTGCACTACCATCAACTTCCCACCTTTTGGAATCAACAGAGAACTTCGACATATCAGCCTCGGCAACTCTTTGCTGACGAGGAATGAATAACTGGTTCCAAAACAACGCTTGGAGGGTATAGAAGTTAATACCATTATCGCGCAAGAAGCCCACTTCATCGTAGCTAGCCTTTACATATTGCTTATGGATGCGATCGATGAAAAGAACGTAATCTTTTGTAAACTCAATGCGTCCCACTTCACTGCG
>ERZ772779.910-NODE-910-length-12731-cov-8.164642_pt1 | contig 12731 bp, 12 predicted proteins | sample MGYA00511360_ERZ772779 | MGnify/ENA primary metagenome ERZ772779 (study PRJEB29015, sample SAMEA2738112) | human oral metagenome | biome: human oral; feature: human-associated habitat; material: saliva | place: China | collected 2231 ...
CGGTGATTTTTACTTGCGGAGAGTGTCGGGCATGGCTTGGGCATCGATGATTTTTGTCATGCGATTTTCGCATGGTAGCCCTGAGCCGCACGCCGTTTTAACACCGTCTGGCGTTCTAAAAAAGTGAGTGGCGCGAGAGAAAATGTAAGCTAAAATCTCGGTCACTTTGTGACTGAGTGGTGCACATTTCTGAGCCAGCTTTTACTCTCTTTGGCATTGCTCTGAGTGTGATTTTCACTCAGCAATTTGGGTTCGGTTTGTGAGTGCTGTTGTATCTCTGCGAGGCTGTGCTCTCGCGTCAATAGGGGTGTGCCATGAAGGTATTTTTATTACAAGTTAGCCTTAGGTGGAACGCCGAGAAGAGGCTCAAAGCTGCAAACCGTGCCATCGACTACGAGACGAGCCGAACAGGCGGCAGAAGGGTTACAAGCCACTTGAAGTATGTCTACGAGGCAGACAGAGCGGCACATAAGACCGATAGCGAGCAGTATGAGTAAAAAATAAGCGGTTCCCGTGGTGGGAGCCGCTTATTTGCGCCTTAGTGAAGCTCAGGGGCAGGAACGCCAGACCATGCCGTTCCGAAATGGTTTATTCCCCAGATGTACAGGTCTAGTTCTTTGTCGTGCAAGACCACCTCATCGGTGTGCTCTAGCAGGAAATCGGGGTCGGAGATGATGAAGTACTGGAATATCTCATTGTCTAAATCACCATTTATCAGCTTTAGCGGACGGCTTGCAATCTCGTTGTCGAGAACCATGCCGCCCACCTGCCTTGATAGGTCTTCGTAGGTCTTGATGTAATCGTTGAAATCCATGGAATCCTCCTTTTCTGAGTGCAATCTCGACCGTCTTCAGACGGTCTTGCTAGGAGGTCTAAATAGATTGAATAATGAGGAGTTTAGCTATATAATCATATACGCATATGATTAAGAAAGTAAGGGAACCTATGGCTAATAATTCACAGAAGCATCCAGCGAAGACGGATGAAATGAAGACGACGCTGACCCTCTCCCTGACGGTAAGCGATAAGAAGAAACTCAAAGTGATGGCAGCGCAGCAGGAAACTTCCATTGCGGCAATCATTCATGAATGGGTGAAGGAACATTCAGAGGAGGTGGAGGCTTAAATGAGCAATGCAAACAACTCATTGAATAGAGCAAAAAATATAGTTGATGATGAATTCTATACAAGATTGTCAGATATAGAGAAAGAGCTTAGGCATTATAAAAACCATTTTAAGGGGAAGACTGTGTTTTGTAACTGCGATGACCCCTTCGAATCCAACTTCTTCAAGTACTTTGTTCTGAACTTTAACAGGTTGGGATTAAAGAAACTCATAGCCACGTGCTACGCGACCTCCCCAGTCGCGAACCAGCAGCTGACGCTATTTGATGTCATCGGCGGTGAAGAGGAGAATAAGGACAAGCCGTACAAGGCTGTCGTAACCAAGGTCTATGACAAGACAGGTGACGGCGGTGTTGATATGTTCGATGTAGCAGAACTGTTTAAGTCTGGTGAGAATGAGCTTACAGAGCTTTCAGGAGGCGGAGACTTTCGCTCAGAAGAATGTCTTGAGCTTCTGGACGAGGCGGACATTGTTGTAACAAATCCACCTTTCAGCCTTTTCGTTGAATATTTGAATCTGCTAGTAAGTTATCAGAAAAAATTCATCATAATCGGTAGTCAACCTAAAATTACAAATTTAGACTTATTTCCGCTGATTAAAGAGAATAAATTATGGCTGGGGAGTAATAACCCAGCCCCCAAGCAGTTCTATGTACCAAAGCAAAATGCAGTAAAAAAGAATGTTTCAGTGGATGACGAAGGCAATCTTGTTGCATCTTTTGGAAATGTTTGCTGGTTTACAAACTTGGATTTGAAAAGGCGCCACGAGGAGCTTGTGCTTGTTAAACATTATAACCCGATTGATTATCCTCGGTATGATAATTATGACGCAATAGAATGCCAGAACGTAAAGGATATTCCCTGTGATTATGCTGGCGTGATTGGTGTGACTCCTGGTTTTTTGGCTAGCTACAATCCCGAACAATTTGAAATTGTTGGAGTTGTGAGTGCACCAAAAAATGAAGGTTCAATCAATCTTGGAAAAGATTATCGAGACTTCATTGGCTACAAACAAAACGGAAAAAGAAATGGGAGAACTGGTTCTACATTTGGCAGAAATGCAGTCCTTGTGGGCGATGACGGGAAGCATGACTACTACGAAAAAGATGGTAAACGTGTTCACTCCGCATCTGCAAGAATTTTTATTCGTAATAAGCATCCAGAAGCTCCGAGGGAGGTGTAAATCGTGCAGATAGAACAAAGAAAAGTGGCTGTTAGAGAGGTCACAGAGGGATATTTCAATGATGCCGAAGAAGGCGTTGTTGGGTATGATGAACGACTTGATATTCGACCAAAATATCAAAGAGAGTTCGTCTATAAAGATGCACAGAGAGATGAGGTTATCCGAACGATACGCCGAGGATTACCTTTGAATGTGATGTATTGGTGCCGTACAGGCGAGGATACCTATGAAGTGCTAGACGGACAGCAGAGAACAATTTCTTTGTGTGAATACGTCGATGGTACTTTCTCGGTCGATGACAAGTATTTCTATAACTTGCCTTCTGACCAGCAAGAACAGATTCTTGATTATGAGCTGTTTGTCTATGTATGCGATGGCACCGACTCAGAGAAGCTAGACTGGTTCAAGATAATCAACATCGCAGGTGAACGTTTGACTGACCAAGAGCTGAGAAACGCGGTCTATGCTGGCTCTTGGGTTTCTGATGCAAAGCGTTATTTCTCGAAGACGGGATGCGCCGCTGATACGTTGGCGGGAGACTACCTCAAGGGGGCGTCTATCCGTCAGGAGTATCTGGAGACAGCTATTAGCTGGGCTGCTGCTGACGGTGAGACCATCGAAGGCTACATGGCAAAGCATCAGAAAGAGCCTACTGCACAGGCACTATGGAGCTACTTCCGCTCTGTTATTGAGTGGGTAGAGGCTATCTTCCCAAAGAAGCGCAAGGAGATGAAAGGTCTGGCTTGGGGCTTGTTCTATAACGAACATAGTAAGAGAACAGATTTAGACCCTAAGAAGCTTGAACTTGAAGTACAGAGGCTGCTTGGTGATGAGGATGTGACCAAAAAGTCAGGCATCTACGAGTACTTGCTCACGGGTTCAGAGCGTGCCTTGTCCATCCGTGCCTTTGACAGGCGCGATGCTTTGGCAGCCTATGAAAAGCAGCACCACAAGTGTGCTATCTGCGGCGAAGAGTTCGAGTTTGAAGAGATGCAAGCAGACCACATCAAGCCTTGGAGCAAGGGCGGTCACACGACCCCTGACAACTGCCAAATGCTGTGCCGCGATTGCAACTTGAAAAAGAGCAATAAGTAGGTGATTCTATGGCAGAGAAAAAGAGTTCGTCTAGAACGACAACAACCTCGCCATCGCCTACTATCGCTTCTCGTCCCACGCACAAAACGATGCCTCCATCGACCAGCAGCGCGAGCAAGCACAAGATTATGCCAAGGCTAAGGGATTCAAGATAGTCAAGGAGTACGAGGACGAGGCTATTTCTGGAACCACGGCAACAAGACCTGGCTATCAACAAATGCTGAGTGAGATTGATATTATTCGACCGGCGGCATTGATTCTGTGGAAGACGGATAGGCTCGGGCGCGACAAGTACGAGCTTGTCTATGCAAAACGCGCGATTCGTGAGGCGGGTTGCGCAATTCATTTCATAGCCGAGCCAACGCCTGATGATTCGCCTGAGGCAGGGCTTCTGGAAACAATGCTGGAAGGCATGGCTGAGTTCTACTCGAAGCAGTTGCGGGTGAACATCAAGCGAGGCATGCAGTACAACGCAGAGCACGCACTGTCTAACGGACACAAGGTGTTCGGCTATAAGATTGCCGAGGACAAGCGCTATGTTGTGGACGAGGATACGGCACCGTTCGTGCAGAGGATGTTTGTACAGTATGCCGAGGGCAAGCAGATGACGGAAATTTGCGACGAGCTGAACGCTCAGGGGCTACGAACGACCAGGGGCAAGGAGTTCGGCGTCAAGACGCTGAACAAGATGCTCAAGAACCGAAAGTACATCGGTGAGTACCAGTACGGCGATACGGTCATTGAAGGCGGTATGCCCGCTTTGGTGGATGAGATAACGTTCGACAAGGCGCAGGCGATGCTTGCCCAGAACAAGCATCAAGGCTCGCAGAGGGCACGTGGAATGGCTGAGGATGAGGCTCCGAGATACTGGCTTACAGGAAAGCTCTTCTGTGGTGAGTGTGGCGGCTCCATGCAGGGTGTTTCCGGCACGAGCAAGACCGGGGCTAAGCACTATTACTACTACTGCAAGGAGCAACGTTTCAAGCGATGCAGCAAGAAGCCTGTTCGGAAAGAATGGGTTGAGGGCGTGGTATCGGGGATTCTTAAAAACCTGCTGTCGGACTCTGAGAACCTGATGTCGCTTGCCGTGGATGCCGCAAGGTACTACGAGGAGATGTACAAAAGCACGAGCTATCTTGAGGGACTTGAGGCAAAGAGAAAGAGCGTCGAGAAGTCCATTGCCAACTTCGTCAAGGCGATAGAGCAGGGAATCTTCAACGAGGCTACTCAGAAGCGAATGCAGGAGCTAGAACAGCAAAGAAAAGGTCTGACGGAGGCAATCGAGGCTGAGAACGTCAGACAGTCGCTGTTCGAGGACGAACACGGCATCAAGGCGTATTTCATGAAGTTTGCAAACGCGGACTTCGAAAATCCAGAGACGCGCAGGATGCTATTCGAGTACTTCGTAGATAAAATCTATCTGTATGAGGACAGGGTCGTATTCATGTCGTGGTACTCAGAAGACAATCGCGAGGTGCCTTACGAGGTGCTGAACGGAGACGACGACCCTTTTGCTGAGGGGGAAGCCGCCGAGTTCGATTGCTTCCCCTTTGGTTCCACCATATAAAAAAAGAGTTCGACAATCAGTCGAACTCTTTTTTTATTATCTGCTCTTGCTTACAGCTTCTATGACCTTGTTTCGCCTTCTTTTTAGCTTGTTCCAGGGCCCGCACGTCGCCGGCATACTTAGACAGAACAACAAGCGTACAAATTGCAATAAACCATACTGCATAGGTATCAAAAAAGTGAACAAAAGCTGCGGCGATCAAGGCTCCGGCAACAAAGCTGCTGACCATGATGCTGTAGTTTACGGCTTGCCGCTTCATCTTGTCATGCTTATAATCATGTCGCCAATGATGATACCAGGATATCAGCATGCGTTGATAGTTCCCTGATGTCATAAATAAAGAATACGGTTCCGACTCAATCTGAATGCCTCTAAAGGATATCATAACAATACCTGCCGTATACGCCAACAAGGCCACCCAAACAATGGCATGGCATGATATGACGGGAAGAATTAAAGTGACAACCAAAAAAGGACAAATATTCCAAGCTCGCCAGTAAGGTGTCTTTTCCCAGCGTTCCACAATCATACCGGTCCAAAAGCCGAGGGTAAAAAAGAGTACCGACAGACAACGAATGGCCACTCCTTCCATATTTCCATATTGAATATCCGAAATAAGAAAGATTATATTACCCGTTTGTAAAGCCACAAGAGTCCCGAACTTAAGCTGGCAATATACGTCAAGAGCCCCGCCGATAATTCCGAATAAGACGGCTATAATCCTCCTGTGATGAGGCAAAAAAATAACGTTATTCATAGAAAGTCCCTTCCGAGTTTATTGGGTACAGTCCGTACTTTCGGACAGTCTATAAATCCCATACTTCAATGCCTGTTTGCGGATCCTGCTTTCTTCCAATAACAAAGCCTTCCGTCACGTCCATGACGATTTCGCCGGTGTAACAAATACGGGCCCATTCCAAATGACCGCCGAAATTCTTTACTTCACCGTCATCGTCCAGATAGGCAAACATGGCATGTGCATGCGTATGTAGGCTACCGTCCTTCATGGTTGTTACATTCCCGATAAGAGAGGTCATTTCAAACATGCCTTCTTTTTTATGGTCAAGAAAATCATGTTTTTCTTCAATATACGTGCCTACCGTAATCTTATCACAGGCACCGATCCCGTTAAACACGGCTGATTGGATGCCTTCTTTCATACAAACGGACGTAAGCGACGCAATTACTTCGTCATCCTTATCCAGCCTTATATAAATACGCTGCCCCGCTTTTTTGTAATCCATGGTTCTACTTCCTATCTGATAAAATTCGTATATATTTTCTGCGGCGTTTGCGGCACTTCAACACCGGCTTTCTTACCTGCTTCCACACAGCGGAGTGCCCACACCATATTGGTTCCCAGGACCTGCATGATTTGAAGACCTTCTGCATCCTGTCTTACTTCATCAGGCGTATTTCCGTGCACCATATTCCAATAGTTGGAGGAAACGATGAGACTTTCATGATAAGCTAAATACTTGTACAAAACATCGAGAGTAGCACTGGTGCCGGCTCTACGTGCCGACGCTATGGCTGCTGCCGGCTTGTGACGCAAATAGTTACCGCCTACAGCCGACAACATGTCCATGAAAGTCACCATTTCTCCCGAAGGCGATGCCCAGTAAACCGGTGACCCTATAATAACTCCGTCCGCTTCTTTCAGTTTTTCCGCCGCTTCCGCTACGACAGCCTTATCCGGCACGGCATGCATGATTTCCGTTTCGATTCCTTCTTTATTCAACACGCCCGCCACTTCTTGCAAAGCCGTATAAGTACATCCGTTTTTACGACGACTGCCGTTTAATAATAACACTCTCATATATATATCCTCCCCTGCATATAATTTATACAATTATGTTTGATTATAGCCCTGCTAAGCCTTATTGGCAATGAAAAAGCGGAAGAGTTCATCTCTTCCGCTTTTATGTCTATTGCTCCAAGGCCCTTACAAAATCCCGACCAAATTGTACACACAGCTTTCGTGATTCTTCGTCAGGGACCCACATAACCTTCAAGTCATCGGCAATAACCCGAAAACCGCCGGCTTCCAAATGTTCATGAATTTGCTTCGGTGCTTCACCGGTCCACCCGTATGAACCGAAGGCGGCGGCCTTCTTATTTTTAAACTTCAGCCCTTTCATCATTTCCAAAATACCGCCGATAGAATACATAAACCCGTAATTAACGGTGGGAGAACCGACAAGAACAGCCTTTGATTTAAATACTTCCGTACAGATATCATTTTTATCTGCCTTAGATGAATTCATCAACTTTACCGTTACTGTCGGATCGGCCTCACGAATGCCCGCGGCAATACATTCAGCCATACGTCGAGTTGAATTCCACATGGTATCATAAATCAACGTAATTTGATTTTCCTGATAAGCGTCGGCCCATTTTTGATACATTTCAACGATTTCCAAAGGATTGTTTCGCCAAATAACCCCGTGACTGGGACAAATCATCTTAACCGGCACATTCATATCCAAAATTTCTTTAATTTTTCTCGTCACCATAGGACTGTAAAGATTCAAAATATTAGCATAATACTTCATGGCTTCATGAAAGAGTTCTCCCTGGTCCACCTTGTCGTTATACAACGATTCGCTGGCAAAATGTTGTCCGAAGCCGTCATTACTGAAAAGAATTTCCTCACCGGTCATATAGGTAAACATCGTATCGGGCCAGTGCAGCATGGGGGCTTCAATGAAGACAAGCTTACTGTCGCCCAAATCAAGGGTATCTCCCGTCTTTACCGTAACAAAATTCCAATCCTGATGGTAATGCCCGCGAATAATGGCCTCACCCTTTTTCGTACAATAAATAGGGGTATCAGGTATTTCCGCCATAAGTAAAGGCAGCGCACCGCTATGGTCGCTTTCATTATGATTCATGACAATGTAATCGATGTCTTTTAAATCGATTTCTTCCTTTAACCGTTCGACAAATTCTCGATCGTACGGGCCCCAGACAGTATCCATAAGAACAGTCTTCTTATCGCGAATTAAATACGAGTTATACGATGAACCCTTATCTGTCGAATATTCCTTGCCGTGAAAGTAAACCAATTCCCAGTCGACCTTGCCGACCCATGTAACCTTATTCGTAATCCTTTTAGCCATATCGTTCCCTCCTTACAACAACTTATTTCCTTATTACATCTTCATTATATTCTTTATTCTTTTCTATAGACGTTGTTTTTGTAACAAGAGCCTTGCCGACGTATCTCTTATCGACAAGGCTCTTTCTTACCACTCTTTATATGTATGTTCAAAAATATATCCTTGGCGATAGGCTGCCAAGAGGCATTTCAAATCTTCTATCATTTGCAGGATTTTCTTGCCCGTATCCGTATCCCCGATCATAACTCGTTTCGGTTCCAATTCTACTTGAACCGATTCAGATAAAATATCGGAATTGGACGACAATACCGATTCTACATCTCGGAAGGGATAGTGGGCCTTCAGCCGCAACCCGTGGGAATTAAAAATCAGTGTATAGCCGGCAATACCCGTAGACCCCTGATACGCCTTACAAAAACCGCCGTCTATACAAATCCCTTTACCGCCGGCACGTACAGGGTTTTCCCCTTTTTTCACCTTAACCGGCGTATGACCGTTGATAATATGTCCTTGCGGCGAGTCGATGCCGAACTCATGTAAAATACGAACACAATCCGTTTCAATACGATTTAACGTATAGTAAGGGTTTTGCGGTTCCTTCCACGTCGACTCATCGGAAATGTAACTTCGTTCCAACGTCTTTACAATACGTCCCGACATAGGAGAATCGTAACCGCACCATAAATACCACATAAAGTCCAAACTATCCCGGTCGCGCTTTTCAAAAGCTCTCCGCGCCATTAAGTCGGCTTTATCCATAAATTCTCGACCCTTATACCCCTTGCCGTCTACAAATACTTCCGTAAAACTACCGTCTTCATTCATCGGAATGCCTCCATGAAAGAGGAGGTTCCCGTTATATGTACGGTAAACAGACCCGTGGCTATAGAAAAAACGCATGTGTCGCTGCAATCGCTCACTGTTCAGAAATTCTCGCTTAATTTCATTCAAAAGACGCTCTTCACCTTCACTGAGCCGATACGGGTCCTTACGATCGACAGTGGGAAAATCCGTCGTCGTTAATTCATATGTGCCTGAGGGTAAGGTTACCTTACCGCCGTCAAAGTCGAAATCTTTAAAAATGAGGCGGTCGTTCATACCATACTCGGGATGGCGCATAATCGTCTGCCCTTCCAACTTGCACAGCATGACATTAATAGCTTTTACCATCGGGTCCAATCCGTCTTCGGCCGTGTAGTTTTCCAAGGCAAAAAGAGCCAAAGAACGCAAACTGATTCCGTAACCGTTTTCCAAAATTTCCAAGTTATGATAGCGTACGTTATTTCTTAATACGTTGATAATGCACGCTTCATCACCGGCAGCAGCCCCCATCCACAAGATGTCGTGATTCCCCCATTGAATGTCGAGAGAATGGTGCCCCATCAGCTCATCCATAATTCTGTCGGCATGAGGCCCGCGGTCATAAATATCCCCTATAATATGCAGGTGATCCACAGCCAGACGTTTTATTAAATCCGTTAAAGCATAGACAAAATCTCGTGAGCTTCCGGTCTCCAATATGGAATCAATAATTTTAGAATGATAGACGTGACGATTCTTATCTTCATCCGGTTGAGCATGCAAGAGCTCGTCAATAACAAAGCGGAAACTTTCGGGCATGGCCTTACGCACCTTGGAACGCGTGTATTTAGATGACAATAACTTCGCCAACCGCAACAAATGATGCAAGGTCGTACGCGCCCATTTGTCATTCACAAGACCGGCTTCCGTCATGGCATCCAACTTTTCTTTCGGATAGTAAATAAGGGTCAATAAATCGTCCTGCTCTTCTTTGGGCAAAGAATTCTTAAAAATCATCTCTACCTTTTCTCGAATAACGCCGGAACAATTGTTAAGAATATGCAAAAACGCTTCATACTCACCGTGCAGATCACTCATGAAGTGCTCCGTCCCCTTAGGCAGGTTGACAATGGCCTGCAGGTTAATGATTTCCGTAAACGTAGCCGCCTGGTTCGGATAGTCTTTCGATAAAAGTTCCAAATACCGTAAATATTCAGGTGAATAACTGCCCTCTCGCTTCATAGACAACACACCTTCCCTGTATTTCGCACATTAACATTTATAATGCCTGACAATATGAATTATACCTTGTTATTATACCATAGATTACCTGTTTTCCCCCATGAAAAAGGAGCCTTCCGCCCATATCGTGCAGGAGACTCCTAAAGGAATAACCCTATTTTATTTTCCCATATGCTTCATGACTTCCTGCATTTCTTCAGGACTCATAGATTGCATGGCTTCCGTCATCATCTTCATGGCTTCAGGTGTCGGCCCGGCTCCCGATGACTTGGCTTTTTTCATGGCGGCAATAATCTTTTCTACCTTTTCACTGACAGCTTTCGTTTCCGCACCGTCTTGTGCCGCCACTCCTTGAAGTGACATGCTTTCAACTCCTTTAACCAAATACTGAATGCATTCGACTGTCGTCTGGGCCAAATTCACTTGCCAAAACTCTCCGGCTGTCGTCAGCTTATAAATCACTCCGTTATTTTCTACAAGTCCTTGCTTTTCCCATAAATCATAGAGCCACTTTAAGTCGGATAAGCGAGGATCTTCCCCGACCAACAAGTCTACATTAAAGTATCCTTGTTCAATTTGTGCTAATGTTTTATTTACCAAAGGCTGAATATCCGATTCTTTTACTAAAGCCATAAAGGGTTTCTTTTTTTCCTCTACAGCCGTTGCATACGTGTCGAGAGTTCTATAGAGCATGGTCGAATAACCGTCCACACGACCGCCGGCCCCGCTACCGAAAGGAAACATGGTAACTCCCGTTTTAGCCAATGTATTATACAAACTCCGTTCCCTGTTGGTCTTAGCCCAATGTGCGGCACTGAGCCGACGACAATTGCGTTTCATCAAATATTCTCGCCCAAACTCGAACATGCGAGCCTGTTCTTTCGTCGTAGCCGCCGGGTCCAAAGCGCCTGCCTGAATACGCTTAGCCAAATCGCTGTTATCGTATACATTGAGCTGATATAAGTCAGCCCCGTCAGCAGCTGACGTCATAAGACATTCCAAGTCATCACGCCATACGTCCATGGACTGAGACGGTAACCCGTAAATCAAGTCGATAATGACAACGCACTGATTGTACGCCTGAAGTTCTTCCAATCGTCGCAAAACAGTGTCTTTATCATCCAGACGTCCCACTTGACGTCGAACTTTCGTATTAAAAGACTGGACGCCTAAGGACATGCGATTCACACCTCCGGCCATCCACACATCCATCTTTTCAGGAACCAAGTCATGAATTCTGCCTTCTAATGTTAATTCATAATCATTGGCTAAAGGCAAGCAGGTACGAATAGCCTGCAAAAGACGCTCGGCATTTTGTGCCGATAGTGAAGTCGGTGTCCCGCCGCCGATAAAAACGGAATGAATTATCCCGTTTTTTAATCGCGGCTCATGGCATTCTCTTTCCAAATCTTTTATCAAAGAGTCCACGTATGCATCTTCAACAGCCTGATCTGTTCCATTCTGGAAAAAAGCACAATACAAGCACTTGGTTTTGCAAAAAGGTATATGAATATATGCCGTCTGTGTCGGTCTTCCCGTAGGCTCTTTACTCATTAAGTCTTGCCAAATTTCCTGAGCCTCACGAGGATTTACGGGCGTTCCGTCAATACCGGCATGGACAACGCGCTTGCGCGGAAATCCCTCTGTCAAAGGGTTCACACCGATTCTTCCGAATTGAAATTCCCGCTGTTCTGAAGACAGACTTTCATACAGTTCTTTCAGCCCCATACTATGCCTCACTCACTTTTTTCGTTACGCGTACTGCGAAAGCATGCGCTGCCGCCAAGTCCGCTTCATCCGGATGTTTAGCCGCTTCAGCATGACGAGCTTCGCTTTCAGGATTTTTTCCGTGCGGCGAGTTTGCCGGAAACCGCTTGTACATCATTTCAATCAACTTCGGATCCACGGCACCCTGACAAATAAAGGAATCGACGACTTCCGTATGTGCCGGCACAAGTTCCGTAGCGGAGGCCAAGCATTTATGGGCATGCTCCGATGTCGGATCGGCTCCGAGAGTTGCAAAAATCGCCACCTTCTTTGCCGTTAAAGCTTCCAAAATCTTCTTTGCTTCTTCATCAGCTGTTCCCTTATCAACCCAAAAACCTGCAAAAACACAATCATAGGCACTTAAGTCGGCAGGTGCTTCAGCTACTGCAACGCACGGCGTGCCTTCCGGCAAGGCGGAAACAATTGCTTCGGCAACCTTTTTCGTATTACCGGTTCGAGACGAGTATACTACCATATATTTCATACATTCATCCTCCTGAAAAATCACCTTGCAAAAAATGTCAAAACAACAATATAAAACCCGGGTTCATCATACCAAAAGCACTCCGACTCTTCTACTCCGTTCAGTCCGTCAATAATCCGTTCGGACATTAACTTTTCTCTACCCGGAAAACTATATTTTCCTATGGTGAAAACGGCAAGGATAAGAGTCCTTGCCGTTTAAAAATTCTAATAACTTCTACGAAATTCTCCGGGAAGTTGTCCCGTTATCTTATGAAAGGCTACAGCAAACTTACTGCTGTTTTCATAGCCGACACAGTTGGCAATTTCCATAATACTGTCATCCGTTTGCAGTAACATCTGCTTGG
>ERZ772779.918-NODE-918-length-12682-cov-18.514453_pt1 | contig 12682 bp, 9 predicted proteins | sample MGYA00511360_ERZ772779 | MGnify/ENA primary metagenome ERZ772779 (study PRJEB29015, sample SAMEA2738112) | human oral metagenome | biome: human oral; feature: human-associated habitat; material: saliva | place: China | collected 2231 ...
TAAGTCTAGCGCGTCTACCAATTCCGCCACAGGCGCATAACGACTGCAAAGATACACAATGTTTTGGATATAACAAAATATTTGGGAATTTCTTTTATATCCCTTTCCTACCTATGTGACATTTGTTTATAAATAATCTTATGACATTTGTTTACGAATGAAATAAAAGATATATCTTTGCAAAAACAGATGGGTTGCTAAATAAATCTCTCCTTGCGTCCATGTGTGATTAAGATACATCATGAGAAAGGAGGGGCTTATTTTACGAATAGCCAACAATGATCTTAACAATATTAATTCTTTAACTAACTAACGATCGACAATGAAAAAGACATTATTAACTGTTTTATGTATGGGCGTTTTGTGTGCTTCAGCTTCCGTAGTTAACAATGGTACTGGTGAAACTGGTGTAATGATGAGGCAGAATACAGTCTCCGTTAAGCCCGTTCCTACCAAGAATGCTTTGAGTAAAGATGAGCGTGCCGCTATCTCACTTATTACGTCTATGTATAACACAAAAGGCTTTGATAACACTGCATACCTGAAGAGGCACTGCACAAAGAAGTTGCTTAAGGTGTTGAAGGCTGCGTATGATTATGAATATGACCCACTTCCAGATGCTTATGCTGGCTGGTTGTTCCGCTCTGGTGCCCAAGACGGACCGAGTGATACACATAAGGTTCTGCGTGTTGTGAGCCTTGGTAACAACTGGTATCAGTACACTTTCTTGGATATGGGCATAAAATGTACCAATAAGGTAAAGGTTATCAAGGTTGGTAACAAACTGATGTTTGACGAGATTAAGCAAGGTAAAATATAAAACTTAGAGTTTCTTCAGAACCTCCCAGTCCCTCCTTTTAGAGGGATTGGGCGTTGGGAAGGGTCTTAATCACCTTTCTTGCAAACTCTATAATCGTATCCTTGCCTCGTGCGAAGTCTTCAGAAGTGAGGGAAACTTTGTAGTCAGGGTCAATACCGAACTCTGTCATCTGTTTATCACGGTCGTACATCGGACAAGCAGAGAAGCGTACAGCCCACCCGTTAGGTAGCTCTGAGGTAAAAGGCAGACCAGCTCCGCCGCCAGTACGGTCGCCAACAATCTTGACATTTGGGCAACATTTCATATACTTCACAAACTCGTTAGCAGCAGAGAAGACGCTACGGTTGGTCAATACAATGACTGGTTTATGCCAACGAACACCTTTTCCTGGTTTTAAGTATTGCGGTTGTAACGAAGAGAAATCATCATGTCCCTTCCCTGTTTTATGCTGTAGGTAGCCAACGAGTAGTTCCTCGTTTGTGAAGCGTGCAGCTAATATTTCAGCATTTGAGACACTCCCTCCTCCATTGTTTCTTATGTCAATTATCAGACCATTGCAGGGCTGCAAATGAATGAAGATATCATCCAGATTACCAGCACCAATAGCCCCTTGGAACGTCTCACAGCGCACATAACCGATATTATCATCAAGGACCGTATAATCTAAGCCGCTTGCAATGAGATAATCTGTCTTGAGGTAGATCCTTTCTAACGAATCAGAATAGTTCTTGGGATAGTCTTCATGCCACGCCCAGTAGCGTCCTACATCGAAAGAAGTGTACAGATTGACGTGTCCATCCTTCAGTTCAGAGAGCATATTAGTCATCACCTCGAACTGTTGTTTGGCTGTCATAGAGTTATCAAACTGCCGTGCATAACGACTGTGCACCTCCTGCCAGTCTATTCCTTTCTGTGAGAAGAAACAATAGTGCTCGTCGATGATTCGCCATAAAGCCTCGAAATTGCCTTGTGGACTATCTGATAGCTGGTCGTTGGTGACGCAACTTGTCACAGAACTGAGGATTATCAGTGCTGAAACCAGTACGTATAAGAAGGAATGAAAAAGCTTTCTCATGGGATAAACTTATTGATTGAGAATTTACGAACAATACCTATCACGAGGAGATTACTCCATACATGTTGGCGTAGCTGATTGACCTTCGCCTGCTGGTAATCACCAAGATAGCCTACACGGAAGGTCGTATGGCGGAGCGTGAAATCAAAGGTAAGCTGCTGGCGGAGCGACGGAGCAGACGCAGGTGTTGTGACAATAAGATTATGGTCGTAGTTGTCACGTGTAAAAATCTCGTAATAACTCTGTCCGTAATTAGGTGAGAAGGCCAGTCCGAGGAGCGGTACCTGTACCTCATATCGTAGTTGGAAAGGGAGCTTGAGAAGATGAGAACGATAAGCAGCAACGGCCGTCGGTGCAATATTCACTTGTGCGTAAGCTTGTGCAGGATTGTTAGAATTGCGCATATTATAGAGGAAACCGAGTCGTGTATCAACTCCTCCACCCACTTTTAGTAGCAGTTCTCCTTCGCCAACGTTCCATTTCCCCAAGGCATACAACCAGTTATACTGAAAGTTGTAGAAGCCACCTAATTCGTTGTTGTTCTCCTTTCGATTACGAACAGACACGATTTGTGCCTGATGTATAAGTTCTCTTGACAGCTTAGAGCCGTTCTCACGCTCAGAATGGGAGACATAACGAAGTTCTGTCCCTGCGTATTCTTCGGGTGTGAGGTAGGTGTCGAGGACGTTTACAGCACCAATTCCCAACATCTGTGCATTGGTAATCACCTTGTTACTACGTAAGGTGTCCTGTGCAAACGCAGCTGTCGGCGATGCGAAAAGGGTTATTGCTGAAAGTGAGACACAGTTAAATAAAAATGTCTTTAGGTTCATAGGCTTGATAAAGAAAATAGGATGTAAATGCAAGTCAAATAGTTGTTTGTTGAAAACTGATAGGTGATAATATGATTAGGTATTTATAAGTAAAATGATGAAAGGGGAGTGTACGAGGTGTACACCCCCTTTTCTATTGTCTACTTATCGTACAGCTTACTCATTGTCGAAGAGGTTCAGCTGACCAGTAATCTCATCAATGACCTGCTGCTGAGACTTACCAGCATCTGGATCGAGATTTTCCTCCTCGTTACCCATTGTTGGGTTCTCCTCCTGCTGGTCGTCTTCAGAGTTCTCATCCTCCTCCTTCTCCTTTTCAGGGAAGCGTGTTGGCTCCAGTTCTTCAATCTTGTCAACCGTCCAAGTGGTCAGACGTTTACCCTTTGCCTTAAATCCCTTCACCCCCACAAATTGTTCTGCATCGACCTCCTCAGTACCACGTGAGGCATCAGCTCCACCGTATGTAATCAGAATACGAGGGAAGGCAACGTCCGTTAACAGTACCATCTTGGAGTTAGGATTGTCTCCGATAAAGTTCTGATGACGTTTGTTAGCTTCCATCTGAAAACGCTTCAAGTAAGGATAACCCTGATTGTCGGCATCAAAGATGACAGCCGTCCAAGGCTTGTCGGCATCAAATTTCTCTATGCGCAGAATGTTGTCTTCATAATGATTGGCCGAGTCAAAGTTCGTGATATAGAACTCTCCGTTCTTAAGAACGACCAAGATACTATCTTGATCAGAGAACTCTCCGAGATAACGACCATGGTCTTCGTAGTTGATACGGTTGACATCTGGGTCGAACCAAACCTTACGACCACCTAATGTAGAGTGTCCGTGACTCTTAAGTGAGATACGATGAATACTCTCCTTGGTCAGCAGATTACCCTTTGCGGCACGTCCTTTGATAAGGATGTTAGCAAAGTCACGCTCCATAAAGATGTTCTGCTTCTTCTTATCAGGGTTTGGGTCGAGTGTAATCTTTATCACTTCCGCCTCACCATTAGGGTTAGCCGTGAAATAGTTAATCTTAGAACCAGCCGTACCGAGGGTTACGTCGTATTCTTTATCACGTGTGATGGAAGTGACGTTGAAACGTTTAATATAATAAGGTCCTGTCTTTCCGTCCCGATAAACAACGTTATAGATGGTGCGTTTATCATTCTTTTTGAACACTTGTACGTAGAGTACGCCCTTACCAACAAAGACTTTGTCAGCTATTCGGATAACCTTATACTTACCATCACGGTAGAAGATAATCACATCATCAAGGTCGGAACAGTTCTGAACGAACTCCGCCTTCTTAAGACCCGTACCGATGAAGCCCTCTTGTTGGTCGATATATAACTTCTCGTTGGCGTCGACTACCTTAGCCGCAACAATTGTGTCGAAGCTCTTTATCTCTGTACGACGTGGATGATCCTTACCATATTTCTCCTTCAGGTGTGTAAACCACTCGATAGTGACACGTACCATCTCACTGAGATCTTTATTAATCTCAGCTATCTCGGCCTTAATTTTCTGTATCAACTCGTCTGCCTTGTCCTTATTGAACTTCAGAATGCGTTGCATCTTGATTTCTAAAAGACGGATGATGTCGTCACGTGTCACCTCACGGATAAAGTTCTTCTTATAAGGCTCAAGTTTTGAGTCGACGAAATCAACAACTTCGTCAATATTTTTAGCCGTCTCGAACTTACGTTCCTTATAGATACGATCCTCGATAAAGATACGTTCAAGGGAGTTATAGAACAACTGCTCTTCCAGTTCATGCTTACGGATTTCCAGTTCAAGTTGCAGTAACGCCTTCGTGTGCTCGGCAGAATTGCGCAATACATCCGATGTTGTCAAGAACTCTGGCTTGTTGTCTCGGATGACACAACAGTTCGGTGAGATATTAACCTCACAGTCGGTGAAGGCATAGAGCGCATCGATTGTCTTATCACTTGACGTACCCGGTGTAAGATGAAGTTGAATCTCCACCTCAGAAGCAGTCATATCCTCCACCCTACGAATCTTCAGTTTACCCTTCTCAACAGCCTTGGTAATAGACTCTTGAAGCGTGTTAGCTGTCTTCGTAAAAGGTACCTCACGGATGACAAGCGTCCTATTGTCGAGTTTCTCAACCTTCGCACGTACTTTCAATACGCCTCCTCGCTGGCCATCATTATATTTCGAAACATCAATGCTACCCCCTGTTGGGAAGTCAGGATAGAGATGGAACTCCTCGCCACGCAGGTAGTGAATGGCAGCATCGCAGATGTCGTTAAGATTATGTGGGAGTATCTTGGATGACAGTCCGACGGCAATACCCTCAGCACCCTGCGCCAAAAGCAGTGGGAACTTCACTGGAAGCGTAATCGGCTCTTTGTTTCTTCCGTCGTAAGAGAGCTGCCACTCCGTTGTCTTAGGATTGAAAACCGTCTCTAAAGCAAACTTAGACAATCGTGCCTCAATGTATCGGGGTGCTGCTGCACGGTCGCCTGTAAGAATGTTTCCCCAGTTACCTTGTGTGTCAATGAGCAAGTCCTTCTGTCCCATTTGCACCAAGGCATCACCAATAGAAGCATCACCGTGAGGGTGGAACTGCATCGTATGTCCCACGATATTAGCCACCTTGTTATATCGTCCATCGTCCATTCGCTTCATAGAATGGAGGATACGACGCTGTACAGGTTTCAATCCATCCTCAATATGAGGTACGGCACGCTCAAGGATTACGTAGCTGGCGTAATCCAAGAACCAGTTTTTATACATACCAGAGAGATGATGCACGGCAGAAGCATCAAACCTATCAGCAGGCTTGTAATCAGAATGAGAATTCTGTTCCTGGCTATCTTCACCAGGAGTAAGGCCGTCCATGTCTTTTATTTCGTCATCCATATAGTTCTTGTTTTATCTCTTTAAGAAGCAAGCTTCATAAGACTGCAAATGTACGAAAAAAAAAGTAAACAGGCAAATTATAGCTTATTCAAGTGTTCGAATTGGTTTTCTGTTTGCAGCCAACTCTCATTTCGCTTGTGTCATGACCCTCCGTCAAGTGTCACAAAGAGAACAGCAGATAACAAATGGAGACTTTAGCAGATGCCACTTCTTGACTCCCAACAAACCAAAACTTGTCCTGTGAATAATCGATTTAGGCGAAAGTTTCGCAGTAAACCTATTCTTTTTCGGCTAAAAAAGCGTAACTTTGCGTCAAAAATTAAGGTATAAATAGATAATTATGGCACAAGAGGATGTTTTCAAGAAGATTGTAAGCCACTGTAAGGAGTATGGTTTCGTCTTCCCAAGTAGTGATATTTATGATGGTTTAGCAGCTGTTTATGACTATGGTCAGAATGGTGTTGAGCTAAAAAACAATATCAAACAATATTGGTGGCAGTCAATGGTATTGCTACACAGCAATATTGTTGGTATCGATGCATCTATCTTCATGCATCCTACAGTATGGAAAGCAAGTGGGCACGTTGATGCTTTCAACGATCCATTGATTGACAACCGCGATTCTAAGAAGCGTTATCGTGCTGATAACCTCATCGAGGACCAGATTGGTAAATACGAGGAGAAGATTGCGAAAGAAGTAGCTAAGGCTGCTAAGAAGTTTGGCGATGCCTTTGATGAAGCTAAGTTCCGTGAGACTAACCCACATGTCCTTGAAAACCAGAAGAAGCGCGATGACCTCCATGCACGTTATACAGAAGCAATGCAAGGACCAGACCTTGAGGCCTTGAAGCAGATTATTCTTGACGAAGGAATCGTTGACCCAATCAGTGGTACAACCAATTGGACGGACGTTCGACAGTTTAATCTTATGTTCTCTACCGAGGTGGGTGCATCTGCTGATGCTACTAACAAGATTTATCTGCGCCCAGAGACAGCACAGGGTATCTTTGTGAACTTCCTCAACGTACAGAAGACGGGGCGTATGAAATTGCCTTTCGGTATCTGTCAGATTGGTAAGGCTTTCCGTAACGAGATTGTTGCACGTCAGTTTGTCTTCCGTATGCGTGAGTTCGAACAGATGGAGATGCAGTTCTTCTGCCAGCCTGGAACAGAGATGACATGGTTTGACTATTGGAAGAAGCATCGCTTGGCATGGCATGAGGCACTTGGTATGGGCGACGATAACTATCGCTTCCACGACCACGAGAAATTGGCTCACTATGCAAATGCTGCTACTGATATCGAGTTCCACATGCCGTTTGGTTTCAAGGAGGTGGAGGGTATCCACTCTCGTACGAACTACGACCTCTCTCAGCATGAGAAGTATTCTGGGCGTCAGGTGAAGTACTTTGACCCAGAACGCAACGAGAACTACACTCCATTCGTAGTAGAAACATCTATCGGTGTTGACCGTATGTTCCTCTCTGTTATGTGTCACAGCTATACAGAGGAGGCTTTGGAGAATGGTTCAAGTCGTGTTGTTCTTAAATTGCCAGAGCCATTAGCACCTGTTAAGTGTGCGGTTCTTCCATTGGTTAACAAGGACGGTCTACCAGAAAAGGCACAAGAGATTGTTAACAATCTTAAGTTCCACTTCAACACACACATGGAGGCTAAGGACTCTATCGGTAAGCGTTATCGCCGTCAGGATGCCATCGGCACTCCTTTCTGCGTGACTGTTGATGGTGATACACTGAAGGATAACACCGTTACGCTACGTTATCGTGACTCTATGAAGCAGGAGCGTGTACCAGTTGAGAAGCTGCGCGAGATTATCGAAGACCGTGTATCTATCACCTCATTACTGAAGAAGATTGATATTGACTAATTTAAGAGAAAGGTAGCAGAGCAGGTTCTTTTAGTTCTCTAAAGAACGTAGAAACGACTGAAGAAGAACAAGAGAACCTGTCCCGTCTACTTTTTTCAGCCAAATAACAGACTATGACAAAGAATATTAAGACCTTGATTGGTATCTTCTGCTTAGGTGGAATGATGCTGTCTGCAGGCCTCTTCACCTCATGTACTGAGAATGATGATACTGTAGAAGAATATGCTAATTGGCAGTCGAAAAACGAGACCTATTGGGATAATCTATACACGACTACCCAACAGAAGATTAAGGGTGGCGACATTTCTTGGAAGATAATACTTAATTACACCTTCCAAAATCAGAAGCAAACTACAGGTTCTGCACTTACTTATCGTCCAGAAAACTATATCATTGCACACGTAGAACAGGCAGGGACAGGCACGACAAGTCCGTTGTATTCTGACTCTGTGTCTATGCACTATATGGGTCGACTGATTCCATCTACGACTTATACATCGGGGCTTATCTTTGATAAGTCATGGTCAAGCAACCAGTTCAACGCTGCAACATCACGCCCTGTACACAGCTACATCGGACTGACATACGATGCTGAGGGTAAGCCGACGAGTCTTGTCGATGGCTTCACAACTGCCTTAATGTCAATGCACCGTGGCGATCATTGGACTGTTTACATCCCTTATCAGTTGGGTTATGGTGAGAAGAACTCTGGTGTTGTACCAGCTTACTCAACCCTCATCTTCGACTTACGACTGAATGATTTCTCTCATCCAGGCGTGAAATTGAAGGATTAAAAGGTAGCATAAAGGCTGCACAAGAAGGTCAGAACGAGTTTTAGTCTTATAATATAGGGACACAAAGTCTCGTGTGTTCGTTTTTAGAACAGAAGTGAACAGACGAGATTGATGTCCCTTTTTCTCTTTTTATGAGCTACCCCTCCTTCTATGACGTCTTCTGCCTCTCTCCTTTTCACGCATCTTTCTTGATTTATTACTTAGGTTTCACTCGTCAGATATCATCGTAGTTCCGTGCATTTATCCTTCCGTAAATCCATCACAGATAGGCTTCTCACCAAGATTAGAAGTGGTGAGATGATGAGCAGGAATGAGAAGTTTAATCTCATTATCCAACTCAGCATCCCATCTATCTTAGCACAAGTAACAACGGTACTGATGTTTTATATCGATGCTGGAATGGTGGGGTCGCTTGGTGCAGAACCATCAGCAGCCATCGGACTTGTCGAACCAGCCACATGGCTTATCTTCTCTTTAGTGAGTGCCGTGACGATGGGGTTCTCTGTACAAGTGGCTCATTTCATTGGTGCGAATGACTTTCCAAAAGCACGTGCAGTCATGCGGCATGGCTATGTCTTTGGACTTTGCTTCTCGTTGTTAATGCTACTTATCGCCTTCCTTATTGGTCCACGACTCCCTATATGGCTCGGTGGAGGGGCTGATATACAGCATGATGCAATGGTCTACTTCCTCATCTTCTCCTGTATCACACCATTTCATCTGATTGAATACATGTCGGGAGCTATGCTTAAAGTGGCTGGTGACATGCGTCGTCCAAGTATGATGGCAATACTGATGTGCGTGTTGGACGTTATTTTCAACTACTTCTTGATATTCCCTACACGTACTATCTCACTCTTCGGAATAGAGCTGACGATGCCAGGCTTGGGTGCTGGTGTTGCTGGTGCGGCCCTCGGTAGTCTCTTAGCCTTCGTCTGTGTCGCTTTGCCCTTGGCTTATTATGCCATCTTCCGCAGTCCTATCTTGGCATGGAAACAAGATACTGAACGCTTCTCATGGCGATGGCAGTATATCTGGAACGCACTGAAGATTAGTGCACCAATGGGCTTACAGTACCTACTCATGAATGGTGCTCAACTCGTATCAACGATGATCGTGGCTCCTTTGGGCAATGTTGCGATTGCAGCACATTCGTTTGCTATCACAGCAGAGAGCTTATGTTATATGCCTGGATATGGCATCAGTGAGGCTGCCACAACCTTAGTAGGCCAGAGTGTGGGGGCTGACAGGCGTGATCTCCATCGTAGCTTCGCATGGATGACAGTCTTTCTGGGTATGATAGTCATGGCCTTCATGGGTGTTGTGATGTATATCTTTGCCCCAGAAATGATAGGCCTCTTATCTCCTGTTACAGCCATTCAAGACTTGGGAACTTCTGTCCTCCGCATCGAAGCATTTGCCGAACCCTTCTTTGCAGCAGCCATCGTGGCATATAGCGTCTGTGTTGGATCAGGTGACACATTGAAACCTTCGATGATTAATTTAGGTAGTATGTGGCTTATCCGTCTGACATTAGCCTATTGCCTTGCGTCCCAGTACGGTCTGCGTGGTGTGTGGTTTGCAATGGCTGTCGAGCTTTCTCTACGTGGTATGATGTTTATCTTCTATCTTTTCAAGCGTCTCCGAAAGACTTAAATAAGGAAGGAATGACTAAAAAATATTATCGAGAATCACCCTCTTATACGTAGATACGTCAATAGGAAAAGATATATTATATATAATAAGGTGGAAAGAAACATGCGAAGGGAGACTTTCCAAAAGATTAGAAAACCAAGACCCTTGTGTCGTAAGGAGGACGGAAACATCCTATGAGCGTTGTTTAATAGGGAACATTTGTTGGTAAATTAGCCCTTCTTCGTTGCCCTTTCTTCGTGCAAAAAGGAACAAGCTATATAACCACTTTTAGCCCGTTTTATTGTCTAAAACGCTGAAAAAGATGTTGAAAAAGCACTTTTTTACCTAAAAATTAGAATTTTTTCTATGAAATAATGTAGTCTATTCAAAAAAAGTGCTACCTTTGCACACCGAATATAATTAAGTCGCTAAAATTAACAGAATTAATATTAAGCATTTATGAAAAAGTTTTTGATTGCACTTTCGATGCTCGCTATGGGTATCACAAGTACACAAGCTCAGGTAGCTTACGAGAAGGCTAAGGCATTTGACAACATTTACCTCGGCGTTGAGGGTGGTGTTACTGGTCCTCTTAATTTCAAACATTTCGCTCCAGTTAACCCTGTAGCAGGTCTTAAGCTCGGTAAGCAGTTCAGCCCAGTTTATGGTGCAAACCTCGAGGGTCTTGCTTTCTTCGGTGACAACCGTTGGCAGACTGGTTCATTAGGTTTCTCTAACAGCCACACTGTTGTTCGTGCTATCAACCTCGGTTTGAATGGTACTATCAACTTCACAAACCTTTTCTGCGAGTACAACCCAGACCGTCGTTTCGAGGTAGGAGCTGAGGCAGGTATCGGTTACTGGATTACTTACGGTGACAAGCACCTCATTCAGACTGGTAACACTGGTGATGATACAGAGTTGACAGCTAAGACTGGTCTTACATTCGCTTACAACCTTGGTGAAAAGAGAGCTTGGCAGCTTTATGTTGAGCCAGCAGTTCTTTGGAACCTCACCCACGGTCCTGGCGATGCTATTCAGTTTGGAAAGCAGGCAGCACAGCTCGGTCTCTTCGTAGGTCTTAACTACAAGTTCAAGACTTCTAATGGTACTCACAACTTCAAGGTTTGGAATGTTGGTGAGTTGAACGATGAGATTAACTCTCTCCGTGACCAGTTGAATGCTAAGCCTAAGGAGGTTATTAAGGAGGTTGTTAAGGAAGTTGTTAAGGAGGTTCCAACTCAGGTTAATCAGACTCTTTGCATTGACAACTTGGTATTTGTAACATTCGCTCAAGGTAAGTACGACCTCACAAATGAGGCTAAGAAGGCACTTGATGCTGTTAAGTCTGGTCGTCACGTACAGATCGTTGGTACAGCTTCTCCAGAGGGTCCAAAGGATCTTAACGATCGTCTCTCTCAGAACCGTGCAAACGTTGTAGCTAAGTATCTCCAGGGTCGTGGCGTTGTTGTTGACGAGGCTAAGGGTCAAGGCGTACAGGGCGTAACATCTAACCGTTTGGCTGTTGTTTACGTAAAGTAATCAAGCTAATAGATTAGCTCTTTTGTAGCTAACGTTAGATAATAATATTAGGTAGGGATAAACCATATAGAGGTTTATCCCTACTTTTTTTCTATTAGTTTCCTTTTAAAAGTCATTTATAAGTTAATTTTTCTTTGTAACTTTGCTGGCAATAGACTAAATAGGGGTATTGCTGGTACTTACTAATTAATTTAAACGGTTGTATAAGATTATAGAATGATATAGGATGAAGTACATTTTTTCTATAATAATACTATTTTTTACATTGCATATATCGGCTCAGATTCGACCAGAAGGTCAGTTTGAAACGAAATACAATGCCGTTCCTGACGGGTATAACTTTTGGATATATACGCCTGATGAATACAAGGAGAATAAACATCCTTTACCGCTTATCATCTTTCTACATGGGGCTAGTCTTTGTGGGAATGACTTAAATAAGGTAAGACGTTATGGAGTCTTGGATGCTATTGACAAGGGTAAGATTATTCCCATGTTCGTGGTAGCTCCTCAGAATCCAGGTGGTTCATGGAGTCCGAGAAAACTAAATAATATATTGGAGTGGATGATGTCTCACTATTCCATAGATGCAAGTCGTGTGTATGTTCTCGGTATGAGTCTTGGTGGTTATGGCACAATGGATTTCGTCGGAACTTATCCCGATAAGATAGCAGCTGGTATGGCTTTGTGTGGTGGAACGACGTTAAAGAATATGAGTGGGCTTGGTGAAGTGCCTCTTTGGATTATGCATGGAACGGCAGATAGAGCCATCTCTATAAACGAATCAAAGCGTGTGGTCAATTATTTACAAGCTAATCATCTTGACCAGTTATTGCGTTATGATTGGTTACAAGGTGGTAGTCACGGAGTTTTAGCACGTATTTTTTATCTTCAAAAAACCTATGATTGGCTAATAACCCACTCTCTGAATGACAAACCAAAGACTATAGATAAAGATTTCAATATTACCTGGGACGATATAAAAGCAACCTATCAAAATCTTAAGAATCTACCTCAAATGTACGATAATGATTAATCTATACCACTTAACATGACTCTAAAATAATATAAAATGAAAACCTATAATTATTGGCAGATGGTATCTGCTATATCATTGTTGCTATTGATATCCTCTTGTAAAGAGGCTAAACCGATAAAGTCTGATAAATCTCTTTCAGACACAATGGCCGTAGAAACACTCATAGAAAAGTA
>ERZ772779.923-NODE-923-length-12656-cov-10.167685_pt1 | contig 12656 bp, 10 predicted proteins | sample MGYA00511360_ERZ772779 | MGnify/ENA primary metagenome ERZ772779 (study PRJEB29015, sample SAMEA2738112) | human oral metagenome | biome: human oral; feature: human-associated habitat; material: saliva | place: China | collected 2231 ...
TGCGCACGGCCACGGGCGCGAACGTCGTCCACCCGATCTGGCTGATCCACAAGGCCTACGGCCTGCCCAACGGCTGAGACATCAGCGAGTATCCCCGGGCGCGCGCGACGGTGCGTACCCGGGGATATTACTGTTTGCTTATGAGCATTTCTCGTCGCGTCGTCGTCACTGGAGCCTCCACCGGTATCGGGGAGGCTACCGCCCGCTTGCTGGCGAAGCGGGGGTGGAGGGTCGTCGCCGTGGCCAGGCGCCGCGAGCGCCTCGAGGCCCTCGCAGAGCAGATCGGCTGCGAGTACTGGGCGGCCGACCTCACCGACGAGGCCCAGGTGAAGGAGATGGCCGCACGCGTCCTGGAGGGTGGTCCAGTGGATGCGGTCGTCAACAACGCCGGGGGAGCGATCGGCGTAGACCGTGTGGCGGAGGGGGATCCCGCCAGGTGGAGCGCGATGTTCGAACGCAACGTGCTGACCGCCCTGCACTGCTCGCGTGCGTTCTTGCCGGGGATGCGCGAGCGCGGGGGAGACCTCGTCTTCCTCACCTCCACCGCGGCTCATGACACGTATCCGGGTGGCGGCGGCTACGTGGCCGCCAAGCACGCCGAGCGCATCATCGCGAACACGCTGCGTCAGGAGCTGGTGGGCGAGCCCGTGCGCGTCATCGAGATTGCGCCCGGCATGGTGCGCACCGAGGAGTTTTCGCTCAACCGGCTCGGCTCCCAGGAGGCCGCCGATCGAGTCTACGAAGGCGTCGCTCAGCCCCTTGTTGCCGAGGACGTTGCCGAGGCGATCGTGTGGACCCTGGAGCGCCCCTCCCACGTCAACATCGACTCGATGATCGTGCGCCCGGTGGCTCAGGCGACGAACACCCTCGTGGCGAGGAATACTGCCGGAGAGTAGTACCGCTGTCAGCTGACAAATAAAGCAAGCTCCAAAAAGTGATGCGCGACACCTATCATTTCATAGCGTTTTCACAGTTTCGCCATAACATTCGCTTAATTGTCGCCCCTACTCTGCGAAGCAATGATGCACAAATCAGCAGAAAGGAGCGTCCCCCATGGCGGACGACAACAAGAACCTGTCGGGTGACACCGAGCGCACCTCGATCCTGCCCCAGTCAGAGCCTCAGGTTGCGGAGCAGACCGAGGTGCTGCCCACCCATGAATCTCAGGTGGAAACGACGCAGATGCCACCGATTGCCCAGCAGGAGGGGGCTGGCGTGTTCGCCGGCACACCCCTGGAGTCTGTCGCGGAGTCTTCTACCGACGTTCAGTCTGGCGACGAGGCCGTGGCGGCTGGCCCCGCTGCGGCCAGGCCCGCATCGACGAAAGCCTCGTGGGGAAAGCGCGCCGCCATTGCAGGAGCTGTCGCGGCAATCCTCTCCGTCGGCTTCGGCGCGGGCATCATCACGCATGCGGCCATCGTGGGTGATGGTCAGGACTTCTACGAGCAGGGCTACGAGGACGGCTACAACGACCAGGGCTATGGGGACGAAGACGGTGATGTCGGCCCCCGCGGCCAGCAGGAGCCGGGTGACGGCCAGCAACAGGGCCCCGGTAACGGCCAGCAGGAGCCGGGTGGCGGTCAGCAGCACGGCTCTGGTGGCCAGAAAGGTCCCGGCAGCGGCCAGCAGCAGGGCCCGGGCTCGCAGCAGGGAGACACTGGCAGCACCCGCCAGGGCCGCCCTCCGGAGGGTGGCCGAGGCCCCGGCAGCAAGTCTGGAAGCCAGGGCAGTGCGGACACCTCCACCCAGAATGAGGGAACGACTGCCAGCTGAGCGATGAGGGCGCGCGAGACGACATCCGTTTCGCGCGCCCTTTACCGGAGCGTTGCCGCCAGGGTCGAGGCGGCCACGCACACGAGGAGCGCCGCAAAGACCATGCCGAGAACCCGGTTCGACACTCTCTTCGTGAGCTTGGCTCCCACGATGCCGCCACCCATGGACGCCGCGGTGAACAGCGCGACCATGGCCCCGGCCTCGGCGGTGATCGTCAGGGTCCCCGCGATCGTGCGCGAAGCCAGTCCGAAGGCGGCGGTGATCACCATGACCAGCAGGGATGTCGCCGATGCGCGCTTCATCGGGTAGCGCAGCGCCAGGTGCAGCGCGGGCACGATCGCGAAGCCTCCACCAACGCCGAAGAATCCCGTGAGGAAACCCGTCAGCGTCGCCAGAGCGACGACACGGCAGATGGTCGCGATCGTCCAGGAACCCTTGTCGCCGCAAGCAGCGTCGGCCTCGTTCGACGAGAGTGAAGGAGGTGGGCGCAGCCCCGAGCGCACCATGAAGACCGCGACCATCGCCAGGAGAGCGCAGAAAGAAAGCATGAGGGTGCGTGCCGGGATGAGTGGGCCGAGTGTCGAACCCGCCCACGTGCCCACGAGGCCAGCCAGAGCAAATAGTGAACCCTCGCGCCACGCGACGTTCCCGCCGCGCGCACGAGTCGCCAGCGAGACGGCGGCCGTCAGCCCCACGATGACGAGGGACAGGCCGGTGGCCTGGTGGGGATCCTGCCCAAGAATGTAGACGAGGATCGGCACCGACAAGATGCCGCCTCCCGCGCCGAGAGAGCCGACGACGATGCCGACGAATGCGCCGATGATGAGCGCTTCAATGATCATTGGTCATGTCCGAGTTGATGTCGTGAGAGGTAGTCCAAGGGAGGATGAAACCGCGGAGTCCATGATGTCCGAGGCCGGCCTGCCCGCCGCGATCAGCATGCCCATCGCGCGCAGGGCCGGGGTGGCGTGCTCGTAGAACGCCCGGTAGCCCTCGCACAGGTAGTTGTGCACCCCATCGCCCCGGCGCACGAAACGATCTTTCGGGCACCCACCCCAGCACAGCCGCAGGTACGGGCATGAGCGGCACTGCCCGTCCAGGTCGAGTTTGAGACGAGCGAAGTCGCGCATCTTCTCGGAGGACGCCAGCTGAGTGAAGGACGAGGAGTTGATCGACCCGACCAGCCAGTCCGGCTCCACCCAGTGATCACAGGCGTACACGTCACCGTTGAACTCCATCGCCATGTTCGCCCCGCACTGGGGCGCATGCACGCACACCGTGGCCGACCCGAACATGGCCGACAGAGTCGAATCCACGTCCTGGATGAAGACCTCGCCCACGTCGGCGGCCAGCCACTGGTCGAACACCTCGCACAGGAAGTGCCCGTAGGAGGCCGGGGAGGTGGAACGGCTGGTCACGCAGTCCCCGTCCTGGCGGTACAGGAGCGCAGAGGTTCCGGAGCGCCAGCCGCGCTCGGCCTGAGCCAGGTCGGCTGCGCGCACGCGCTCCACGATCGGGATGAATTGCAGGTATCGTGCCCCCAAATCGTCGCGGAAGTAGTGGTACACCCGCTCCCCGTGCTCCTCGTTGGCAGCGTTGACCGTGCACAGGATGTTCGTTTCCACGCCCGCGCGCTCGAGGGCCTCCCAGCCGCGCACAACCATCGCGTGGGTGCCGCGCCCGCCACGGTTGACCCGGTAGGCGTCGTGCAGGGGAGCGGGACCGTCGATAGACACGCCCACGAGGAAGTCGTGGTCGGCGAAAAAACGTGCCCACTCGTCGGTGATCAGCGTGCCATTGGTTTGCAGGGCGTGACGCACGCGCTGGGCGGGTCGACGGTAGCGCTCGCACAGCTGGATGAGGCGCTCAAAAAAGTGCAGGCCGCGCAGGGTTGGCTCTCCGCCCTGCCACAGCATCGTGACCTCGCCGTCGGGGCTCGACTCCAGGAACGCCTCGACGTAGCGCTCCAGTGTCTGCTCGGACATGGTCTGCGCGGCAGCGTCGTACAGCAGCTCCTTGGACAGGAAAAAGCAATACTGACAGTCCAGGTTGCAGGCGGCCCCCGTCGGTTTGGTGACGACGGAGAAGGGGATCGAGCGCGTCACGGCCTGCCCCCGCGATCGGTGCCCGCTTTGATCGACGAGGCCGGCCCCGCCTCCCGGGGTGAGCCTTCCTCGGGGCAGTGGCCAGCCGAGGTACCCTCTTCGAAGGGATGGGCGGCGATGTAGGCGCTGGCCTGAGCGGCGCCCAGGGGCCCCAGTGATGCCCCCACGACGTCGATGTCCCACTCCATGACGGGAAGGAGCTCCGCGTACATGGAAGCCGCGATGTCGGACCGCAGGGAGGGGAACGCGTCGACGATTTCGCCGGCCACGATGATGGCTCGCGGGTTAATGAGGAGTGCGGCCGAGCCGAGGACATAGCCGACAGCCTGGGCGGCGCGCTCCAGGGCCTCGCGCGCACGCGTATCACCGGACAACACTGCGGCCCGCAGCTCAGTGACATCGGCAACACCCGCGCTCTCGCACAGCGCCGGAACGGAGGCGAGCGTCTCGAGGCAACCGCGCTTGCCACATGCACAGGGCAAGTCATTGGCACCCACCGTCATGTGCCCCAGTTCCCCGGCTAGGCCGCCCGCCCCGCCAACCAGGCGAAAATCGGAGACGACGCAGCCGCCCACTCCTCCTGACAGGCGCAGATAGATGAACGAGGACATGTCCGCGCCCGCGCCCCACATGGCCTCCGCCAGCGCCGCCATGCGCACGGTGTTGTCGACGACCGGGATTCGATCCCACCAGCGACGCGTGAGCTCGCTGAGCTCCTCCACGGTCGGGTACGCGTCCGAGGAAAGCCTGGCGTTGCGCCCCATCGGAATGGGCACTCCCACGCCCACCGCGCGCACCGTCGAGGTGTCGATCCCCTGACGGGCCGCGCTCGCGGCCAGGGCCTCGCAGGTTTGTTCGAGAGAAATCTGGAGGGAGGGGGATGTGGGGGAGACGATGTGGACGGCCGCCAGGACGGTGCCGGCGCGCGAGAGCATGACGCCCGCGCACGACGTGCGCGTGACATTCAGGCCGACGCAGTGTGCCGCCGAGGAGTTGAGGGTGAGGAGCTGGGTGGGGCGGCCTCGTCCGGGGGCGTTCGTGCGCACCGGAGTCACCGATCCCTCGTCGAGGAGGGTGGTGAGCGCGCGCCCCAGGTTGGTGCGCGAGGTGTCGAGTGCCTCGCACAGCTGGGAGCGCGTCGCGGGGGCTTTGGCCAGGCGGAGGACGATGCGGTCTTCGAGGGTGGGCAGTGGTCTGCGTGTGGGGTAGTGCATGACTCTCCTTCCCGGCACTTCGTCGTTGGTGTCCGCTCGGGGTGCTCCGGCCTCGTTCACAGTTTCTATGATACGCGTCACTATGAGGGGTGTGCAGGGCGCGTGTTCGCCTCGGCGGCGGGGACGCGTCAGTCCTCCCGCCGCCGAGGCAGGGGTTAGTCGCTCGTGACCTCGTCGAGGTCGGAGCGAGCCGTGTTCACCAGCGGGATGTCGAAGTCCGTCATCGCCGCCATCCACTTGGCGAAGGAGTGGTCCCCGCGCTCACGCAGCTGCAGGTACAGGTTCGTGGCCAGCTCCCTGCGGATCTCGTCGTAGACGGGCACGGTGTACACGTTGTTCATCTCGGCCGGATCCAGGCGCAGGTCGTAGAGCTCGTTGATCGACTCGGGGTTGATGACGAGCTTGAAGTCCCGCGTGCGCAGCATGCGCTGCTGGAGGGGGAAGTGGTGGCCGTGGAACTCGCACACGATGTCCTCGCGCCAGCCCTCGACGTCCTCGCCGCGCGTCAGGTCCACAATCGAGCGGCCATCCTCCACGAGCGAGGTGTCCAGGCCTGCGATGTCGAGCACCGTGGCCGGCAGGTCGATGAGGGAGACGAACGCGTCGGAGCGACCCACGGTCGAGACGCCGGGGATGTGGGCGATGAAGGGGACGTTGTAGATGTCGTCGTACATCATCGGGCCCTTGTCGTTGAGGCGGTGGGAGCCGGTGAATTCTCCGTGGTCTGCGCAGAAGAAGACTGCGGTGTCATCGAGAATTCCCAGTTCACGCGCCACATCCATGATTCGACCAATTTCGAAGTCGATCATGGCTACGTATCCCCAGTAGACCGCGATGAGCTTCTTCCACTGATCGTTATCGAAGGATGACGTTGACCAGTAAGTTGCGTAGTTCTGCTGGATCTGCGGCTTACCGATGAGCGAGTCACCGAAGTTTTCGGGCAAGGTGACATCGTTCGGATCGATCAAATCGAACCATTCATCGGGGAGGAAGTAGGGAAGATGCGGGCCAAAGAAGTGGACGTCCAAGCTGAAAGGCTGTCCGTTTTCCTTCCAATCGGCTGCATATTCGCGAAGCTTCTCGATGGCGCGATCGGCCAAGAAACGCTCGAAGGTTGCCTCTTCAGGTTGGTCGAGGCGTGCTGCAATGATGTGTCCATCGCGGCCACCGGGGAGCTTTCCTCGCCAAAAGTCATGTGCGCGAACTGGCGGAAGTCCGTGTTCGTTGAGCCATGCGACGTACTTCTCGTTGGCAACAGGGTTTTCGGCGCCCCAGTAGGTATCGTCGTCTGCACCGAACTTGTCGGGCAGGTTTGCTCCGCAATGGTACTTTCCGACGATGCCTACGTTGTAGCCCGCATCGCGGAGTGCCTGAGTGTAGGTCCAGGTCCCCAGGGGGATCATCGTCTGGTAGGCGATGTTCCATTCAGGATTGGCCAGCACCAGGTGCTTTCCGGGGCGCTTTCCCGTCAGAAGTGACGCGCGTGCAGGTGTGCAGATCGCAGTGGGAGTAAAGCAGTTGGTGAAGGCAAAGCCGTTGCGCCCCATCTCGTCAATGACGGGGGTTTGGGCGTGAGGGTTACCTAGGCAGCCGATCGTATCCGTGCGATGCTGATCCGTCATAATCACCAGGACATTGCGGACATTATCCGGGATGTCGCTGGAGCGTTCGTATGTGTCAGACATGATGGTCCTTTTACTTCTTGGAAGCAGCGAGCTTGTCCATGTCTTCGAGTTCGGTGCCGGTGGTTTCCTTCAGGTACTTTGCTGTGAAGATGACGGCAAGGACACCGAACGCGCAGTAGATCCAGTAGGTGCCTGCCGGCGACCACGAGATCAGGAATGGGAAGAGCAAAACGACAAGGAAGTTGACGAAGAAGTCTGCTCCCGATGCCATGGACATTGCGCCACCGCGAATCGAATTGGGGAACATTTCGCCCATGACGATCGAGAAGATCGGTCCCCACGAGGAGGTGAATCCCAGCAGGAAGGTGCACAGCGCTGCGACAGCAAGGAATGCCAAGACCGGGTTGTCTGCAACGTCGGGCTTCCCATCGACAACGGGTGCCAGGGTGAAGACGGTTGCAACGACGCCCAGAGAGACAAAGATCAGGGTGCCTCCGTAGATGAGCATCCGCTTACGTCCCACATGGTCGACAAGAAGAATGCCGGACACGACACCGACGATCTTGAAGCCCGTGATAAGCAGGGTCTGCTGCAGAGCCATTGATTCGTTGAATCCCACTGCTGCGAAGAGGGAGTTCGAGTAGAAGAAGACGCCGTTGATGCCCGTGAGCTGCTGGAATGCGGCGATCATCATGCCGACCAATACCAGCCCGCGCCACTTCGAGGAGAAGATTTCGCCAATGCTGAGCTTGCGTCCGCCGGTTTCTTCCATTGACGCGGCGATTGCTTTGACGCGTGCTGCGGGATCGTCTTCACCGCTGACCTTTGCAAGGACAGCCTCAGCTTCTGCAGTCTTTCCGACCGACACCAGGTAACGAGGTGACTCGGGCATTTGGGCCGTGAAGATCACGAAGAGAAGAGCAGGGATGATGAGGCATGCGAAAAGGACCTGCCAGGTCTGCAGTCCCCAGAAGGCGGGCTTCGCAGCACCGCCGGTCAGGCGTACGACACCCATATTGATGAGGCCGGCGAAGAAAAGGCCGAGGATGATGGCCAGCTGACGGAAGCCAATCAGACGGCCTCGGATATCAGCCGGTGCAATTTCCGCAACGTATCCGGGGGCAACGGTGGTTGCTGCGCCAAAACCAATGCCGCCGACAATACGGGTGAGGAGAAGGAAGGGGTATCCGAAGCTGCCCAAAAGTGGGGAGAGGGGGCCAAGGAGTGCTTCGAAGAGAAGGAAGGGGCCAACCCACATCAGGGTTGTCTTGCGGCCGATCTTGTCGGAAATGCGTCCTGCTCCAAGTGCGCCAATAAGGCCGCCGATAACACCGGCCGCGCCGGCAACGCCCTGCAGGAATGGGCCAAGGTGGAAGGTGGTGCCGACCGCTTTAATTGCGGCGTTGAGGACCATTCCTTCGAATCCGTAGAAGAAGGGGCCCAAGGTTGCAATGAGTGCAAGGAAAGTGGCGTATTTCCGCGCCCGACGTTGGGCTTCGGTCAGCGGAACTGCCGTACGTGAGGTTGACATGAGGTCCGTCCTAAAAGGGGAGAGGAATGAACTCATCGGATTGATCCGTGATGCCTCGTCTTTAAGGCACCTACACGCTATCGCCGAGTGAATTTTGGGCGTTGGCGTGGACAAAAATATTTTCTGTGAGCTGTGTCATAGATGGGGCTTCTCTTCTCACAGGAAAACCTCAGGTGCGACATAAAACAGGCATAGAGGTGGTCCATACCTTAAAGACCAAGACGACAGGGCAGATGCCCCAGAGGAAAGGAATGCATATGAGTGCAGAAGATATGAACAAGGACCACCTGGACGAGACTCGAGTCATCGAGACTCAGGCCCAGGATGCACAGGCACGTGATGCTCATGCCGACAAGACGACCTATGTGAACGTTGCCTACCAGAAGGAAGATGGAACCTACGAAGGTGCTTGGCTTCCCGCTGATGAGGTTGTCTCTCGCGAGGCCTCAGCAAAGCCCTCGTGGAAGAAGAAGGCAGTAGCCGCCGGTGCTGCAGCGGCTTTCTTGGTCGCAGGTTTCGGTGCAGGTTGGGCAACAAGTTCGGTGGCCTCTCCCGCTCCGACGCAGCAATCGCAGGCGGTGCCCGGACAGCAGGGCCAAGGCGGTCCTGGAGGTCAGCAAGGCCAGGGCGGCCCGGGAGGACAAGGCATGCCAGGTGGTCAGAATGGCCAGCAGGGTATGCCCGGTGGCCAGGGTGGTCCAGGAGGTCAGCAGGGCCAGGGTGGCCCCGGCGGACAAGGTATGCCAGGCGGTCAGCAGGGTCAGAATGGCCAGCAGGGTATGCCTGGCGGTCAGGGTGGCCCCGGCGCTCAGCAGGGCCAGGGTGGTCCGGGAGCTCAGAACGGCTCCTCCAAGAAGGGATCCGAGAACTCAACTGCAAAGAAGAAGGCTGCTGAGAACTCTTCTCAAAGCTCTGACTCCCAAAATTCTGATTCCTCGTCTAAGTAATGAGGAACTCCCGGTAGGGGTGCTCGTCGCCGACATGGCGTCTGGGCACCCCTACTTCTTTTCGTAGACGAAGGGGCTATCGGGCGGACTAATCGGCGTAATACTCGTCGCTTTCAGATAGAGAGCTTTTGAGTTACGAACTTCTAAGGTTCCTTGGATGCGAACCCATTGATCAGCCTGCGGCACGAATGAGGTCGTGTTATTCACCGCAAAACCCAAGGCGTAAGCATCGGCTGCACAGCACCACATGGTCATCCGGGATAAGCCGAAAGTGTCATCCGGACCGAATGGCGGCATCCCTGCCTCCGAGGATGCTTTGTCTTTGGGTAAAACGAAGCCAGATACTTCAATTGTTTTGCCATCCCACTGATCGGGGTGGGTCACCATATCGATGACGCTGTCGTAGTAATTGTTCGTGTCGATCACGCGGTCGGCGTGGAAGTGTGCTGCGGAAGAAACATCTGAAGATGAAGGGATGGGCGTCGGTGAAATAGCGCTCGCTGAGCTCGTTGACCCAAGGAAACTCGAGGGGGCCAGAGAAAAAGGCAGGGACCAGGCAAGGACTGGAATGAGAAGATACACCGCATTCGCGCGTGTTCGGTGAGTATGTGTTTCCTGCCGACGTGCAAAAAGGTCGACAACGGCCCACACAATGAAGACGACACACAAGAAAATGATCAGCGGAAGGAAACGAGGCGGGAAGAAATAGACCCAACGCCTCGAAAGGAAGAGGAAGCCTAAGCTCACTGCAGCGAGCGCAAAGATCAAAGCGCGTGCCCTCACAATGCACCTCCCAAGCCCCACCAGGTCAAGACAAGACCGGCCAGCGCAACAACTGCGGTGATGGTTGCGCAGATGCGAAGAGTAAAGCGCGTCGAGAAAACGGCTGACAACATGAAGACGTTCTTCACATCAAGCATGGGGCCCATGAGCATGAAGGTCATGAGCGCGCCGGGGGGAAGCAGACTCGTCATGCTCCGTGCCACGATCGCATCGGATGATGAGCACTGAGAGAGTACAAAAGCCATCAACATTGCAACGGCAATGGACACATATGAGGAAGTATGTCCCGTGATAAACCCAGCGGGAAGAAGGCCTTGGATGATGCTGGAGAGTGCGGCCCCGATCAACATATAGGGCACGACGCGTAGGAAGGCCGAGGCCGACGCAGAAGAAAATGAAGAAAAGCGCCCTCGCGTAGCGTGCGCCGCGTGGGCTCCGCAACCATGTGAGCACTCACAGGAGTCATCCGACTCGCTCTGACGCAAAACCGTCGTCAGAGACGGCATGCGGATGCTGAGCAAAAGAGCAATTGTCATGGTGCAGATGACGGCTGCCACCACGCGGAGCGATACCGCTTTCAATGAAGGGCCAAAGGCGTACCACGTTGAAAACAAGACAAGTGGGTTGATGGATGGCGCCGCAAAAAGGATGATGAAAACAGTGCGTGGGGGAACGCCTCGACGCAGCAGAGTACGTACAAGAGGAACGGTTGAACAATCGCAGACGGGAAGAAGCGCGGAATAGGCGAAAGCAACGACGCAACCGGCAATGCGGCCTCGTGGGAAGAAACGTGCAAGCTGGCGAGGGGAAAGAAACACCTCAATCGCAGCAGCAATCAGAGAACTTATGGCCAAGAAAGGTAAAGACTGAAGGGTGATCCCCGAAAAGATCGCAATCATGCGGGAAATCGGGATTCCTGCTGCGGTCAATGCCTCTTGAAAGCGGTAGGCGCACACCAAAGCAAGGCACACAACCGCTGTAACGGCCGTCGAAGGTCGGGAAATGTCCATGTGCCTTCTTCCTTGTTGTGTGGCAGAGCGTGCACCGTTAACTCTATCGCGATGCTGATCTCATTTTTGTTCTTGTGGCGAGAAAGAAGTGCCTTGGGAGCGCGCTTTGCGTAGACTAGGACAGGCGTTGATCCGGCTACGTCTGTAGGAATCACCGGGGAGCATTCGGAAGAACGAGCGAAAGCTCTAGTAGAACCGAACGGGTAAGCCCGTCACAGCTGTTAATGAGCGGCTACGCAGCGCGTAGCAAGCGGGGTGGTACCGCGGGAATCGGCAACGCTGATCCTCGTCCCTGTGGACCTGCGACACAAGGACGAAACATGACGAAGCACGGCTTCTACCCGCGCCATCGCGATGAGCAAGTGGATCCAAGCCCGTCCTTCCCTCAGATGGAAGGACAGACCCTGGCTTTCTGGGCCGCTGATGACACCTTCCGTAAATCCATTACTCGCCGTCCCGCCGGCAAGGGCGGTCAGAACGAATTCGTGTTCTACGACGGCCCGCCTTTTGCAAACGGCCTCCCGCACTACGGTCACCTTCTGACCGGCTACATCAAGGACGTTGTCGGTCGCTACCAGACCATGCTCGGACACCACGTTGAGCGCCGTTTCGGCTGGGATACCCACGGTCTGCCCGCAGAGCTTGAAGCGCAGCGTCAGCTGGGAATCGAAGACGTCACCGAAATCACGCGTCCCGGCGGAATCGGTATCGAGGCCTTCAACGCGGCCTGCCGTTCCTCCGTGCTCCGTTACACCAAGGAATGGGAAGAGTACGTTACTCGTCAGGCCCGTTGGGTCGATTTTGATAACGACTACAAGACCTTGGACATGTCTTACACGGAATCGGTCTTGTGGGCATTCAAGCAACTCTACGACAAGGGCCTGGCCTACCAGGGCTACCGCGTTCTGCCGTACTGCTGGCACGACCGCACTCCCTTGAGCAACCACGAGCTCAAGATGGACGACGATGTGTATCAGGATCGCACTGATAACACCGTCACCGTCGGCCTGCGCTTGGAAAAGAAGCTGCGCGAAGATTCTGAGCGTCCCGAACTGGCGCTGATCTGGACGACCACGCCGTGGACTCTTCCTTCGAACTCGGCCATTGCCGTGGGGCCGCAGATCGACTACGCCCTGGTTCAGGTTGCGCCCGATCATGAGGGTGTCCTTGCTGGCGAGCGTGTCCTGATCGCCTCTGACCTGATCAGTGCTTACGCCAAGGAACTGGGCGAGGACCCGCAGGTCGTCGTGACCTATAAGGGCTCGGAACTGGTCGGTCTGCACTACCACCCGATCTACGACTTCTTTGATACTCCCGAGCGCCGTGCAGAGGGTGGTGCCCCCGGCCCGAACGGCTGGTCGATCATCGCCGCTGACTACGTGACGACCACGGATGGTACCGGCCTCGTCCACCAGGCTCCCGCATTCGGTGAAGACGATATGTGGACCTGTATGGAATACGGTATCGGCGTGGTGCTGCCTATCGACGAGGGTGGTGTTTTCACCTCGGAGGTCCCCGATTACGAGGGCATGCAGATTTTTGACGCAAACCGTTACGTCGTGGCAGACCTGCGCGAGCAGGGTGGACCGATCGCGCGTCGCGCGCCCGAAATTCGCGCCGTGCTGGTGCGCGAGAAGTCCTACGTGCACTCCTACCCGCACTGCTGGC
>ERZ772779.926-NODE-926-length-12623-cov-9.227960_pt1 | contig 12623 bp, 7 predicted proteins | sample MGYA00511360_ERZ772779 | MGnify/ENA primary metagenome ERZ772779 (study PRJEB29015, sample SAMEA2738112) | human oral metagenome | biome: human oral; feature: human-associated habitat; material: saliva | place: China | collected 2231 ...
AGGAATCATTTAACTGTTTTAACAATACCTGCATTGCATGGTTATCATATCCAGAATAATTCACAGAACCTCCCTCGGATAGTAACGCATTTAAGTAATATGCAGGATCACCAGTAGGCATTGTCACCATAGAGTAGAAACCTAAATCATATTCTTTATTCTCAAGATATTTTGTACCTTCATGCAGTTGAAGTTCAGAGTGAATTCCAATCTTCTTAAGTGCGGACTGTAATTCCGTCGCAATCGCTTCTTGTGATAAACGTTTATAGTAAGCGATTGTAAGAGAGAGGTTTTGACCATCTTTTTCTACATACCCATCACCATCTGTATCGATATAACCCAATGATTCTAAAATTTGCTTTGCTTCCACTTGATTATAAGAAGTTTCATCAGAACTTGGTAATGCATACTCAGAATCACTTGGAAATGGTCCATCCGTAGCAGTCATTGTGCCATCCAGTAAGTAACTTGCAATCGATTCTTTATCAATTGCTTTGGCAATTGCTTTCCGCAGTGATACATCTGAAAGAGTTTCTGTATTCATGTAGAGAGAATATACGCGGCTAGATGGAATCATATGAATATCAAATTCATCAGTATCCTTTAGTTGCTTAATCCCCTCCGAATTCATCTCTGTATACGCATCTAATTCATGATTCTTAAGGGCAAGAATTGCTGTTTCTTTCTCAAGCATCTTTGTGACTGTAATCTCGTCTAATTTCGGTGTTCCATTCCAATAATTTGTATTTGGCTCAAGGAGAATTTCTTGGTCAGCCGTAAATGTCTTCACCTTATATGGACCCGTCCCAATTGGCATCGTAGCCCTATCTTCCTTAGAATTTAGATTCAATATTGCAAACATTGGATCACTTAAATCAGATAATAATGTTGCACGTGGTTTTACAGTCTTAATTGTGATTGTATTACCATCTATTTCATATTCAGCATCTTTTAGAAACGCAGCCCTTGCATTTTCTTGGGCAATGTGATGAAGATTATCCACTACACTTTTCGCATCCATTGTTGTTCCATCTGAAAATTTAATATTCTCACGTAGTGTTAACTTCCATGTCTGTGTGTCAATGTTTTCTGCGTTCGATACAAGCCATGGGGTAATCTCCATGTTATCCTCTACTTTAAATAAAGTTTCCCCAATACCATATCGAACGGTGAACCACCCATTCCACTCTAAAGCTGAATCCAAAGATGCAGTAAACTGTTCCGTTCCAATGCGAATGGTACGTTTTACAGTATCATCTGGTTTAGGTGTTGGTGCACATGCAGATAGCGCTAATATCATAGATATCCATAACGCTTTAATCCATCGTTTCATTTCGTTCCCCCTCTTGATTGTTGAATGTCTTTGCAAATTGATTGATTAAAAATACTGTGATGAAGATAAACAAACACGGAAATAAAGAAATCCATGGTGCGGATGTTAAATATTGTCTTCCTTCACTAATCATAGAGCCCCATTCTGGTGTTGGCACTTTTACTCCAATGCCCAAAAAACTAAGCCCTGCAAGTGACAATAACATATTCGCAAAGTTTAATGTCAATGTCACTATCATTACATTTCGAATATTCGGTAAGATATGCTTCAACAGTATTTCAACATCACTTAATCCTGCAAATTTCGCAGCAGTTACATATAGTTCTGACTTCTCTTTTAAAGTCGCAGATCTTGCTAAACGAGCAAATAACATCCAATCGCTAATTGCGAGGGCAATCATTGCATTATGTAAGCCACCACCGAATATTCCTGCAATCGCAATCGCAATTAACATCTGTGGAAATGCTAAGAATAAATCACAGATAGCCATAAGTACTTCATCTAATAATCCACCCATGTAGCCGCTAATCATACCGACAAAGATGCCAAATCCTCCAGCAACTACTACGATTACTATCGTAGATAGAATGCTAAGTTTTGCGGCTACGATTGTACGTACAAATACGTCCCTTCCAAAAGCATCCGTTCCAAACAAGTGATGAATACTAGGTGCTTGTAAGCGAATGACTAGATTTGATTCTGAAATTGATGATGGTAACATTAATTCCATCAAAACACTACACAATAATAAACATGCAAGCATGATTATCATCATCTGCTGTTTACGATTAAGCTTCATGACTATCACCACCTAACCGTATCCGTGGATCAAAGATGCCATAGAGTATATCTGCCACTAAATTAATGAAGACATATGCAAGCACAAGCCATACTACAACAGCTTGAACGATTGGTATATCCTTACTAATAACCGCATCTACCAACAGTTTTCCAAGACCAGGCCAATTAAATATAGTTTCAATTAACGCCACACCACTTAAAAGACTTCCAAGGGAAATAGCAGTTAAAGTAATCACTTCAACCATTGTGCTTCGAAGCACTGTACAAAATAGAATTGATACTGTACTAACACCTCTAGCACGCAAACCTTTGATATAGTCCTTCTCTAATTCACGACTAGCAATCTTTTGAATCTGTTTGATATATCGAAATGACATCCCAAGCATAATGGTTAAACTAGGCATAATCACACCTGTACTATCCTTTGGTAATACACGAAAGATATGAAATACAGAAGTAAATAAATACAACAATAATAATCCGATTATAAAGGTAGGAATCGATATCCCTACCTGTGTTATCGCATTAATCAACTTTGAAAGTCTTGACTGTTTGCGGTATGCACAATAGATTCCAAGCGGTATCGAAACAAGTAAAGTTAGTACCATACTATTAATCGCAATTGAGATTGTATATGGTGCAGATTTCATAATCTTTTCAGATACAGGACGACCATCCTGATAAGAAGTACCTAAATCCCCTTTTAAGAAAGAAACCCACCAGTTTTGATATTGAATAAAAAATGGTTCATCCAAGTGATGTTCATGACGGAACTGTTCTAACATCTCTTCCGTTGCTGGGGACCCTGCTTGATGGAAATGCATATGTGCAGGATCACTTGGCGAAAGATAAATGAAACTAAATGTGATAAGCGTAACTCCTATGACAATAGGAATTGTACGCAATAAACGCTTGATAAAATATTTCATTGTAAATTCCTTTGCATAGTTGAATACATCTTCACTTAATCTCTACAGAAACAAAATACATTAGCACTATCGCTAATGTATTACTTTTGCCTGTATTTTAGCTACATAAATACTGCTTCATGCACAACAAATGGTATGGGAATTCATTGCTTTCGTCAAGTCATATCACCATTCAATAGGAATAATGCTATAATTCTATCGTTATAAAGGAGGTATCATCATGTTACCGAAGTTAGAAAACAGTAATAATATCACTGCTATTGAAGAAGAAATTCAAATACTCAAGAATCTTTTGAATACTGCAACGCAGAATATGATTCCTTCTGATAAATTCCATCTCATTGATGAACTCTCAAGTTTATCCGCAAACCATGAATACGATAAGTTAACAGATTTGATTACCTCATTATCCAATGAGGATTTAGATATCATCTCTAGATATTTCTCTGTTCTACCTTTATTAATCAATATTACAGAAGACGTAGACCTAGCATACCAAGTCAACCTACAAAATAATATTGATCAAGATTATTTAGGTAAAATCTCCACTCAGATGAATATTATCGCAAAGAGTGAACATGCCAAGGAAATCTTAGAGAACTTAAATGTAGTACCAGTGCTAACCGCACACCCTACACAAGTACAACGTAAATCCATGTTGGATCTAACAAATGAAATCCATCATTTATTACGGAAAGACCGCGATTGCAAGGAAGGCTCAATCAATAAGCGAAAATGGAATGATAACCTTCACCGTTTAATTGAACTGATAATGGAAACGGATATGATCCGTGAAAAGAAGTTAAAGGTAAAAAACGAAATCCGTAATGTGACTGACTATTACAATACTTCTTTGATTCCAGCTATTACAGCCTTAACTGCACAATACCGCAAGGAAGCCGCAAAACACGGCATCGATGTCAGTGCCGCCACCCCTATTACAATGGGTATGTGGATTGGTGGTGACCGTGATGGAAATCCATTTGTTACCGCAGAAACATTAGAAATCTCTGCTACTACACAAGCAGAAGTAATCTTAAATTATTACATTCGTAAGATTGAAGAAATGTATTTCTACTATGCCGTTTCATCTAGTATCTCGCACGTCTCTCTAGATGTTGAAAAGATGGCTGCCCTTTCAAGTGATACTTCTGTCTATCGCGAGAAAGAACCATATCGTAAAGCATTTCACTACATACTAGAAAGACTACAAAACACTTATGACAACTTTACACAGAACACAACCCATGAAGTATGTTATGAAACAGTAGAACAGTTCCAGAATGATTTGCTGACAATTAAAAAATCCCTTATCGACAACGATGATGCGATTCTAACAACCGGTAGCTTTAATGAAGTATTACAGGCTACAGAAATCTTCGGTTTCTATCTTGCAAGTATTGATATGCGTCAAGACTCTAGTGTCTTAGAAGCATGCGTTGCAGAGTTGTTGAAGTCCGCAAATATCGAACAAGACTATAGTAGTCTTGACGAAGAAAAGAAGTGTGCCCTACTACTGGATCTATTAAATAATGACCCACGTATCTTATCCGCAACACACGCACCAAAATCAGAACAATTATCTAAGGAACTTGCAATCTTCAAAACCGCAAGAGAGCTGAAGGATCGTATGGGCGAGAATGTCATTCGTCAGCATATCATTTCACACTCCGAAAGTATCTCTGATATGTTTGAATTAGCAATCCTGCTCAAAGAAGTAGGCTTACTGGATAGCGAACATAGTCGTATGCAGATTGTTCCACTCTTCGAAACAATTGAAGACTTACAAAATGCAAACGAAATCATGCGTACATACTTACATATTCCTCTTGTTAGAAAGTGGCTAAATGACCAAAAATTCTACCAAGAGATTATGCTTGGATACTCTGATTCCAATAAAGATGGAGGATACCTATCCTCTGGTTGGTACTTATACAAAGCACAACGAGAACTATCTTCCATCGGTGATGAATGTGGTGTAAAGATTACCTTCTTCCATGGTCGTGGTGGAACAGTTGGCCGTGGTGGTGGACCATCCTATGATGCGATTACTTCTCAACCATTCGGATCTATCAAAGACCGTATACGTTTAACCGAACAAGGAGAAGTTATCGGTAATAAGTACGGTAACCGAGACTCAGCATACTACAATCTAGAGATGTTGATATCCTCTACTTTAAATCGTATGGTTAATCCAATGGTATTAAGCAAAGAAACATTACGTGAATACTACACTATCATGGATCCAATTGTAGAAAACTCAAATGGAATCTATCGTGATTTAGTATTTAATAATCCACACTTCTATCCATACTTCTTTGCGGCAAGTCCAATCAAAGAAATCTCTAGTTTAAATATTGGTTCTCGTCCAGCAGCACGTAAAACAATTACAGATATCAATGGATTACGTGCAATCCCATGGGTATTCTCATGGTCACAGAATCGAATCATGTTGCCAGGATGGTATGGTATTGGTTCAGCCATGCAACAATACATCGACCAAAACCCAAAAGAAAACCTAGCGAAGTTACAACAGATGTATCAAACATGGCCATTCTTTAAATCCTTATTAGAGAACGCAGACATGGTGTTGTCAAAGTCAAATATGGACATTGCTAGACGATACAGTAATCTTTGTGAAGATGAAGAAACTCGCTCGGTATTTGATCGTATTGAAGCTGAATGGAAACTCACAAAGAAAGTCTTATTACAGATTGAAAATCATAATGAACTCATCCAAGACTTACCTGCATTAAGAGGAAGCTTAGACTATCGTCTTCCTTACTTCGATATTCTAAATTACATTCAGATTGAGTTGATTAAACGTATCCGCCAAGGACAATATACAGAAGAACTTGAGAAGACAATCCACGTTACGATCAACGGTATCGCAACTGGATTAAGAAACTCTGGATAAGGAGGACTCATGAACTTTACAACATTAGCGAAAGAACGATATTCATGCCGAAAGATATCTTCTAGACCTATCGAATCTGAGAAGCTAGAAGCTATCAAACAAGCAGCGATTGCTGCACCTACTGCACACAACTTTCAACCACTAAAAGTTTGGTTGATTCAATCACCAGAAGCACTTGAGAAAAAAAAGTCCGTAACACAACAGAAATTCCTACACACATCCCCTGCATGTTTCATCGTTGGCAGTAATGCAGGCCAAGGATGGGTACGCGAAGAAGATTCTATGAATTTTGCGGACGTAGACGCAAGCATTGTGGCAACACATATCATGCTTTCAATTCAAGATGAAGGTCTAGCTACAACTTGGATTGGTAACTTTTCACCAGAGAAAATCAAAGAAGTATTCCCAATGATGGAATCGTATAACTTAATTGCTATCTTCCCAGTTGGATATCCAGAAGACGACGCAAAACCTTCACACTTACATAACACTCGAAAAAGTGAAGAAGAATTTATTGAAATATTATGACGAATAGAGAGATGAGTATACTCATCTCTCTATTATTTTTAACTCTTTTAAAATATTTTCATTCATAATGTAAATCTTAGATTAAAATATAACTCACCAATTCATTTACTCTAAAAGTTTCTAAGAAAAAAAGGCATACACTTTAGATGTATACCCTTCACGTTATTACTCTAGAACTAGTTTCTTCTTAGCCACATACGCTGCAACTAATAATGATATAACTAGAATTGAAGCATTAAGAGGAAGATTACTTGAATCACCTGTCTTAACACTTGGTGTTGGTTCAGGTTCTTTCTTATTTGTAATTTCCATCTTACCATTTGCATCGATTAATCCATACGTAACTTGATACTTCGCACCATCGATTGTGATGATATTATCAGTTTCACCAACTTCACGTACTTCATAAAGATTCTCAACAGTTTTACCAGTATCTCTTACAGGAAGATCTTCAAATGTCGTTGTCCAGTTATTTGCGGCATTTAAAGTAACTGGAGCACCAAATGCAGCACCATCCTTGTACAACTGTACTTCTACTTGATTTGCACTACCGCCAACCCACATCTTAGTAACTTCGATTTTTCTATATTGAACTTGTTCATTACTAATTTCCTGATCGTATACGCCAGAAGAGTTTTTAGTAGCTTTATAGTTAGCCCTAATTTTTTTCTGTTCTCCAAATTTAGAAATAGCTTCATTTGCTACCCAGTTTCCGTCTGTATCCATTTCTCTTGCGAAGTAGATATTTGGATTTGTTGTGTCCTGAGCATCGTTTACCATGTCATACTTGAATAGATCTACGAACTTGAACTTCCAGTCGTTTGCATTACTCAAAGCAACCTGGTCAATCTGTGCATATGTATTAGCACCAGAAGTCATTAATTTATCAACCTTTGCCTGGAAGATTTCACTTTCACTCATACTTGTTGTATCAAGTGCACTTCCATCCGCATTTGTTAATGCAACTGCATCAAAGTCAGCTTTTGTAATTCTAAACAATCCAACTGTAACAGATGCTACGTGATCTGTATTTGTTGCTTCCCACTTCTTGGAAACTGTCAGGTCAACCTTATCATAGTTAACTGGATCTGAACCGAATGCTACTGAACCATTCGAACCAATACCACCACCACGAGGTGCAGAGTTACCCGTAACGATAACTTCAGCTGCATTTCTAGCTGCAGCCTTACCTTCATCAGATACAATTGCTTTTAGTGCAATCTTTTCTGTGATTCCATCGAGAGTTCCTCTATCCACAACAGGACTTACTGTACTTGGATATCTAGGACTACCATCTGAATTTCCTAAATAAGCTTCATCAATCTTACCATCTTCATACCAGTGTACTAACCAGTTATCAAGACCGTTGTTAGAAAGAATTAAAGTCTGTGTTGCTGGGTCTTGCTTATTGATTGATGCTACATCATCACCAGCTGCTGATGTGTCATTATTATCAGCACCTGTACCAGCTACGTTATCAAAGAAAGATGCACCATTTGTAACAGCTGTTGTAGCACTACCAGTAGGACATAACCACATACCACCACCAAGTTTAGTAGCTGTATTTCCAGTAACAAGAGTCTTGCCCATATGTAATACATATGGAACAGATGCTACATAGATACCACCACCCTGCTTGCCAGCAGTATTATTAGTAAATTTACCACCATTGATATATACTTCCTTGGAAGCAACGTACATACCTCCACCAACGCCGTTCTCAGCATTCGGGTCTGTTATCTGAGTTGTAACAGCTGTCATTGTAGCTTCATTACCTGTGATAAGACCATCATTGATTGTAGCGCTCGCTGGGAAGAAGCCTCTCCAGCGTTCTTCACCAAATCTTCTTCCATCAGCTGAAGTCAAATAGTCATTTACACCAATACCGCCACCGAAAGGAGCCTTATTACCACTGATTGTACCGCCATCCATGGTTAGCTTACCTGTACCGTTTACGGCTATACCGCCACCTAGTACTGCTGCTGTATTATTAGAGATAGTACCACCCTTTAGGTTCAGAGTACCTGTTGAATAGTAGTGTGCTGGATTACTGAAGTTGTTCTGCATTGTGTAGTTTGTACTATATGTTCCAACTAGTATTCCACCATATTCTGCAGTATTACCTGTGATGGTACCACCTGTCATCTCCATAGTAGAGCTTCCCTTGATACCTTCAACTCCAACAGCTGAGTTTAGACCATTGCTTCCGCCATGCTCTAGAGTGTTGTTTGAGATATCTCCTCCATTCATGAAGAATGAAGCACCCTCTGTAATCTTAACAACATTCGTAAACTGGTTGCTCATGTAATTATCATGAATTGATCCACCGTTCATTGTAAGTACTGCATTTGGACCTTTAGCCGTTACGATACCTACCATTGCACTGTTTGATCTTACATTCTTAATTTCACCACCGTTAATAGTTAATTTACCCTGGTTGTTAATGACAGAACTCTTGTAGTTGGTGTCCTTTGCATCACCATCAAGAATAATATCTTCCCAAGTAAGACTTGCTCCTTCTTTGATGTCAAATGCAATTGCATTGTTAGTTCTTGTAAGAGTAACACCACCACTTAAGGTGATATCCTTTCCTGCAGGAACTGTAACTGACGCAGTTAATTGCATATCTGCAGTTAATACAATTTCTGTAGCTTCCGTAGCATCATTAATTGCTTGTTGAAGTTCAGCGATTGTGCTCGCATTAACTGTCGCTGCATGTGCATCCAATTTAAAAATCGGAAACATAGAAAGCGAAATCATAAATGCTAGTAAAACTGAAAATAACGATTTCTTTCTAAACATTCTTAAAACCAACCTTTCCCCCTCAGATATCAATGAAATGATCTAACTATTTTGCAAAATAAATAGATAAAACCTATATTTTCTTCACACAAATACAAAATAGTATCTACATCCCTATTCCCTAACATCATATAATATCTAAATAAGATTAACAATTTCTTTAGATCATTATTTTAAGAATTTCTTAACCAATTTTATAATTTTGTATATTCAAGCAAAAAAAGTACACATATTGAGTACTCCATAAGTAGTTTATCCTTTACTTCATCGATTGTTCTCTTCTTCTAACGAAGGCAAGTATCAATAACAATGTTCCAAAGAATGTCATTGAAACTACGTGTCCAAATAGATTTGTCGCATCACTTGTCTGTGGTGTCTTTTGAAGTGATGAAGAACTTGCGCCTGTACTTGGATTATTTGTCTGTGGATTAGGTACAGTTATCGTTGGCTTGGAGTTTGGATCCTTAGAATCAACTTATCGGGGCACTATAAAAAGAGTGCTTTAAATGGTTTATAATATACCATTGATTATTTATATTTTAACTTTACAAAAAATATTTGTGTTTTACAAAAATAATCCATGTCTTTTATCATATTAGATTTTCAACACTTTTTTTCATTTATATTCATTTTGTATATACACTTATAAATTGGTATGCTATATTACCGATTGAGGTGAGGGAAAATTAATATGAGAATGAGAAAACTGATAACAGCAATGATATCTATTATATCTATTAGCGTACTAGCACTTACAAAAGTTTCTGCTAGTTACATGCCAAGCAACCCTATCGACAAAGATGTTGATGGACAACCGGCAGGAGAAGAATATAAAGATAAGTTTGAGTTTGCTTTAAAAGATCCAGATGGAAATCTAGTTGGTCCTACAATTACGAATGATGAACCTGCCAATTATGATAATGATGGTAACCCGCATAGTTATAGAGGTTCATTCTATCTAGGATCTTTGGTCGATAACTACTTGAATCATCACCAACTAGATCCCACACAATCATATGTAACTTTTACATTAGAAGAAGTTCAGACAAATGTACCAAATATGAAGTTTGACCCTAAGAGATATAACATTAATGTATATTATACTGTTGTTTCTAATCAATTTGGTGTACAGAATAGTTTTCAATATTTTGAAGTTGATGGGGAATTTTATAACATTGCTGGAGAAAGACTAGTTAAACTCCCTGATGGAACTTTTTCTACGGACTATACTACACTTCTAACATTTAAATTCAATAATACAACGATTCATTATGTAAATCATACTGTCAATAAGCTATGGGAAAATGGTTCTGAATCAGCTGTTGAAGTTCAATTATTACAAGATGGTATCCCTTATGGTACACCAGTTGAACTTAATGACAATAATGGTTGGACATATACTTGGCAACAACTGGATGATAGCTATACATGGTCTGTTGTAGAAATAAATGTTCCAGAAGGATATCAAGCAACAACCATCGTTTCTGCAGATGGTTTAACAACAACTATCACAAATACAAAAACAGTTGTACCTACACCAGAAGAACATGAGGAACCTAGAGAGTCTTCAAACCTTCCAAATGCGTATGGAGAAAGCGTTAAGACAAGTGATTCATTCAACGCTCTTGCATGGTCACTCATCTTGGGTACATCTTTTGTAAGTATATTGTTAACGCTATATATCAGAAGAAAAATATGACAAATTAGTAACCGTACTTAAAAGAAAGAAAAATATTATTCTTCAAGGTGCACCAGGGGTAGGGAAAACTTTTCTTGCTAAAAGATTAGCATATTCTATCATGGGTGAAAAAGATGATGAACATGTTAAGTTTATTCAATTTCATCAAAATTATTCTTATGAAGATTTTGTAATGGGATATAGACCTATTAAAGAAGGCTTTGAACTAAAATATGGTATCTTCTATAATTTCTGTCAAAAGGCAACAAAGAATCCAGATAAAGATTATTTCTTTATTATCGATGAGATAAATCGTGGAAATCTAAGTAAAATTTTTGGTGAACTTTTGATGCTTATTGAAGCTGACTATCGTGATGAAAAAGCTACTCTTACCTATGATGGCTTAGATTTCTCAGTCCCTAAAAATTTACATATAATTGGAATGATGAATATTGCAGATAGAAGTCTTGCAATGATTGATTATGCTCTTCGTCGTCGTTTTAGTTTTTTTGATATAGAGCCTGCTTTTGATTCAGAAGGTTTTTCTAATTATCAAAAAGAATTCTCTAATAAAACTTTTAATGAACTTATTGAAAAAATTAAGAAACTTAACGAAGCAATTACACAAGATCAATCTCTTGGAAAGGGATTCTGTATTGGTCATAGTTATTTTTGTAATGCTGAAGAATGTACACTGGAGTGGATGAAAGATATTGTTGAATTTGATATTTTCCCAATGTTAAGTGAGTATTGGTTTGATGATGAATCTAAACTAAATGAATGGAAAGATATCTTATATGGTGTATTCAAATGATAAAAGATAAGAAGATTTTAATCAACAATATTTATCATATGTTATCCTATGCATTTCAAACATTAAAACAAGAAAATTATAAAGATGTTTCTATAGAACCTTTTGATGAAATGTATGATCTTTTTGCTGCAATACTATCTAAGGGTATTGGTTTTCAATTAAAGCATGGTTTATATAAGGAATATATTAATTATCAAGAAGATTTAGCAGTGGTATCTGGAAAGATTAATATATCTGAAACTATTAAAAAATACTCATCTCATAAAAAAGTTCTTTCTTGTAATTTTGATAAATTTTCTGAAAATAATTTGTATAATCAAATATTGAAAACAACTGTCATGTTGCTTTTAAGAAATAAAAAAGTTAAGGCTGAGTATAAAGATAATTTAAAGAAAATGATGTTATTTTTCTCTGATGTAGAGTTATTAAATCCTGCAAGTATTAGATGGTCAACTATCCGATTCCAAAGAAATAATCAAACATATCGTATGTTAATTGGTATTTGTCAATTAATTATTGAAGGAATGTTAATAACTACTAATGCTGATCATTACAAATTAGCTTCATTTATTGATGAACAAAGAATGTGTAGATTATATGAAAAATTTATATTAGAATATTATCGTAAACACTTTCCAGAACTTACAGTTACAGCTTCTCAAATTCCTTGGTGTGTTGAGGATAATACAATGCTGCCTAATATGCAAAGTGATATTCATTTACAGAAAGATAATACAGTTCTTATAATTGATGCAAAATATTATTCTCAAACAACACAGTTTAGATATAATAAACATACTATATATTCTAATAACCTTTAT